>Ga0105054_10005136_pt1 | contig 19013 bp, 9 predicted proteins | sample BON02_FD_78091 | JGI IMG/M metagenome (GOLD analysis project Ga0105054, IMG submission 78091) | Freshwater microbial communities from Lake Bonney liftoff mats and glacier meltwater in Antarctica - BON-02 (megahit assembly) | ecosystem: Environmental > Aquatic > Freshwater > Ice > Glacier...
AAAAAAATTTTAATAAAAAAATAAAAAATAATAAAAAAATAAGAAATTATCCCCCTCGCTGTGGTGGTGGGGTGGTGAGAGTGTAAGTTGTTTGCGGTGTTTTTTTTTGTGTGGGTGGGGGGGGGGGGGGGGGGGGGGGGGGGGGGGGGGGGCACATAGGTGTGAGCGCTCGTTTTATTCGTGGAAGGCGTTTTGTTCCCGCGTTTTTTGTGTTTGGTTCTTCCGCTCCTTCCGTCCTATACCCCCCCCCCCTTTCGCCCGAAATAGCAGCCACCACCAACCAACCCACCTGCCCAAACAGCCGCGAGAAGTAGTTGAGCCGCACCCACAGCGCCACCGACTGAAACGCCACCACGCAAGAGAGCCACCCGCTGTCGGCGCCGACGCGCGACAGGTGCAGGACAGTGATCGCTATTTGGCAGACGTAGGTGGCCGTGTCCAGGACGTTCCAGGGGCCGAACCACCCGCGCCACCCGTAGGCGCGCAGCGTGCCCACCTCGATGGCCAAAAAGGGCAGCATGCACAGCGATCCCAAAAGCTCGAGCGCCACGGTCCACCGGCCGGCGCGCGTCGCCAGCAGCTGCGCCAGCGTCAGCTTTGGGTCCTCGTCCTGCCACAGCACGCCCGCGTAGACGGAGAAAGACGCGAGCCACACGGCGTAGACCAAAAACTCGCAGAGCAAGAGCTTGCGCGCGTACTTGCGCCACTTGTACTGGAGGATCGCTTGGACGGCCGGGAGAGCGAATGTCGAGAAGGAGAGGCCTCCGGCCTGGTAGCGGCGGAGGAGCGGGTTGACCAGGCCGTCGACGTCGGGGGCGGCCGCGTCGCGCACGTTGACCACGAAGGCCTCGGCCGTGACGCGGGACCAGCCGGCGGCCGAGCAGGGCGCGCCCGGGCGGCGCTTGCCGCCGCCGCCGCCGCCGCCGCCGAGCGCGCCGTCGAGCGCGCGGCCGGTCGAGGCGGCCCGGCGGCAGAGCTCGCGGCGCCAGCACGCCTCGGCGTCGGGCAGCTCGCGCGTGTCGCTGGCCAGGGTGAGGAACGTCTCGTCGCCGACGGCGGACAGCACCAGGTCCGCCTCGACCTCGAACGTCGCCACCTTCAGCACGCCGCGCGTCCGCAGAAACTCGAGCATCTCTGCCGGCGGCCGCCGCAGCAGCTCGGCGACGTCCGGCGCCGGCGGCGCGGCGCGGCGGCCGCCGCCTGCGGCGGCCGCGTGCTCGATGTCGCCCCACGCCTCGGCGGCGCCCGCCACCAGGAGCTGGGCCTGGACGTCCGAGTCGGACATGGTCGCTCGCTTGGTTGTTGTGTGTGCGGTGGCGAGCGCGTGGGTCGGTTGTTTACCGTTTCAACTGTTTTTGATTTGTTGGTGTTGGGGGGTAGAGGATCACGAGAAAAGAGGGGTGCGAGAGGCGGCGATTTGTTGCGATCGAGATTCAAGGGATCGGATGATCGGCTTGGGTGGGGGCGCGTCCTCGTGTGTTTGAAAGAAAGGGCGACCGGCGGTCGCCGACCGCCGGCACTCGGCGCGCGCGCAAACGCACGCTCGGCAGCCCTGCTCGCCCATTTCGCCGTCCATCGTCGTCGCGAGGGGCGCGGAGCTTCACGGCGCCCCGTCTCTCGACCGATAGACTCGTGGCTAGCTCCACTTTATCGCTCTCCACCAACATACTTCATTGAAACGGCGGGTTCGGCGCGCGCATCCCCCACCCCAAACCCCTCTCTTCGTCCAGTCCCCTCCCCCCGACACATGGCCTCGGTCGCCCGCCCCCCCCCAGTCTCGAGGTTCTCGAGGGGGCCTGCTACTATGGTGACGACGACGACCACCGCCGGCGCGACCCCCTTGTGGCGCCGCTTCGACCGCTGGCAGCAGCAGCAGCGGCAGCAGCGGCGACAACAAGCGCGACCATCGCCCGCGACGACGGGCGGCGGCGGCGGCGGCGCCCCCCCCACGCCCTCCTTTCCCTCCTCCTCCTCCCGCCGCGGCGGCGCCCCTCCCTCCCCCCCCTCCTCCTCCTCCTCCCGCCGCGGCGCCGTCGTCGACCCCCACGGGACCGACTTTTTCCTCGGCCCGGGCGTCGCGTCGGCCCCGCGAGTGGTGCCCGCGCGGGACGAGGCCGAGGACGACGACCGGGCGCGACAGGACGAGGAGCGCCGGCTGTTCCGCCGCGTAGAGTCGGCGCCGTCGGCGGCCGAGGCCGTTGGCGAGTGCCTTTCCGCGGTCTCCGCCGCCGCCGCCGCCGCCGCCCCCGCTGCTGCTGGCGCGGGCGCGGGCGCGCGCGTCGGCGCCGGCGTGGGCGCCGAGGCCCTGTCCCTCGCGATCTTTCGCGGGGCGGTGGCCGTGTCGGACGGCGAGGCCGTCGCGGACGCCTCGTTCGACTTGCGGCAGGGCGAGGACGAGGACGAGGGCGAGGACGATGGCGGCGACGTCGATTGCGCGGCGCTCTGGCGTCTGCAGCGCGCCCTCGCGGACGAGCTGGAGCGGCGGCGGCGGCAGCAGCGGGGCGGGCACCGGTCAGGACCCGCGGGGCTCCTTGTCTCTCCCTCGGACGCGGCCACCGTGCTCTGGGCGCTGGCCAGCGAGGCGTCGTCCCCGGCGGCCGCCGCGCGCGGCCGCCCGGCCGCCGACCGGCGGGCGGTGGAGGCCCTGGCCGCCGCCGCCGCCGCCGCCGCCCCTCCTTCCTCCAGCGGCGGCGGCGGCGGTGGGGACGGGCAGCAGGCGTGGCAGACGGCCGACCTGGTATCGGCGCTCTGGGGCGCGGGGACCCTGCTGCGAGCGCTGCAGCGGCAAGCGCCGCCGCCGCAGCAGCAGCAGCAGCAGCAGGAGCAGCAGCAGCAGCAGCAGCAGTGGCTGATGCCGTCCACGCGCGCCCTGGCCGGCGCCCTCGCCGGCGCCCTGGCCGACCGATGGGACTTTTCTGAAGAGCTGATTGTCCTCAGCGGCGGCGGCGGCGGCGGCGGCGGCGGCGGCGGCGGCGGCGGCGGCGGCGGCGGCGGCGGCGGCAGCGGCGGCGGCGGCGGCGGAGCTCTTTTCGACCCGCCTTTTCGGCCACCGCGCCGTCCGCGCCCCTGCGCCGAGGACCTGGCCGACGCGGCGGCGGGGATCGCGGCCGTCGCCGACGCGGACGAGGCGGCGGCGGCCGTTGCTGCCGCCACCGCTGCCGCCGCCGCCGACGACGCTTCCTCTGAGCGCCCCCCAGCCGAGGCCGCCGCCGACCCGGCGCCGCTGCTCCGGCTGCTCGAGTCGGTCTCGGCCTCGCTGCACGCCTCCCTGTGCAACCGGCACTCGGCCGCCGCGTCGGCGCCGCCCTCGTTCGGCGGCTCGGGCGGCGCGGCGCCGGGCGCGTCCGACGCCGTCAAGCTGCTCACTAGCCTGGCTTCGGCGGCGCTCGCGCTGTCGGCAGCGGCCGCCGGCCTCCTGCCGCCGCGGCCACCCTCCTCCTCGGACGGGCAGGGGGGCTGGCGCCTCGCCGTGCCGTCCCTGCCGCGCGCGCTGGACGCGCTCGCCGCGCTCGCCTCGCAGCGCGCGCGCCAGCGCCACCGCCAGATGCTCGCGCGCCCCGCGCACCTGGCCGCCGCCGCGCGGGCGTTTGCTGATTTAGGCCACCGCTCGCTGGCCGTGCCCGACCTGCTGCGCCTGCTCGGGCGCGAGGCCGCCCTGGGCGCGGCCGGGGCCGACGGCCTGGCGGCACCCGTCCGGGCGCGGACGCTGGCGGAGCGGCAGGCGCAAAAGGCGGCGGCGCTCGCACTCGCGCGCGGCGGTGGCGGCGGCGGCGGCGGCGGCGGCGGCGGCGGCGGCGGCGGCGGCGGCGGCGGCGGCGGCGGCGGTGCGGACGCCGGCGGCGGCGCCCCGCCCGAAGAGCCGACCTTGCCGCCGGAGCGGGCGCCTCCCACGGCGCGCTGGCGGGCGCGCGAGGCGGCCGACCTGCTGGGCGCGACGCTGCGCCTGGGCTACCAGCCCCCGCCCCTGATGTGCAGCGCGCTGGCGGCGGCCGTCCTGAGGGGCATGAGGGAGACGGAGGGGGAGGGCGACGAGGAGGAGGGGGGCGGTGGCGGCGGCGGCGGCGGCGGCGGCGGCGGCGGCGCGACCGCGCTGCTCGTCGCGTTCGCCGACGCCGGCGAGCACCCGGGCGGCGAGCTGGCCGCGCGCCTCTTCCTGCGCGGGTGGGCGGCGCTCGAGAAGCAGGAGCAGCGGCGGCGGCAGCAAAGGTGAGGGGAGGGGCCGCGAGGCGCCGACGGCGAGGCGCTCGCTGATCTCGTTTTTGCGCATGCGGTTCTAACGGCGGCGGTGGCGGCTCCTGCGGGCGAGGACGGCGGCGGCGGAGGGGCGTCGGCGGCGGCGGCGGCGGCGACGGCGGTGGCGGCGGCAGCAGCATCGGCGGCCGAGGCGCTCTGTCGCTCCGCTTCCATGGCGCCGGCTTGCATGGCGCCCCGGTCGGCCGTGCGCGCGCTGTGGGCGCTCGCGGCGCTGGGCCGCCTCACGCCCGAGCGGGCGCGCGTCCTGTCGGCGCCGCTCCTCCTCGCCGGCGGCGGCGGCTTCGGAGGCGGCTCTGGCGGCGGCGGCGGCCTGTGCCCGTCGCTCTCGGACGCGCAGTTGGCGGTGGTGGCCGAGGCCGCCGAGCTGCTGGACGGCGACCCTTCGTACCCGCCGCTCGGCCTGCCCGCGGCCGCGGCGGCCCGCTGCGCGCGCGCCCTCGAGGCCGAGCGCGCCGAGGGGCGCCGCCGTGCGGCGCGCGCCTCTTCGTTTGCGGCCGACGCCGACGCGCTCGGCCGGGCGGCGGCGGCGGCGGCGTTCGGAGGCAGAGGTGGGTGTCGAGGCGGCGGGGGCTGGCGCCGGCTCGAGCGCGACTTGGCCGCGTGGGCTAAGGCGCCGCCGCCGGCAGACGGGGACGCGCCTCCCGGGCCGCCGGTGCTGCTCCTGCTGGCGGACGAGGAGGGGGAGGCGGGCACCAGCGCCCTGGACCACCGGGCGGGCGGGGGGATCCTTCCGCCGCCGCCGCCCGGCCGGCGCAGGGCCGGCGGCGGCGCCCCGTTTGCGCTCGGCGGCCTGGCGCTCCGTGCGCGCCTGGCGCGGCGCGAGGCGTTCCCACTGCCGGAGGACGCCTCGGTGGCGTGCGTGCTGGTGCTGTCGCGCCGGGCCCTGCGCGCCGCGGGCCGCACGCCGGACGAGGCGGCGCTGCTGTCCTTGGCGCTGCCGCTGTCCTTGTCGCCGTGAAAAGACAGAGAGAGAGAGAGAGACACAAGGCGAGAGAGTGAAGATCTGTTTCTGTGAAAAAACAAGCAGGTCTCGATCGTGTACAAATTGGTTGGTGGTTTTTGTCTTCCGGGTTTTCGCTTCAATACGACGCCATCACCGAGCTCGGCGACCCGTCCCACTGCCGCGCGAGGAATGCGTAGTAGAAGCGGGCCGGCGCGCCGCCGCCGCCGCCCGCCGCGCCGCCGGCCCCGTCCGCGCCGCCGTCGTGGCCGCCCGCAGAGGCGCCGTCGCCGCCCCCTCCTAGCATCTCTGCCGCCGCCGCCGCCGCCGCGTTGGCCGCCGCCGCGCCGATCAACCCCCCCTTGCCGGGCGGGGACCCGCCCCGCCCCCCCGCGCCGCCGTGGCCCCCGGCGCCGCCGTGCCCCGAGCCCCCGGCCCCGCCGTGCACCCCGCCGTGCGCGCCGCCACCGCCGCCGCCGCCGACGCCCGTGCCAGGCATCAGCCGGCCGCCCGAGCGCGCGCACGCCGCCTGCACCACGGCCGGGTCGGGCGGCCCGCCCGCCTGGTCCATCACGTAGAGCGTGTGCCCGTCCTCCGCGAACGCGCGCACCTTCGCGCGCGTGATGCAAAGACCGGCTTCTTTCCACGCGCGCGTGAGCGAGGCCAGCGCGTGCGCGTCCATCTGCTGCACGTGAACCTTCAGTCCGCGAGGGAACCTCCTGGTGATCGCGGCCTCGAGCGCCGCGCGCAGCTTGGAGCCGCGCGCCGCGTCCCACACGAGGTCGCCGAAGCGCGGGCGGATGTAGTAGAGCTGCGAGGCGAGGCCGCCCGGGGCCGGGGGCGCGGCGGCGGCCGAGGCCGACGAGGACGAGTGCGCGCGCCCGCCGCCGACGCCGCCGTGGCCGCTGCCGCCGCCCCCGCCAAAGCCGCCGCCGCCGCCCCCTCCTCCACCGGCAGCCCCGCCGGGCACGACCGGCTCGCTGTCGATGGCGCCGTGGTACACGTCGTAGTTGAGGTCGGCGAGCGTGCACACCGTGTCGAAGAACAGCTTGGGACGGTCCTTGCACCGCACGCGCACGATCCAGTAGTTGAGGTGGCTGTAGTGCGCGATCGACACCTGCGGACGCGAGTACTTTGGCGACACGACGGCGTCCATGGCCGCGCCGCCGCCGCCGCCGCCGCCGCCGTGGCCGCTGCCGCCGCCACCGACGGGGACGCCGCCGCCGCCTGCTCCCGCTGCTGCTCCTGCTGCTGAGGGGGGATAGACGGCTCCCGCCGCCCCCGCTGCTCCGCCCACGGGCTGCAGGTGGGCGGGCAGCGTGAGCCCGGGGGCGGGCGAGGGCGGCGCCGAGGCGCCGGCGGCCTGCTGCTGCTGCTGCCGCGCCTGTGCGGCCGCCGCCGCCGCCTCGCGCTGCTGCTGCTGCTGCTGCTGCAGCCGCCACACGCGCTCCTCCTCGCGCAGCAGCAGCAGGTGCAGGCGCCGCTCGTAGTGCACCAGGCCGCGGACCACCGACCCGCTCGCCACGGCCCCCGTCGCCGGGTTGGCGCAGCTGACCGTCACGGCGCCGCTCGGCGATTCGGTGATGGCTGTGGTCACGCCGCCGTGGCCGTGGCCGTGCCCGCCGCCGCCATGGCCGCCGCCGCCCGCGCCGCCGCCGCCGCCGCCGCCGTCGCCCGCAGGGGGCGCAGAGTTGGGGTGCGCGTGGCCGTGCCCGTTGCCGTTGGCGGGCGCCGGGGGCGAGGCGGCGGCCGCGGCCGCGGCCGCGGCCGCGCGCGGCGTGAGCGGCAGGGAGGACCCGGCGGCCAGGGTACAACCGCCGCCGCTCTGCCCAGGGGCGTGGTGGGCGTGGTGGGCGTGGTGGGCGGCGGCGGCGGCGGCGGCGGCGGCGGCGGGCGAGCTGCCGGCGCCCGGCGACATCATCGCGAGCAGCAGGTGGGTGAGGCGCTTGAGCTTGTCGACGTCGCGCACGGGCTGCAGGCGCTGCTGCTGCTGCCCGTGCTGCTGCTGCTTCCCCTGCTGCTGCTCGCCCGCCGCCGCCGCCGCCGCCGCCGCCGCCGCCGCCGCCGCCGCCGCGCTGCCGCCGCGCTGCTGCTCGTCGCCGCCCCCGCCGCTGCCCTCGCCGCCGCCGCCGTCGCCGCACCGCTCCAGGACCGACACCACGAACGCCACGCGCTGGCTGCACGTCCACACGGCCGCCGAGCGCACCTCGCACCCGTTGAGCATCAGCAGGTCCATCACGTCGCTCAGCAGGCCTACGCGGTCGGGCCCCGCTAGCTCGAAGACGGTCGTCACTTGCCTCGCCTCGTCGAGGAAGCCGCGGCCGCCGCCGCGGCCGCCGCTGCCGCCGCCGCCGCCGCCGCCGGACGTCCCGTCGGCCGCCGCTCCCCCCCCGCCCGCTCCCCCGTCTGCGGACGCCGGGTCGCCCCCCCCGCCCGGGATGGCCGTGGGCGCAGAGGGCTGGCCCGGATCGCCCGGCGCGCCGCCGCCGCCGCCGCTGCCTCCGCCGCCGCTGCCTCCGCCCGCGCCCGGCGCCGCGCCGCCCTCGTCCGGCATCAAGGGGCCCGCGTCCACGTTGAGCACGGCCCGGATGGCGGCCAGCTTACGCCCGTCGGTCACGCGGCGGCCCGTGGCGCCCTCGACCACGTGGAACTCGTCCACGAACCACCCGCCGTCGGAGGAGATGCGCGCGGAGCGGACGTTGAGTCCGAGCTCAGTCAGGCACTGCACCACCTCGACCAGCGTGCCCGGCCGGTTGGCGCTGTCCACCGTGATGACGGTGCGGTCGTCGTGGCTGTCGTTGTCCACGTTGACGTTGGGCGGGTGCACGCGCAGCTCGAGCGTCTGGTGCTCGAGCAGCTCGCCATCCGAGGTGACGGCGGCGGCGGCGCCGGAGCGGCGCTGCGCGGCCTCGGCCTCGCGGTACTGGGCGAACGACTGGAGGCTGGGGGACTTGCCCACGCCGCGCAAGAGGTAGTCGTTCATGGTGAGCTAATTGTTGGGGTCGGTGGTGGTGCAGGTGGTCTTTTGTGTGGGCGTCTCTCTAGCCGGGAGAGAGAGGAGGGGTGGCGTCGCGTTTGCGTTTTGCTGCCCTCGCAGGGTGTGATGTGTCGAGTAAGAGTTGTCGCGCGCCGAGAGCGGCGCGCGCGCGCACACCCACGCGGCACGTCTGTGGCCGTCCGATCGATCCGCAGCAAGGGGCCGTCAGCGCCGGCAACGACAACGCTGCGCCATGGGGCGCAGCGAGAGAGACGCGGGGGAGGGAGCAGCTCGAGAGAGCGAACAAAGGGCCAGGAAAGAGAGACGGTGTGCGTTGCTGAGTGCGCGCGTGTTTTGCGTGTGAGCGCGTGTGTTGGCCTGGCATGGGCGTGAGGGATCGTGAGAAAGAAGGACAGCGCGACGAGCCGGTGAAATGGCGGCGACGGCGCTCGCGGGTGGCCTCTTTGGCGCCCCACCGCTCTCTCGGCGCGGCGGCGACAGCTCCTTCTTTCCCGAGAGAGAGAGAGAGAGAATGAGAGATCCCTCGATGATGATGGTTCTGTCTCACAGAGGTGAGGGAAGCAAGGAGGGGGACAATAGGCCGGAGAACGAGCGAGCCCCCGGGCGCCGACGACGGCGGCGCGTCTCTCGCTCGCCCTTCCCCCGACAAAAGGAGCGGGGGCAAACAACGGCCCGCGCGACAAGAGAGCAAAAACGACACACCGCCGCCGCCACGACCAAAACAAAAACCTCAAAAAGACCAAAAAGATGATCACATTTGTTCACAGCTTGCACGGCCCCGTGCCCACCACCGTGCGCGCCTTCTGCCGCATCGTCACGAACTCCTCCGCCGCGCTCGGGTGGATTCCGATCGTCCCGTCAAACGTCGCCTTGGTGGCGCCCGCTTTCAAAGCGACGGCAAACCCCTGCATCGTCTCTGCGGCGTCCGAACCGACCATGTGCACGCCGACCACCCGCCCGCTGTCCGCGTGCACCACCAGCTTCATCAGGGTGCGCTCGTCGCGGCCCGAGAGGGTGTGCTTCATGGGGCGGAAGCGGCTGACGTAGACGTCCAGCGGGCCCGAGAGCTGCGCGGCGGCCGCCTCCTCGCTGTAGCCGACAGAGGCGAGCGGCGGCTGGCAAAACACGGCGCTCGGCACAAACTGGTAGTCCGGCAGAGTGGGCTCCGCCTCGCCGCCAAACAGGGTGCGCGCCAGGGCCATGCCCTCCATGAGGGCGACGGGGGTGAGGTTGACGCGGTTGGTCACGTCGCCGATGGCGTGCACGGACGGGCAGCTGGTGGTGGAGGCGGCGTCGACAGGGATGGCTCCCGTCTTGGGGTCGGGGCTCACGCCCGCCGTCTCGAGCCGGAGGCCCTCGGTGCGGGGGGCGCGGCCCGTGGCCATCATGACCAGGCCCGCCTCGAGCTGGGTGGACGCGGCGCCGGAGGGCGGGGAGGCCTGCAGCGTGACGCGGAAGCGGCCGGCGCCCGCCTCGGGGCCGACGCCCGCCGGCGGGCCGCGCGCGCCGCCGTCGCCGCCGCCGTCAGCGCCGCCGCCGCCGTCAGCGCCGCCGCCGCCGCCGCCGCCGCCGCCCGCCGCGGCGTCCAGGTCCTCGATCTTGGTCGGCAGCGTGCCCGGGTGCAGCCGCACGCCCCGCGCCGCCAGGTTCTCGGCCACCTGCCCCCGGCACTCCTCGTCGAAGCCGCGCAGGGGCTTGTCCGCGCGGTAGACTAAGTGCACCACGCAACCGAGGCCGCTGAAGATGCCGGCAAACTCCACCGAGATGTACCCTCCGCCGACGATGACGACGACGGGCGGCTTGCCGGGGGACGGGGGGACAGGGAGGGCGCTCAGGGCGAGGGCCTCGTCGCTGGTGACGGCGAGCTCGGCGCCCGGGATGGGCAGGCGCGTAGCGCGGCCGCCCGTGGCCACCAGGATGTGGCGGGCGGTCAGGCGGCGCGTGCCGCCGCCGGCCGAGCGCGGAAGCGCGACGTCGACGGCGTGCGGTCCCGCGAGCGACGCGCGGCCCTCGAGGTAGTCGACGCCCGCGCCTTTCAGGAGGCTGACGTAGACCGAGTTGAGACGCGAGACCTCCTTGGTCTTGGCGGCGATCAGAACGCGCCAGTCGTGCGAGAAGGGCTCGGGGCCCGCCGAGGAGGAGGCGGCGCCGCTGCCGCCGTCGGCCCCGTTCGCGCCGTCGGCGCCGGTCGCGCCCTGCCCGACGAGCCACCCAAAGCCGCGCGCGTCGCGCAGGTCGTCCGCGAACTGCGCCCCGTACACCAGCAGCTTCTTGGGCACGCACCCGCGGATGACGCACGTGCCGCCCGCGCCCCCCTTTTCGTCCGTCGAGACGAGGTCAAAGGGCAGCTCGACGCACGCGACGCGCGCGCCGTAGTACTGTGCCGCGAACCGCGAGGCGCGCACGCCCCCGCTGCCCGCGCCGATGGTGACGAGGTCGTAGTCGTAGGCCGGGGCGGCGCCGCCCGCGGCGGCCATGGTGGCGGTGGTGCCGGACATCGTTGGTGGTGTTGCTGATGCGGAGGAGAGGGAGCGGAGGAGAGCGGGGGCCAGGCCGCCAGGCGACGGCGACGGCGGCGGCGGACGACGGACGGGGGACGCGCCGGCGGCGGCGTTCGCAAGGAAGGAAAGCGATCGGCCGCTGCCACCACCGGCAGCTGCTGCTTCTGCCGCCGAGAAGAGGGACGCGTGCGCCGCGATCAGGGAGGCGACGGGCGCGCGCCAAAAGGGGGAGGAGCAGGAGGACAGCAGGCGGGTGAGGAGGAGACCAGCTTGTTGTGGTGCTCTTGTTGTTGTGGTGCTTGCTGGTTGGAGGTGCCCGGCTGCTGCTCCTGCTGCTGCTGCTGCTGCTGCCGATGCTGCTGCACGCGCGGATGGCAACATGCAGGGGTCGTCGGAGGTGAAAGGGGAGGCGCGAGTGTGGAGAGAGAAGGAGGGGGGAGGGCCCTGGGTTCATGTGTCAAATTTTTGTCGTTCTTCGCCCCGACAAACTCTCCCTCTGCAAAGCGAAATCACAACACCCGACCGCCGCGACCGACTACTTTCGCCGCACCTACCCCGATCACACTCGACAACCACGCCCCCTCTGACCCGAGCAAACGTCACAGAACGCGCGCGCAAACACAAAACTGCTGTTCCTCTTCTCTCGTTTCCCCACCCGCCTGGCTTCTCCCTCCCACACCGACGCCCCCCTCCCACCGCGCGCGCGATCCCTGCTCGACACGAGACCCAAGGCATACGAACCACGCCGCGGCATTAAAGGAGCCCCAGACTCACACAGAGAGAGGCAACAGCGATGGCCGACGCGCCGCTGTCGTCGTCGGCCGCCGGCGCGCCGCCGCCGCCCGACCCGGCCGCCGCCGCCGAGCTCGCCGCGCTGCTCGACCCAAAGGGCGCCTTTATCGAGGACGTGCCCGCCTACCTGTCCGCCCGCAAGCTCGAGCCCGAGGCCGCCATCCTCGACCTCCAGGAGCGCATGCGCCGCCTGCGCGCGCTCGAGGGGCAGGTGGCCGGCAGGCGCGCGCGCACGCTCGCCAAGGTGCCCGAGATCGAGGCGGCGCTCGCGTCGGCCAACGGCCTGGCCGCCCGGCGGCGGGGGGCGCCGCCCGGCGGCGGCGGCGGCAAGGACGCCGACGCCGGCAAAGACGCCGGCGGCGACGGCGGCGAAACGGCGGCCGCCGCCGCCGCCGACGCGGCGGCGGCCCACGTCACGCACGTCGACTACGCCCTCGCCGACGGCGTCTTCGCGCGCGCGGCCCTGCGCGGCGACGTCCGCGCCGTCGGCCTGTGGCTCGGCGCGGGCGTGATGGTCGAGTACCCCCTGGACGAGGCCAGGCGCCTGCTCGAGGGAAACTTGGTGGCTGCGCGCGAGACGCTCGCCGCGCTGGGCCGCGACCTCGACCGCGTCAAGGACGGGCTGACGGTGACCGAGGTGTCGATCGCGCGGGTGTTCAACTACGACGTGGAGCGGCGGCGCAGGGCCAAGGGGGCGGCGGCGGGGGGGACGGGGGCGGGGGCGGGGGCGGCCTCGGCCGCGCAGGTGGCAGCTTGAGCTGCGGCGCGCTGCCGCCTGTTCGATTCTGCTGCTTTTTTTTCTGTTCTCTCCCCCCCAAAATTGTGTTGTATGTAACTCTACTGGGAATGGTGGGTGATTGCGATGGTGTACAAGGGAAGAACGGTACATTGTGGTTTTCTAGTGGTACAAAATTCCAGTGGTACAAAATTCCAGTGGTACAAAATTCCAGTGGTACAAAATTCGTCGGGGGGGGGGGGGGGGGTTGAAGAAAGGAGGAAAGACGACAGGATCGCTACAAATCCAATCGGCGACGGCGACAAAGCCCCGACCAAGAGTGAAAGCGCCGCTTCCTTTTGTTGAATGGGCCGCCGACGGAAGTGGCCGTCGTCACAACGACGGCCACTTCCACCCTTCGCGGCGCGCAAACGGCATGCCCCCGCCCCCTCCTCCCCCCGGCAGCAGCGCCGACAGCCGCAGGCCCCCGCCACCCGCTTCTCCCCCGCCCCCGGCACCCGACACCCCGCCCATGTCGAGCCGCATCTCCAGCGACCGCAGGGTGTAGCCGACCACCATGAGCCAAAAGAGCGCGCGGCCGAGCTCTGCCGCCGAGCACTCGCTTGGGCCGCAGCGCCGGAGCGCGTCGCCGTCGCGCGCCGAGGCGACGCCCAGCATGCGCGCGACGAAGGCGTCGACGGCGGCGGCGGCGCCGTCGCCGATGCCGGCGGTCAGGTCCTTCAGGGAGGCCGGGTCGAGGGCGCGGAGGTACTCGAGCAGGGGGTTGCCGCCGGCAAAGGGCGCCGCGGCGCCGCCGCCGCCGCCCGCGCCGGCCGCCCCTCCAGCGGCCGCCCCCCCGCCCGCGGGCATCGGGGGGAACACCTGCAGCGCGGCCGGCTCGCCCCCGCCGCCCACGGCTGCGGCCGGGGCCACCACCGACGCCGGGCCAAAGGGCCCCGCCCCGGCCCCGCCCCCCTCGAACGCGAGCGCGGCCGCCGCCGCTGCCGCCGCCGCGCGCGCGCCGGTGCCCGCGCCCTGGGTGCCGGCGCCGGCGCCGGCGAGCGCCGCGCGCAGCCGCGCGACCTCCCCCTCGAGCGCCTCCATGTAGCCCGCAGCCGCGAGGCGCTCGACGCCGCGCTCGTTGTGCCACAGGAGGACGTCGCCCTCGACGCGGTGCTTCTGGGCGCCGGGCGCGTACTGGGCGTGGAGGGCGGGCGACCAGTAGGCGGCCGGGGGGGCGCCCGCCGTTGCTGCTGCTGCCACTGCCGCTGCTGGAGCGGGGGGCGTCGTCGGTCCGGCGGCGGCGGCGGCGGCGGATGGAGCCGAGGCAGCGGCGCCGGTCGGCCCCTGGCCACCCCGCTGGGAAGCCTGGAGAGAGGGAGGCGCGCCGAGGGGGCCCGCGGCAGAGGCCGAGGCCGCGCCCGCCTGCGGGAGCGCCGGCGGCGACGCGTCGAGCGCCGCGCCCGCCAGCGCCGACCGCAGCTCCAGCCGCAGCGCGGCGTTGCGGAACATCCACCCGGTCATGGCCGCCGAGAAGAACAGGTGCGCCAGCGTCTGCGGCTCGGTGAGCACGCGCACCTCAAAGTAGGCGGGCGGGAGGGTTCCGAGCATATTCGCGCACGTGGCCCGCATGGCCCCTACGACGGCCGCGGGCGCCGAGGCCGCAAACTCGTCCATGGCGGACGGCTTGACCCCCATGGCGTAGTCCAAGAGGGCGCGGCCACGGCGCTCGGCCTCAGCGGAGCGGCGGCCGCTGTTGTGAGCGTGGCGGCTGCGCTTTGGCGGCACGCCGTTGAACGGACCCACGCCGCCGTCGTCGCCGTCGCCGCCGCCGTTGTTGCTGCTGTCGTTGCTGCTGCTGCTGCCCCACAGGGCGCAGCACACCGTGCGGCGCCTGCCGGAGGCGGTGATGATGCTGCGGGACTGCTGCTGCTGCTGCTGCTGCTGCTGCTGTGGCTGCTGCCGCCTGCGGGCGCGGGCGGTGATGGTGGTGGTGGTGCGCGTCCCGGGTTTCTGATGCAGGGGCACCACCCCCGCGGCCTGGCCCGCGGCCGCGGCCGCGGCGCCACGGGCGGGCAGCATGCGCCGCTTTAGAGGCTGGTGGAGGCGTAAAGGTGGAGGCGTGCGGGGAGAAACGCGAGAGCCTGTTTTGCTGATGTGTGATTTGGTTTGCATGCACTGCGCGCAGGGGAGAAATGGGGCAATCAACCAATTGACGTCGAGGAGAGAGAGATATACGGTCGGGAACCAGTCCTTCTCGCGCGCGCGTTCCTTTGGTGTTTCGGAGGAGGGGTTTGCGCCCGATCATCACCACCTCTCCCTCCCGACGAGAACAAGAAGTCGAGCCATCAGTGGAGCGCAATCATTCGGAGACAGCGCCTCACCACTAGCGAGCTCTTCTAGTAGCAAGCACCACATAGTTGACGACCACATAGTTCATAGATGGGCGCAAGCCAGAGCCGGAGCGCGGCGGTCGCGGGCACCCGGCTGTCTCGGCAAGTGACGCCCGCGTCGCTCGCCGGACCAGGAGCAGCAGCAGCGGCCCAAGCAGCCGCCCAAGCGGGACGACCGTCATCCCCAGGCGCAGATGAGCCCGGCGGGAGCAGCCTCGTCGACCACGCGGCGGCAGGATCGGCCATCGAGCGCGACGCGCGCCGGTCGGAGCAGCGGCAGCGGGAGCAGGCGCGCCGGCGCCGCGCGCTGACGCTCGACGAGGAGGACGCGCTCGAGGCCGAGGACGCCGCACTGGGCGGCATGCTCGCGCGCCTGAGCGGCAGCATCGTCACCCGGTCGCGCGTGCCCGGCATCCTGCCCGAGGAGCGCGAGCGCGAGACCCCCGAGGCGGCCGCCGCCCGCCGCCGCGCCGCGCGCGACGCGGCCGCGCGCGAGGGTGTCGGCCGCCTGCCGGCGGCCGCGCTCCGCGAGCTGTTTGGGCTCTGCGCGCGCGAGCAGCAGCAGCAGCAGGCATTGGAGTCGGCGGTAGGGGCGGCAAAGGGGGCCCAAGGCGGGGACGCCGCGGGAGGAGCGGCAGCGACAGGAGCAGCAGGAACAGCAGCGGCAGCGGCAGGAGGAACAACAGCAGCGGCAGGAACAGCAGCAGCAGCGGGAACAGCAGCAACGCGATCCGTCCCCGCGGCCGCGCTGCCGACGCTCGCGCGGCACGGGGTCTCGGTGGAAGCGGCGCTCGCCGCCCTCGCGTGCGGCGCGCTGCCGCGCGTGCGGCCGACCGAGGCAGGGGCGGCGGCGGCGGCGCGGGCGGCGGCGCAGGCGGCGCAGGCGGCGGCCGGGGGGGAGGGCGGGGAGCAGCGGCGCCTGGCGCAGCTGCAGCAGCTGCTGCACCAGTTTCCCTGGCTGGCTGAGGGGGGACGCGAGGAGGAGCAGGCGGCGCGGGGCGGGCTCGGCGGCGGCGGCCGAGACGGAGGCGGCAGCGGCGGCGGCGACGACCCCCCGCCGGCCGCGCAGGGCGTGCTCGGCGTCGCGTCTTGGCCGGCGTGGTGGGAGCGGTGGCGGTTGGAGGCGCGGGCAGGCAGTCGAGGCGGGGTTTGACTGGGCGGGGAAAAAGGGGGGCGAAGCGGGGGGGGCGTCTGTGCACACAGGCCCGCAACACCAACAACGGGGTTTGACGGGGCGGGGAAAAAGGGGGGCGAGGCCCGAGGGGGCGTCTGTGCACAGGCCCACCCCAAACAACGGGGCTCGGCGCCGCCAGAAACCCGCCTGCGACGCTCACTGTCTCGTCCCAATCCTCTCGCGCGCCTCCCCCTTTCTCGATCGTCACAATCGCTACTACTGCTGTTGAACACAACCCGGCTCATCCCGCCGCGCGCGACACGCTATCGGATGCTCCTCTGTCTTGTTTCCACGGACCGAAGAAAAAGAGAGCGGCTGAAACCAACATTTTTTGGTCCGCCCATTGGGGTCTCCTCTCTTTGCGTTATGAGCGAGGAGATGGCGAACCGGCCGGCGATCGTGCAAGTCGCCCGGGCTCACCTGCTGCGCCTGCTGATTGTGGCCGTCGCGGTCGCCGCGGTGGAGAGCGGTGAGTGTTTGCTGTCGGGATGATTGATGGGAGGGAGAGAGGCTCGCCGACTTTTTTCGGTTGTCCTCACCTCCCCCCCTTCTCACACACTCGTACCCTCTCTCGACCAATCCAAACACCCGAGCCAGGCCGCGTCCGAATCCCGCTCCCGGGTCCCGGCGGGCACTACGTCCACCCGACCAACCTCGCGCTCCGCGCCCCTTACCTGGGCTCGCCGGCGTCGCTGCCTGCGGCCGGCCCGCTCGCCCCAAACACTTTTTTGCGCGACGCGGCCGTCCGCCTCTTTGACGGCCAAGTGCACGGCGCCGAGTCGGTCGCCGTTTCGGGGGACGTGCTCGTCATGCTCGACAAGTACGGCCAGATGTGGGAGGCCAGGCCCGCCGCGGGGGGGTCCAACGCCAGCGCCCCCGCCTACGACCTCGACCCCAGGCCCGTCGCCAGCCTGCAGGCCGGCGGCGGCGGCGGCGGCGGCAACAGGGGCGGCGGCGGCAACGGGGGCGGCGGCGGCAACGGGGGGGGCGGCGGCGAAAGCGGCGGCGGGGGCGGCAGGCCCCTAGGCTTCCACCCGGACGCGCCGACGGGCGACGTCTACGTGTGCGACTCGCGCCGGGGCCTGGTGGTGGTCGAGGGCAAGGGGGCGCGCAGGGTGCGCGACGTGGCGACGGCGGTCGCGCCGCGCAGCCGCGCGCGCGGCGGCGAGAGGATTGTCTACGCCAACGACTTGGACCTGGCGCGCCGCCGGGACGCCGGGGACGAGCTCGCCGTCTACTTCACCAGCTGCACCGACATCGAGCCCCCCTACGACGCCAAGGCCGGGTTTTACGACACGATGCGGGGCTATCAGTTGGACTTGGCCCAAGGGGCGCCGCGCGGCGCGCTTCTGGCCTGGTCGCCGTCGCTCGGCGGCGCCGTGGTCGTGGCCGAGGGCTTTTACTACGCCAACGGCGTGGCCCTGTCGCGGGGCGGGGACTACGCCCTGGTGGTAGAGACCAACCGCAACCGGGTGCTGCGCGTGTGGCTCGACGGGCGGCCCGGCGGCGCCTCGAAGTCGAAGCCGGCCTTCCGCGAGGCGGAGAACTCTGGCCCCGGCGGACCAGGCGCCACGCTCGCCGAGGGGTTCCGCGTCGCGCCCCGCGTCGACGTCTTCGCCGACGCCCTACCCGGGATCCCCGACGGCGTCAACTCGGCGCGCGCCTCGCGCCGCTTTTTTGGCGGCGGCGGCGGCGGCGAGGGCGGGGGCGAGGCCGAGGGCGGCGAGGGCGGTGTCGGCGGCGAGGGCGGGGGCGAGGGCGAGGACGAGGCCGGCGACGCCTTCTGGGTCGCGCTGATCGGCCCCGTCCCGCCCATCAGCCGCCTCATCGGCCTCGCCGGCGTGCGCGCCGCCTACGCCTGGCTGCCCGCCTCCCTGCGCCCGGGCCTCAAGCCCTGGGGCGCGGCGCTGCGGCTGCGCGCGTCCGACGGCGCCGCCGAGGCGCTGCTGCTCGACCCTCGAGGGGAGCGCGTCTCTTCGGTCAGCGCCGTGACGGAGTCGGCCGACGGCCGCCTGCTCTTCCTGGGCAATCTGCAGGGGGAATACGTGAGCGTTGTGAGCCTGGCGGCGGCGGGGGAGGGGGCGAGGCGGCGGAGGTGAGGCGGCCGGGGGGCAGGGGGGGCGCGGGTGGCAGTCGCACGACACCTTTCGGACGGTGCGTGCATGCATGGAGACGGACCCGCGGAGGGACGGCGCGGCGGCAAAGACAAAAAACAACAGACGACAAACGACGCGTAGAAACGACAAACGGATTTTTTTTAATAAATCGGGCTTTGCACAAACGGTGTCGAGAAAGAGGGGAGGGTGGTTGTTGTTGTTGTTGGTGGTACACAATGTAGGGAAACATGGACACAAACGACCGCGAGAGGGAGGCACGCAATCTCCTTCTCTTGTTGCTTTTTCCGAAAAGGGCGGAGGCGTCGAGCAAAAAAACAACAAACGAGACGCAACAGGCGTTCAGGGTGGGGAGGGGTGCCGCGAGCAAAAGAGCGAGGAGAGCAGCGGCATCCCGGCCGCCTCCTTTTCACTCCCGTCCGCGCCCGCCTGCCGTCCGTGACCAGCGCGTGCTCTTGCAACCCGGCAGCGGGCAGAGGGAGCGAGCGCGAGGGCGACGCTTTTGCGTGCGTGTTTTCGGGACGCCCGGTTTTTGCGGCAGAGTTGTGCGCCTGTTTCAGCGAATGGCCCGGCGAGAATGCGTAAAGTAGACGGGACGGGTAAGGGAAAATAGAGCTGATCCAGAGGGGAACGGAGAAGAGGGTCGGTCGGTCGGTCGGTCGGGTGTTGTTTTTGGTTTTGCGCCGCCGTCGGCGGCAGCGGGCGGCGGCGCCGCCTCCGTTGCGCAAAGGGCGGCGCGCTTGCGGCGTCGCCCCCACGCATCCGACGATTGCAGGGCGCGCGAGGGGGGGGGGGGGGGGGCAGGAGCGCCTGTGCGCGAACACCGGGCGGGGTGGGGGGGAGGCCAGCCAAGTGGGGGCCCCCGGCGGCGGGCGGGCGCCGGCGCGCGCGTTTGCCGCCTATATGGCGCGCGCCGTCGGCGGCACACCGCCCGAACCGCTGGTAACGAGCATCGACACTGGCGAGATGATCATCGAGCCTGACGACCAGGTTTATGGCATCGACACCGGCTATGGGAACGAGCCCGCGCTCGGGCCGGATGGCGAGTTGCTGGTGCCGGGCAATGTCCAGTCGCCCCGGCCGGACGCTTACCCCTCGGAAGCGGTGCGCGCCGACCCGGGGCCGCAGATCG
>Ga0105054_10005147_pt1 | contig 18977 bp, 17 predicted proteins | sample BON02_FD_78091 | JGI IMG/M metagenome (GOLD analysis project Ga0105054, IMG submission 78091) | Freshwater microbial communities from Lake Bonney liftoff mats and glacier meltwater in Antarctica - BON-02 (megahit assembly) | ecosystem: Environmental > Aquatic > Freshwater > Ice > Glacier...
ACCATGCCGATCCAAAACTGGAGCCAGGCATTATCTCAGTTAGATATTTATTTTGAAGGCCGCTTAGATAGCGTGCTCGATATCTAAATTAACCCTGACACAGAATTTTGAACGCTCTCATATAATTTGTGCATCTTAAATATGAAGCGTTTACCTTGTGAGTTCATCATATTCGAGCTGCAATTATATCTGTCCTAGAACAACAAAAAACATCCCGTGACACTGCATTAGCAAAAGCTACTGTTAGTGTCGCAGAGCAACTTGGCTTAAATCAATCCGATATTGCAGTGGCTCTATGTATGCATCGAACTGCTTTTAGCAGATTAAAAACTAATCCTTCACTTGATCCCGCTTCTAGCTTTAATCGTTGTGCGGATTGCTAGAGCGTTATTTGCGTTAACAGGTGGCGATAAAGTGTGGATCAAACGATTTATGCACACTAGAAATAAAATCACCGGAGGTGTGCCAGCAAAACAGATTGCCAGTATAGAAGGTTTAATGATTTGGACGACTTGCCAAGGTCAAAACCATATCGGCCAACTTTCCGGCTCATTGTATCGTTTAGTAGAAAGTCAGGAACAAGTAGCGACGATGGGGTATGTCGATACTCTGTATGAGCAAGTATTACTCGAAGAATTACTTGAAAGTGTAAAACCACCCTACCCCGATGGCTTACAAGGCTATCATTATTTATTGACCACACCATTTCGTTACCCACCGTTACTAATGGGGGTCGCGTTTTGGTCGAATTAATGAGCCTAGTCTTTTTTACGGTGCTTGTAGTCCATCGGTCACGCTGGCTGAATCAGCTTATTACCGATTTGTTTTCTTGTATTCAATAGACATACAAACAGGTAGTGAAAAAATGCGTTCAGAACACACGATGTTCTCAGATGATTATCGAACCGATAGTGGTGTGAAACTGCATTTGAGACCTTTCGATCAGTATTTAGACGTAATAGCTATGCGAAACAAGTGCAAATGACGTTCTATTTAAGCAGGTTGGCGAAAACGATATTACGCATTATCCAATGGGTGATTTCTTGATTGATGGTGAACTGCCTTTGCCAGCCTAAATTGCGGCAGTTGACGCTCATTATGAATAGCGAGGTAATGTTTATGGATAAAGATTGAAGTATTCCAAAGTTGTACCATGCACGGACAGGTTAAGGTAGTTTCAAGCAAGCCTTGATAGCTGGAAAACATTGTAATATATTGATATTTAAAAGATTGTTGTTTTTATTTACAGACTTAACATCTCTGGGCTTTGCGACCGTGCTGATTCTATTTCGGTAGTAGGCACCATACTCAAGTTTAATCTAATTAAAGTATGAATATCGATAATATTCACCTCAAACTATCTAGATTTCTAATCTTTCCACTCAACCGTTGACCGCGATGGTACTTAACCAACAATCCTATCAAGGCAAGTACGCTAAAGAAGGCGCCAGCGTAAAATGTGAAAGAAGGCCCGAGATGATCCCACAATAAACCAGCCAAGACACTCGCGACCAGCATCATCAGTCCACTGAACAGATTGAAAAAGCCGAATGCCGTACCGCGCTGATCGTCCGGTGCTGTATCGGCAACCATAGTCGCTAACAGCCCTTGAGTTATCCCCATATGTAATCCCCACAAGGCAACGCCGAGGAATACCACGGCCCAAGAATCGGCATAAGCCAGTACCAGATCTGCGCCAACCAAGACAACAAGACCGATCCCCAGTAGCTTGGTGTGACTCATGTTGTCCGATAACTTACCAAATGGGTACGCTGAGGCTGCATAGACCAGATTCATCACGACCAGTACTAGCGGTATCCACGCCATCGACAGCCCGCTTTGCTGGGCACGTAGGACAAGGAATGCCTCACTGAATCGTGCCAAAGTAAATATGGCGCCAATCACCACGACCCACCAATAAGCCCCGCTCAGCCGTTTGAGCTCACGCCAATGAATCGGATTATTACGCTTCTTGCGCGGAAGATGGTCGGGCTCTCGTATCCCGAACAACAACAACACAACGGCCAGCACGCCTGGAATTACGGCAACCCAAAACACTGCGCGAAAATCATTGGACCATAGCAGCATCAAACCCACCGCCAGTAGCGGTCCAGTGAACGCACCGACCGTATCGAGCGACTGACGCAATCCATAGGCCGCACCCCGTATCTGAGGTGGCGTTAGATCCGCTACCAAAGCGTCTCGTGGCGCTCCTCTAATCCCCTTGCCGATTCTGTCAACTAATCTCGCGCTGAATATCATGCCGGTACTAGAAGCAATAGCGAACAGGGGTTTGCTTAGTGCACCAAGGGTATAACCGACAACCGCTAGTGCTTTGCGTCTGCCCAGATAATCGCTTAATGTGCCGGAGAATACCTTGACGATCAGCGCCGTCGATTCCGCCGTGCCTTCGATTAACCCCACCGTAAAAGCGCTCGCACCCAGCACTGAGACAAGGAACACCGGCAACAAGCTGTGAATGAGTTCAGATGAAATATCCATCAACATGCTGACGAAACCGAGCACCCAAATGCTCACCGGAATTTTAAGTAAATTCTTCTGCATGTTTGCACCTTTCATTGACCAACAACCGTTTGCATAAAATCTCGTAATATTACACTTTTAAACATCACTCACGCTTCAATTGGCAGCATGGCGACGGTGTCACTGATATATATCCACCCAGCATTTGACTGACCGGTATGAACGTTCTTTCGAATCAGCTCGACCGCCTCGACGACACCCTTGTCCGTGCAGAACAGTTCGAGTTTAACTTTCTTAATGGTCTCATCACATTGTAGTTAACACATTCAAACGCTCGGCCTCATAGTGCCATCCAGCCAATCATTATTCCGCCGCCGTACTGTTTATTTGCGTAGTGCGATAGCCAGACTCAATTCGTGATTGCCCATTTTTTCAGTTTAAATGATCTCTGCTTCACGTGCACGAACCTCCGTAGATACATCGTTAAGGGAGAGCGGCTGTAGACTAAAACAAGTTTGAGCACCTCCCTCAAGATTAGTGCATTCGGTATCGCCGGCATGTTTTCGGGCACCTGATCGAAGGCATCGTACGGTAAGCGCTGTTGTGGAGATACACGCGCCGGCTGAGTGTAATCAATACCAAGTCACTGTGGTGCAGGTATGTAAGAATAGCTTGGTGCTACGTACCCAAATATGGCTACAGCAATAACAATTATCCCCACAGAACATGATGAATGTCTACGAAATAAAGCTTGATACCTTAGAATCCTCTCACTCGATACATGAACTAGGCACCGCAGAATGATTGTTAGTCCTAAACAGGTCAAATCGGCCACGTCGGCTTATCGGTGTGAGATCTTCCATCAGTGATGTTGGCATGTTCTGCACGGAATTCGTTAAAATAGCGACAAATACGGTTTCATGTTTTATTCTCTGTGCCAGCTCTGCAATATCGTCTACATGTTCCGCTTTACCTCGGCTGTAGAAAGAGCCGGAATAAGGGACTTTATCGATAAAGACTAACGCTTCGCCACTGCTCCGACATGACTGGAAGTCAGATATTAATGCTTTAGTAGACTTGCGTTCGCTACGTCCTGATACTGGCAAACTCAAAATGAAAATTAATGTCGCCAGCAACGTAAATACAACCCCAAAAAGCAACAGGCGCTCCACAGCTTTTTGATTCTGCTGGCCCGTAAGATGGTTAGCTAGCCACAACGCTAAGCCCGGGGCTCCAGGCAGAAGGTAGGTCCAAAGAATATTACCCGCGAAAGTAAAAAACACAGCCGGTGCAATACCCCAGAACAACATGTAAAGGCGCCAATTGCGACTGTCTGAATTTGTCTGTGATGATGGATCCCGCTTCCTACGCCAATACAACACAGCTGCAGGGAGAAGGAGACTCCATGGCAGGAATGCCGCTAATGCGAAGATCCAAATACTGCCATGTGCGAATTGATGTGCATTACCATATAGATCTCCAGTCCAACCAGGCGTCACAAATCGATGAAAGTGCTCCCCAACCAAGAAGTAGTTCAAGAATCCAGGGGAATGTAATTCAGCCAAGACATACCATGGCAATGCGATTGCAAGTGAGACTAGCGCTCCACGCATCCAAGGAAATTCACGCCAGACCAATCCCACGTTGCGTGTCACCACAGCCCAGGCAACAATAGGCAACATAACGAGCACAAGCGTAAGAGGACCTTTGGCTAACAACCCGATACCGATAGCAACAAACAGCATCCAGCGTTCACACCGACGTTCCTTCTCAGTACCCTGTAGCCCAAGCCAAAAACTGCGCATTGCCAAGGTTGTTCCCACGGCAAAGATCATATCGGTCATTACGGCGCCTGAAGCAATGAAGTACAAGCCGGATCCTACCAAGAGCGCAACCGCAAAGATGGCTTCGCGGCGCGAGCGCCATCCTGCCATCCCCCAAACTAACCATGCAATAACTATCCCAGCAAGCCAATGTGGAAGGCGTGCTGCAAATTCGTTAATGCCAAACAATTTGAAACTCATAGCAGTCAGCCAAAACGATAATGGCGGCTTACCCCAGAAAGGTACACCGTAGTCGAACCACGGTGTCACCCAATCGTTAAGTTCCAGCATTTTCCGTGCGATCTCAGCATAACGGGCTTCAGTAGTATCCATTAAGGGGTAGAAACCAAGCATCAACAATCGTCCAAGCATTGCCACGACGATGGTGATTAACAAAACGCGATTAATTCCTCCCTGATATCCCCTCATCGAACAACCTCCTGATGACTGTTCGCATACGGTCCTGCGCTCGTAGCCGGCGATTGGTAGTCCTCAATAATATAAAGCGGACGGCGCTTGCTTTCGATGAACAATCGACCTAAGTACTCGCCAATCACGCCAAGCGCCATCAACTGAATACCAGCAAAAAAGAGTATGGTCACAATGAGCGTCGGAAATCCGCTTACTGGATCACTGATCATTAATGCTTTAATTAAGAAATACGCGGCATAGACAAATGCGCTTGTCGCACTAACGAATCCCACATATGTTGCCACCTTCAATGGTGCTGTTGAAAATCCAGTGATGCCTTCAAGAGCAAAATTCCATAACTGCCAGTAACGCCATTTACTTTTGCCCGCTGCCCGCGCATCGCGATCATAATCCAACGTCACTTGCCCAAAACCGATCCATGAAAACAACCCTTTCATGTAGCGATTTTGTTCTTGGAGCTTATTCAACGCGTCTACTGCACGACGACTCAATAAACGAAAATCGCCAACATTTTCCGGCATAGAAGTTTCACTGAGTCGGTTGATCACATGATAGAAAGCGTGGGCACTTGCTTTCTTAAGCCAAGTTTCCCCCTTACGACTGCGACGCCGCATATTCACAACATCTGCACCATGATGCCATGCGTCGATCATGGATGGAATCAGTTCAGGAGGATCCTGAAGATCAGCATCAATAACAATAACGCATTCTCCCTTGGCGAGGCGAAGACCAGCACTCATTGCCGGCTCTTTGCCGAAATTTCGGCTTAAACGCACTATGCCAATGACAGAATTTTGTATATGGAACTGCTGAAGAATATCAGGCGTAGCATCACTACTCCCATCATCAACGTAGATAACCTCAAATTCGCAGGAGAGCGTCTCCAATACACTGACAAGCCGCCTATGAAAGACAGGTAATACTATCGCTTCGTTGTACGCAGGCACAATGACACTAACACTACATTCTCGAGTAGTTAAATCGTTTTCCGGTTTCATATGAATGTCCATGTTCGGTTAAGACGGTAGGTAATCAAAAGTACACATAGGGTGGCACCAATCTGAGCGACAAGATAATGGTAGGATAAGAACTCTATTTCCAACCAGACAATGGCACCGTTCAATGCAGTACCAAAGGCAGCAATGAGCAGAAATCGGGGCAAGGCTATATGGTGACGAGCACGGCGACCAAAAGTGAACCTGTGATTCCCTACATAGGAGATGAGTGCGCCGCATGCAGCACCTGAACTTGCGGCCAACCAAGGTGTTAGATAGAACCGCTCCACCAATATCGCCAGAACCACATAGTGCAACGCGGTCGCAAAACCACCTATCGAGCCGTATCGAAAAAATACAAGATATTGTTTAGATTCATCTTGCTGGATAGAGAGGCGATCTATAACGCTTTGCTCGATATCTTTTAAGGATTTTATATTGCCTTCTGTTCTAAGCATCGTAATCTCTACACCTGACTTAATTGTGATTTGTCACGATAGATTTGAAGGATACAGAGGGCAACTGGACCAGAACATGACCGAAACCTGACCATTTGGTCATATTCGATGACACTTTTTTAGATGGTTCCAATTTCAATGCAATGAATTGATAGTTGATAGAAAGACAAGTAGCGTCAATTATGCGTAGCCGATGGCCTTGCTCTTTTTCCTACGCAGCTGGAGCTGGTGAGAGCTTCTATACAATGAAGGCGTCTGCAATAACTGGGATATGGATGTTTATTCTTCAATTATACTCGAGGAACAAGTAACTCCTAAGGGTGTAGTTTCGCCACACCGGTCACTTATTCCTTTACAGATGGCCCAAAACGGAAGGGGTTGACTGTGGAGGGAAGCTTAGCTTCACGACGGTACCGTGATGTTGTTCGCTTTGAATGGATACCGTACCACCATGGAGTTGCATAATGGAGTTTACGATAGCAAGGCCAAGGCCAGTACCTAAGTCACACCGTGTACGCGCATCGTCGGCGCGATAAAAACGGTCAAGCACATAAGGTAAATCTCCTGAGGCGATGCCATCGCCGGTGTCCCTCACAGTGATCTCCATTCCGTTATTTTGAGTTTTTCTTGCCTCAATGATAACGTGTTTACCATTGTGCGTATGGCGTAAAGAATTGGCGACAAGATTACCCAATGCCCTCCGCAACAATGCGGAATCCGTAAACACGTTACCTTCGCCATAGACCGATAATATGACCTCCCCCTCATCCGCCATTGCCTGGTAAAAGCCGCAGACGGCGGCGGCCTCATGCTTGAAGTCTAATAATTGTTTATCCAACTGCATATCGGGTTGTTCCGTCCGCGCAAGAAACAGTAGCGCATCAACCATTCGACTCAGGCGTTCATATTCTTCAACAGCCGATTCAATACAGGTCCGATAATCATCGGCAGTTCGTCCCTTAGTGAGCGCCATTTCGGCCTCGCCTCGCAGTACATGCAAAGGAGTCCTCAATTCATGGGCAATATCGGCGGAGAATCGCGAGATGCGGTCGAAAGACTCTTCCAGTCGTGAAAGGAGTAAATCGAAATTACTGGCTAGTGGCTGCAGCTCCCGCGGCCATTCATCAGTCGCAACGCGCCGATGTAGGTGTGCGGCTGTCAGTTCGGCAACAATATGAGCCAGCCGGGACACAGGCTTGAGACTACGACGAGCGATCAGATACCCCGCCACGATGGCAAGAACCAGCGCAATTGAAACTACAATCCATAGGGTTCGCAGATAAGTGGTGAGCACCTCCTCCTCTTTTGCCAAACTCATGATTGCCTGCACCGTAAAACCTGAGGCAACGGCAATTCGGAAAGACATAGTGCGGTACACCTCCCCTTCACTTGAAACCCAATCTTCTCCTTTTCCATTCTCCCTGATGGGTGGATATGGCTTATCCCCACCAAAGTCAACATTTAAAATAATAGCCTCCGTAACATTGTTACCTTGGAAATCCTGTACTCGAAGATAGATACCAAGCCCTGTGTTAGCCTCTCGTTGAAGCTCATCCATGAACATGTCAGAATCGGGCGCATAGCGCATCAGAAGGGCACTAACCTCGGCGATTCTACTCTCTAACAATCGATCATCTTCTTGGCGAAGACGATCTGTGAGTACCCAATAAAGAATGCTACCGGCAGAAGCAATCAATATAACGCTTAACAATGCATACCAAAGGGTAAGGCGCGAAGCTATCGCCTCAGGTTTCTTTATAAAATCAGTAAGTAGCATACTAAGCCCTAATTCCACTCTTCTAAAATATAACCCACTCCACGTAGGGTGTGGATCAATTTGGAGCCAGAAGGATCATCCACTTTTCGCCGCAAGCGTCGCACAGCAACATCCACCACGTTGCTGTCACCATCGAAATTCATATCCCATACCTGCTCGGCAATCCTTGTACGCGTCAGAACCTCACTTGGATGCCTAAGCAAGTATTCCAGCAATCGATATTCTTGAGGTGCAAGATCGAGAATTTTACCCGCCCGAGTTACTTTGTGCCGAAGCAGGTCCATGTCGAGATCAGCGAGCTGCAACACTTCCAGTTGACGCGCGGGCGTGCGCCGCAAAACGTTACGAACCCGTGCATACAATTCTGAAAAGGAAAAAGGCTTGACCAGATAGTCGTCGGCCCCCATCTCCAGACCCTTCACCCGCTGGGAGACAGAATCTAGTGCGGTGAGTAGGATGACAGGTTGCTCCGTACGATATTTTCGGATTTCTGTGAGCACTTGCCAACCGTCCTGCTTAGGTAACATAACGTCAAGTACAATTACATCATAGTCTCCAGTGAGCGCAAGATAAAGTCCGTCTGTTCCATTCGTAGCCACATCGGCCATAAATCCCTCCTCCGTGAAACCTCGTTTCACAAAAGCTGCCGTTTTGGACTCGTCTTCAACAATCAAAATTTTCATCACCTACCCTTTTCACTCACAGCCGAGTAGACATCAAGGTCGCGCAACTGAACGTTCACTCGACTTTCTCGTAATCGCTGACCGACAAGATCTCGAACACCTGTTTCACTAATGCCTCTGGTTCATCTTCAGATCCGTCATAAAAACCAAATCCTCAGAACATTTGGTCTGTCATAGTGCCAGAAGGCCGATAACTAGAACTTACATTATCACCTGTTACAAGCCCTCTCAAGCGAGTAATTGAAACATCAAAAGATAACTAATCAAATGTCATACGGCGTAAATTCTGCCACAGAAATGGTCAATAAAATCTAAGAATACTGAGTTGATATAAAAATATTATGTCAGTCCCAGACAGATAAAAGATAAAAAAAGAATGGAGGAGAAAAAATACACGTCATCTGATTTAACCAACAGCAGCAACAGTTCTGCACGTAAAAAACTGCAGACAGAAGATACTAGTTTTGAACCGAAGCTTGTTAAAAAAGCAACATCAATTAGAGACAAAATCGTAAATATCTATGCCAAAAGCGTGTCAATCAGCTAGACGACTGGCCATTCATGAGAAAGCGTTAATTCGCAGACATAAAGATGTAGAAAGGGTTGCCATCTAAATTATAATAGAAGGAAGTAAATTATGTTTAGGCGTTAGACCTGAGGATGTTTATTTTATGAAAACACCTACTTTAATATAACACGTTAACCCTATGTTTTAACTATTTTTTTTGGTTTTTTATTCCATAAAATAGCAGCGATAATAATCAGGATAAGCTGTAATAATAAACCTTGTAAGTTTGGATAGATACCCACTAAATCTATGCGAATAAAATTGACTGGGTTGGACACAATTAAACCTGCTTCTTGAAGTGCAGCAATTCCTTTGCCCGCAAAAATGATAGCCAGCACAAACATAAGTCCACCTGTAACAGCAAAGAACTGTCTCAATGGAAGACGAACGCTATAACGCATAATGAGAAAACTAATAGCCACAAGGGCGGCTACCGCTGTAAGAAAACCACCAAAAGCCATACTGTGTCCCGCTTCGCCCGTTTGTACCCAAAGTGCTTGATAAAATAAAATAGTCTCAAAGGCTTCGCGATAAACAGCGATAAATGATAGCCCCGTCAAGGTCCATAGGGTGCCGGATGACATGGCTTTATGCATACTATCATCGATAAACTTTTTCCATTTAGCCGCACTACTTTTATCGTGCATCCAAAAACCAACATAAAATAAAATAACCATGGCCACAATCGCCGCTACGCCTTCCGTTATTTCTCGTGAGCCTCCCGAAATATCGATTAATGTAATAGAAGCCCACCAAGTCAGTAGTCCAAGTACCACAGCAGCTACCCAACCAAAATGAATATAACGTAGGGCGTCTTTACGCTGGGTTCGCACCAGAAAAGCAAGCAGAGCAGCAACAACGAGCAATGCTTCCAGCCCTTCACGTAGCAAAATAAAGAAAGCACTGGTAAATGTCGCGCCAGCAGACAAGCTTTTAGTACCCAGCAATTCACTTGCAACATCTAATTTAGCATTAATGAGGACTATTTCTTTTGTAATATTCTCAACAGGTTCACCTGCACGAATTTTAGTACGTAGTCCTGTCATGGCTGATTCAATTTCAAGTTTCAAAGCACTATCTAGTGTTTTAATATTTTGCTCGAGTAACTCAAAACCATCAAGGTATGCTTCTACGGCGTATTGATAGGCTTGTTCGGGCTGATTATTCTGATAACTGGTGCTGGCATCTGCTAGCTTTTTCTTGGCAAACTCAAGTTTATTGGATCCTTTGTTATAAAATAATTCAGGATGAGAACGTAAAGCGGCCATTACTGATGCACCTTGTTCTCCATATAACTCATCTGCTTGATGAGGCGTTATAGTGGTCAACTTCTCAATACTCGCCAGTGGATGATAATTTATATTGAATTTTTTAACAGGAGTATCAATAGCCAAACTACCTACATAGAAAGCTAAAGACCATCTTTCTTGATCAGACAATTGGCTATAAGTCATCATTCCTGTGCCTTCAACACCTTGAGTAATCGTATTATACAAGCCATATAACGTGCGTTGTTGATAACGATTTTTATCGGTGAAATTAACAGGAGGTGGGTCCATTCCTACTGATGCTGGGCCATCACCTGCACCCGTTGCTCCATGGCAAGATGCACACTGATTAGCATACAATTCACTGCCACGTCTGAGGTCAGGTTGTACTTGAGGAATTATCGTCACCTGATAACTATTAATAATCTTATGACGCATATCAGTAATCAATTCTCTGACTTTAATCACTGATTCTTTGTTGTGGATCAACAGCGCTAAAGTCTCACCTTGTTCAATGAGCTCGGCCTTTGTTTCATTATCTGCTAAAGCCGCAAGTTGAAGAGTTGTACCAGCTGCAAAATCTAGCATTTCTGCATACTCTGCTTCACTAATGATTTGTCCGTTATCTACCGCACCCTCGTAGTCCACAGCCACATAATCAATTAATTGTAATACTTGCTGTGGGTTGGCATTTACGGGTTGGGCCAGCAGCAGTATGGCCACTACAAATAATGAGTTCAAAATTTTCATGGTGTATTCAGCATCAATTTAAGTATAAAATTAATGCAAATGTTAACCATTATCATTTAGATTGTAAAGAGATGTTCTAAATAGATTTATTACCAAGCACGATTGAGATGGTTGAGGAGTAGAAATCAAGATCCGATATATTTGCTATCTATGCATCTCACTTTAGTTCACGCTCGTTCAAACGTGCATACGCATCTGCTTCATGTTGAATATCGAGAATCAATCCACGATGATAGGCAACTGAAATAGCCGCCTCATTATGAAAGCGTTCACCTTTTTTAAACAGCAAGTCGAGTAGTGTTCGTGCTGGCATATCAAGATAACGAGACAATTCCTGTGCTTCTTTAGATAATTTATCTAACAATTCAGGATGTAATGTTTTTATACTGAGCACCGCCAGGTTATCCATAATCACCAGTTCTTTGACCGTTTCTACACTTAGGCCATTATGCTGAACAAATCGTAGGCTTGTAAGGCCAGTGAGTTGATGAAAAATGTTTTGGGCTGCGTTTAAGTCAGCTTGGCGACTCGCCAATGAAACCCTAAGTGCCTTCAACCGGAGGCGAGCAAGAACAATTATGCTTTTTTCAGTTGCTATGTTCATAGAATCTAAGCCTCACTATTCAATATGCCATCATTGTTTCTAAAGCTCTTTTTGGCTAATATTATAATTTGTTAGTAATAAAATAATAGAATCTTACTTTAATTTTACACAAGAGCGAAAATGAAAATAAATTAAGAACACTTGATTTATTTTCTTATTGATAAGCATTCTAGATGTATATTAAAGAGTAAGCTATTAGTTAAGACCTCGTGTTACCTTAGGTAAGTTGTTTCCAATAGAGGACAAAATAATGATTACATGGTTAGAAGGTAAGATTGTTGAAAACAAACAATGGTCTGCCGATTTATACTCGATAAAGATCAAAACAGAGCCGTTACCATTTATAGCTGGACAATTTGTCCTTGTCGGGCTGGACCATAATAACAGTAGTATCCAAAAACCCTATTCCTTAGTGAATTCACCTTCTGATCAATTGTTGGAAATACATCTGAATACAGTCAAAGACGGTCAGTTCAGCCCTCAACTCACCCATCTCGACGAGGGTGATACCGTCTTTATATCTAATCGACCTAGTGGTTTATTAACCTTAAATGAAGTGCCCGAAGGAGTATCCAATATATGGTTTTTTGCGACTGGTACTGGTATCGGTCCGTTTATATCCATATTAAACACACAAGAGCCATGGCAACGTTTTGAGAAAATTATTGTTTGCTATTCCGTTAAAACAGCCGAAGAAATGGCATATCTTGAGAGTTTTGAACTATTGTTAAAACGTTATCCTGATAAGTTTAATTTTGTACCATTTATTACACGTGAACCTGCATCTAATGTCATTCACTCCCGTATCACCACATTTTTAGCATCCGGAGATTTAGAAAAACACCTCGGCATACCGTTAACGCCTGAGTCAAGTCATGTCATGTTATGTGGAAACTCAGCAATGATAGAAGAAGCAACAACATTGTTAAAGCAAAAAGGCTTACGGCCCCACAGTCGTCGTAAACCAGGCCATATTTCCACAGAGAAATATTTCTAAGGAAGCATAAATATGAAGTTAATACTCTTGAAGCTGGCGCTTACAAGTTTTCTATTACCTACTTTAGTGTGGGCAAACTGTATCGATCATTCAGTGACTTTACAGGTGTTGGGATCGGGAGGCCCTGAAATCGACGACCAACGAGCATCGAGTAGTTATTTGGTTTGGGCTGATAATAAAGCGGTTGCGTTGATTGATATGGGCGGCGGTGCAAGCTTAAACTATGAATTGTCCGGCGCTAAATTCAACGATCTTGATGTTGTTGCTTTCAGCCATTTTCATATTGATCACAGTGCCGACTTTCCTGTGTTGATTAAAGGTTCCTACTTTTCAACGCGCAAACGTCCTCTTCCGATATTTGGCCCAGAAGGCAATCAGCTTATGCCATCAACTGTCGGTTTTATTCAAAATATGTTTGCTGATGGCGGTAGCTTTGGCTATTTGAATGATTTTCTTAAGCCAAATGGAGATAGTTATTGGCTAGATCCACAATCAGTTACGATGACAAAAGATGTAATACAATCATTTCAAATCAACCCCTCATTACGCTTAAGCACCATTGCGGTACATCATGGGCCCATACCTAGTCTGGCTTGGCGAGTCGATATATACCATTGCTCAATTACGTTTTCAGGTGATATGAATAATGATTTTCATAGTTTAGCAAAGCTGGCTACAAATACCGATATTCTTGTCGCACATAATGCTGTGCCAGAACAGGCAACAGGAGCCGCTCGAAATCTACACATGCCACCCTCTGAAATAGGCCTTATTGCAAAAAAAGCTGCTGTTAAAAAATTAGTAATTTCACATCGAATGAAACGCACACTTGGCAGGGAAAAAGAAACCGAGCAATATATCCGCAATGCATATTCAGGTGATATTATCTTTGCCAATGATCTTGATCTTATTACACCCTAGTACCTATATAAAAAAAGCGTAAAGTTAGGATGATGTTATTACAGGAAAACCTTTTTTTGAATACTACATTAAGCCTTAAGCCATCTGAATCCAACGATGTAACCTGAATGAAACAGCTTAATCACCTTTAATTTATTAAAGAAAATCATCCTTCATTCTATTGTGAAAATATTGTTTATTTAGTTCTTTTCTTAATATAAATATGGCCTACGATGTGACAAAATCGGCATATTTTGTCTTACTTCTTTTAAGTAGCTTAAATCAATAGTGGTTGACACAATTTCAGGTCGCTCAGCAGCACAACAAACAATGCTACCCCAAGGGTCAATTATCACACTGCTGCCATACGAAATGCGACCTACATAATGTTGTCCCCATTGATTTGGAGCCACGATGTAAACCTGATTTTCGATCGCACGTGCAACCAACAGTTGAAGCCAGTGATGCTTACCGGTATAGAGAAAAAACGCAGCCGGCACGAAGATAATTTCGGCACCTTGCGCAGTTAAATGTCGATATAATTCAGGGAAGCGTAAGTCGTAACAAATACTCAGTCCAATTCGTCCTACTTCATGGTCAAACACAATGAGCTCATTGCCGGCTTTAATCCCACCCGATTCGTTGTAGCCAAGACCCGGTGCATCAAATAGATGTATTTTTCGATACACTGCATTGATCTCACCCTGACGATTTATAAAAATTGAGGTGTTATACAAGCGGTCAGGATCATCGGCTATTTTTTCATAAATACTACCCATCAGAATCGACATGTTATAACGCTGGGCATAGCCCCGAAACGTTTCGACAATAGCACCGTCTAATGCTTCTGCAATTTTATGTTTTTTTTGATCATCGGGCCCGATATAAAGAAATGTTTCCGGAAAGGCTAATAAATCAATGCCTCTATCGGCAGCATATTGAATTTGTGTATGTGCGAATTTCAAATTGTCAGTTATCTGATCTGACGTTCGCATTTGAACAACACCAATATGACTTTTCATAATTACTTACGCTCTTTTTTGTTGTATACCGTTTAAATATATCAAAATTATTAAAGAAATCCTATATAAAACGAGGTTTATGACGACCATTTAAATTTATTACCAATAAGAGCATTCTTTTGAAATATTGCTACTATTTAATAAGCATTTAAAACAAGAAATCAATGTGAATTGTTCATTATCTAACGAGTAGTTTTCCATTTCAATGCATACGGCGTCTTAAAAAAAACGCACTTTCATATATATTGATTTATTGAAAAATAATAAAAGGGGAAATCGCTGTCGCGTTATTTCAGTCGGTGACTTTATTATTTCTTGGCATTGTAGTTTAACCTAGTATCGTACTAAACTACTTAACATTGCTCACAAAAACTGAGATTTCATATGAAAAAAATATGCGTTTATTGTGCATCAAGCCCTAACGTCAAGCAGATCTTTTTTGATGCCACCGAAACACTCGCCGTACTCTTTGTCGAAAATAATATTGAGCTAGTATTTGGTGGTGGTGCTAAAGGTTTAATGGGAAAACTGGCCGATACTGTCATAAAACATAATGGCAAGATTAAAGGTATTATGCCCCAGTTTATGAATGAAGTTGAATGGGCACATAAAGGTGTATCAGACTTTGAGTTCACTGAAACAATGCACCAACGTAAAGCACGATTTTTAGAAGATATCGATGGTTTGGTTGCCCTACCCGGTGGCTGTGGAACATTAGAAGAATTGCTTGAAGCGATTACTTTAAAGCGCTTAGGTCAATTTACTAAACCTATCGTTATTCTCAATACTGACAATTATTACAAACCATTAAAAGATATGCTAAATCAGAGTGTTAAAGAAAAGTTTATGGATGTTAAACACTTAGACATGTGGCGTTTTGTAGACGAGCCAGAACAAGTAATTGATGCCCTTAAGAATTCTCCTAGCTGGCATTCAGGCGATATAAAGTTTGCAAATAAATAACCTTTTGTCTTTAAGCCATATCAACTAAATTAAAGTATCTCACTTAACTCGAGATCAAGTTGTGGCTGAAGTTTTTCAAGTTTTTCGTTGTAAAAACCACTTAAACTTAAACCGACTAATCTAACGGCTTTGTGGCCTCCTTGGGTTCGTGTTAATAATAGTGGTATCAGTTGTTTTAAACTTTCCAGATTAAGAATGTGTTCTGCTGTATGCGCTCTAGTGATTTGTTGAAAATTGGCATATTTTATTTTGACGGTCAGGGTTCTAGCCTGCATATTTTGTTTAGCCAAACTGTTTAACACTTGTTCGGCTAATGCATTTAACGTGTTTGTTAATTCTTCAAGAGACATAACATCTTGTGTAAAGGTTATTTCTTTGCCAAGCGATTTTCGCTCACGTTGGCTAAGCACCGGACGTTCGTCTATCGCTCGGGCAATATTGAAAAAATACTGACCAGATTTACCAAAGTTATCGACTAATTCATTAAGTGATTTTTTCCGTAAATCTTTACCTGTATCAATCCCAAGTTTTTTCATTTTAACTTCAGTTGCTGGGCCTATGCCATGAAACTTACCAATCGCTAAGTCTGCAACAAAGGCTTTACCATGTTCAGGTTTAATAACATACAGGCCATTAGGTTTATCCATATCCGAGGCGATTTTGGCGAGAAATTTATTGTATGAAATACCTGCTGAAGCCGTAAGATGTGTTTCGGCCAATATGTCGGATTTGATCGCTTGGGCAATTAACGTTGCAGATCCCTCGAAGTCACCGGTATAGGTTACATCTAAATATGCTTCGTCGAGTGATAATGGCTCAACTTCTGATGCATAGCGCCAGAATATCGCTCTGATTTGATTCGATATCTCACGATAAGCTTCAAAGCGTGGTGGCACGAAGACGGCTTCAGGGCAAAGTCGGTAGGCCAGAGAACTCGGCATGGCTGAATGTATGCCAAATTTCCTAGCTTCGTAACTACAGGCAGCAACAACACCTCTATTATTGGGTTGACCACCGACGATTAATGGCTTGCCTTTATAGTCGGGATGATCGCGTTGCTCAACCGATGCAAAAAAGGCATCCATATCAATATGAATAATTTTCCGTTGTCTTATCATTATTCCGTTGACCCAGCCCTTACGTTTTGGATTGTTTCATTAGCCACAAGAACCTATTGAATAATCGCGATCCTTCATACTCAAACAATATGCTTAAGCTGTTTTATCCTTACCCAGTCTATGTTTAACACAACTGGAGAAGGTCTGTTCATACACCGCGTCGGGTAAACTTTTTAACGGTTCCAGATAAACTATTTTACCTATAGCAAGCAAGTCATAACGTCCTTGAGTATCTTTATATATTTTTTTAATCTTCTGCTCAAATTGTGACCAATCATCGCCTTCAACTTGACGAATATTTTGAATTTCACGGGCAGTTCCAGCTTGATAAGCACAGCTTGTGATTGCTGAATGTTCTAAGTCTTCCTCACTGCTTGCTGGGCTAGACATTAAGACTAAAAGAAGTAAAGTTATATATTTCATTATATTGCCTTCATCTGTTAACTCTTTTTGAGCAAGATTAATTTTACCTGATATCAACACCTTAAATCAAAAAATAGCACAATAAAACCATCAACCGTTTAATGAACTTAAATCAGCCCAATATAAAACATTCATTTATTAAATCAGAACTTCACCACACGTGCTGGTTTAGATTTCATAAAAATATCTTCGTTTAAAGTCTCCACATACATTGAATTTAGCGTTACTTCTTCATACAACCAATAATAAAACCCGCCTTCATCAACGCCATATCGCCAATTATACTTACATTGGAGCCAGGTGTTATCTATGGAGCCAATTGCTCTAGATTCTATGTCAGATTCAGTTTGTCTATGATACCCAAGCAATTTATTACTTATGCTGACGTAAAAACGATCTAACTGTATCGTGTCGTTATCAGACTGAGAATAGTTTAGTCGGCTTGTCAGCAGGTCATCGCCATGCGGGTCGATCATGCATTGCTTATCAAATAGATAGAAAGCAGGTGGAAATGTTATTGGGTAGTGATCTGGTATTTTGGCTCGTTCCTCAACATGCTGGGGTGTACGTTGGCTTTTGTCCCATTGCTTGATAATTATTTGTAGTATGAAGAGGCTCATGTTGGTCATGTCTGTGAAAAGTTGTGATGTATCGCTATAGTATCATTGGCGAGACTAGATTTAATTACTAACCTGTCGGCGTAAAAACTAATATTAAATTAGGATTATATTATACTGCATTTTTTGGGTTTCATTAGTTACACTGACCCACTATTTAACCCATTTATTGAGCAATATAATGACCATCCTATTACCGCATGTTGAAGTTGAAACCCAGCCCAATCCCGATGCCTCCATTATCTGGTTGCATGGTCTGGGAGCTGATGGTCATGACTTTGAACCCATTGTCACTCAGCTTGATTTACCTAAAAATGCCGCCATTCGCTTTATCTTTCCACACGCCCCCTCTTTGCCAGTGACCATCAATAATGGCATGGTGATGCCAGCTTGGTATGACATTTTAGAGATAAGTATTGAACGTAAAGTAGATCAAGTTCAACTGAAAAAATCCGTCGATGCCATTATTGATTTTATTCATCATGAAATAGAACGTGGTATTAATAGCGACCGAATTATCATTGTTGGTTTTTCTCAAGGTGGCGCTGTTGCATTTGAAACAGCATTAGCTTTTCCACAAAAACTAGCTGGACTACTGGCCTTATCAACGTATTTTGCTACCAAGGATACAATCACATATCACCCTGCCAATCAGAATTTACCGATTGCGATACATCATGGTGAATATGATCCTATTGTGCCATTTCGTTTGGCTACAGATAGTTCAGAGCTACTTGCTGTAAACGGCTATTCCGTAGAATTAAAAAGCTATCCGATGGAACACTCAGTATGCCGTCAGCAGATAGCAGAAATTCGCCAGTGGTTTATTGATGTGCTCAGTATCAAATAATGACAAGTTTAGAGTACGTGTTTAATCAAGCTCCAAACAACTCAAGCTACTATCCAAATGCTAAGCAAATATAGCTATCGACAATAGCACAACCATTGTCGATAGCAGGGTCAACATTTCTCCTAAAGGCATGAATTCATTAAGAGTAATCAGTGAGAATCGATTGATTTGGCTCAATGTGGCAAGCATTGGCAATTACCTAGCTCAGAAAACCTCGGCATAATCATACTGTATATATTGTATAT
>Ga0105054_10005154_pt1 | contig 18962 bp, 19 predicted proteins | sample BON02_FD_78091 | JGI IMG/M metagenome (GOLD analysis project Ga0105054, IMG submission 78091) | Freshwater microbial communities from Lake Bonney liftoff mats and glacier meltwater in Antarctica - BON-02 (megahit assembly) | ecosystem: Environmental > Aquatic > Freshwater > Ice > Glacier...
GTTCTGTCAAAAGAGAATGGCTGGGGTACCAGGATTCGAACCTGGGAATGCAAGGATCAAAACCTTGTGCCTTACCGCTTGGCGATACCCCAACTGTAAAAAGATCATTCTAACATTTGCAGCTACATTATGACTTCTTTTTTTTGAAGTCTTCAGTTAAATGTAAGTTTAGTGGCGAGATATTACACCCTTTTGCCACAAATCCTTGCCATGATTCTGGCAAGTCATCCATTATTTTTTGCGCTTGTTGCTGACTATTAACATCAACAAAGACACATGCACCAGTGCCTGTCATCCTTGCTTGCCCGTACTGCGCTAGCCAGGATAATGATTCAGACACCGCTGGATAATGGTCTTTCACTACGTCTTCACAAACATTTCTACCTTCCCCCGAAAGGAAGCGCGACATTGTGATAGGTTCGCAGTCTCGAGTCAACTCTGCCGTAGAAAATACTTCGCTAGTTGATACGTGACAGGGAGGAACAATGACGACATACCAAGGCTCGCGGGGTGAAACTGGGCTTAATTTTTCACCCACCCCTTCAGCCCACGCAGCGTGTCCATGAACAAAAACAGGTAAATCCGCGCCTAATTCCAGACCGATTTGCGCTAATTCATCACTTGATAACTGACAATCCCATAACTGATTAAGCGCGACTAATGTGGTGGCAGCATTGGAACTGCCTCCGCCTAAACCGCCGCCCATAGGTAGCCGCTTATTCAATGTAATTAAAGCTCCTTTGGTAATACCAGCATACTGCTGTAATGCTTTTGCCGCGCGAACTATTAAATTATTGTCATGCTCAATGCCTTCTATGTGCGTCAACAGTTGAATATTAGATTCAAAGATAGGCTCAAAAGACAAGGTGTCACAATAATCTAAAAACTGAAAGACTGTTTGTAACTCATGATAACCATTACTGCGGCGACCCGTAATATGCAAAAAAAGATTTAATTTCGCAGGTGATGGCCAAATAATCATTCGATATGATTCCATCTAGTAATAGCGAGTCGGAGACTCAAATCTTGATTCTTAATAAAGATCTTCGTAGGCATGGAATAAATACCAAAGGGCACATATTTTAAAAAGTTAATATCCCACTCTTGCTGAATAAGGCGTGTTATTTGTCCCTTGTTATCCAGCTCTAGTCGATCAATATTGATTGCAGAATATGGAATGCCGCGCACCCAATCACGTAATGCGCTAACAGGCAGTTGAATACCTAGGGCTTGTTTAATCAATATTTCAGGGTCTACCGCTGATATTTCCTGGCCATCAACCATAGTCAATACGGCTCGACTGGCGTCACCATCAAGCGTGATACCTCCTTGGGAAAAAGGCCCCTCTATCTTGATTTGATAAACACCGCGGTTTTCTTGCCAACGTAGGCCGGCATTCCATCCTTCTTTACCTTGCGTAATCGCCGTCCGGCCTTGCAACTGCCACTGATCAAGCTGAACTAAAGCTTTATACCGCAGTTGCCATAATAAGTCAGGGCTGCTTACTGGTCGTTGCTGCCAGATAGGTGCGCAGGCTGTTGCCGTCAACAAGAGCGCGATAATAGCCGCTAATCTCATTAATAATCTCACAAACCAAATCGAGACATCGTATTCAGAATCAACTTATTGCTACCATCCTTTTTCAAGCCATCATTCCATGCTCTTTTTGCTTCTGAGTATTTACCTTTCTGCCATAGAATCTCACCTAAATGAGCTAGAAATTCTGGATCAGATTGAATTGCAACTGCTTGTTTCATAAAACGTTCAGCTAGTTCCATATGACCTAATCGATAATGTACCCACGCCAAACTATCCAAATAAAAAGCATCGTTCGGATTTAATGCAACCGCTTTGTTTATCAAAGCTAATGCTTCTAAATGACGATCTGTTCGATCCGTCAAGGTATAACCTAGTGCATTTAATGCTTGGCTATTATTCGGCTCTTTTTCCAGAATAGTGCGTAAATCTTCTTCCAAAACGCTTAAATAATTCAGCGGCTCTGCGACCATAGCACGCCCATAAAGCAATTCTGTTTGTCCTGGAAATTGCTGCAAGGCCTCAGTGTATAAATCAAATGAAGCCTGATTTTGATCTCGTTCTCTTAAGAATGCTGCTTCGAATAAGAAATATTGCAGGGCTTTGTTGGGTTGCTCAGTGCGCAATAATTTTAAATGCAGCCTAGCTTTTTCCATTTGACCGCTATCCGCTAATAAATTGATATAGCTCGACTGCGCAGCTTGAAAACGTTGACTATCAGCAGGCACTGATGCAAACCAGATCATCGCCGCTTCATTGTTATGATTTAACTCTTCTGCCAAGCCTATAAAATATGCCGCTTGTTTGCCGCCATCTCCTAGAGCAATCAATTGACTGAAATAGCGTTTAGCCTGCTGCCCGTCTCGTTCTTGAATGGCGATTAATCCTAAGGCAAAGATAACCTCTTCATTTTCCGGAAAGTCGGCATTAAGCTGCAAAAATATAGTATGAGCCTCAGCTATTTTGTTATTTTCGCCTAATAATTTTGCATAGGAAAAACGAAGGTTCTCACTGGCATCACTTTGGGTGGCAGGCTTTTTCAGCAAGGCAATAGCCGATACTCCTTTGCCTATTCGTTGCGATATTTCTGCTTTTAAAATGAGGGCATCTTCACGATCAGCTTGTCCTTTAAGCACTTTATCGACATGAAGTAGTGCGCTATCGTAATGTTTATAAAATGCCTCCATCCGCGCATAAACAAAAATAGCTTCCGGATCATTGTCTTGATAGGCTTTCAACTGCTGAATTACACTTAAAGCTTGTTCTGGTTTTGCTAGTTCAATCAAATTCTCAGATACCCGCGCCAAATAAGATTGAGATTGTTCCGGAGCCAGTTTTAATGCCGTATTTACAGTTTTAATGATCGCAGCATAATCGCCCTTCAACATTAAAAATGGCACTTGCATGATATAAATATCTGCATCAGTCGGATCAACCTCAATCCACCGTTGTAATGCGCGATTGATTCGCGGTTGACTACGGGTGAAATTAGCAACTTGTGTGGAACGCGCAGCCACAGCGGGAGAATCGACTAAATTTGCCGCATTGTTATAGAGGTCGGCTGCAATGCCTATTTCACCTCTTTGACCCGCTATTTCAGCGGTTAAAATATCATAGACCAGCTCCGCACTTAACGGTAAGGAGGGCTCATCTTTGGGCAATTCTTTTTCTGTAAGAGTGGCCTGCTCCGGCATAGTCTCTATTGTTTGAGCAGGCGCAACAGCGCATGCCACCAACAATATTGATGACGCAAAAACCAAACTTCGTTGAAGAGAGGACATTGAACGAATCCAATGCGATGGTAATAAATCCATAATAAAACAACCTGAACGATTGATTTTGGTAGAATGGCACATTGATTTAAACAATCTGCCCCCAAAATATTAATTAACGGTTGTAGAGTTTACCAGCATTTAACGACGACTTATCACCTATAAATATGCAATTTGTCACCTACGGTATCAACCACAACACTGCACCTGTAAGCATTCGTGAAAATATTGCGTTTAATGCGGATGTACTGCCTGCTGCCCTGGCTTCGCTCAAACTGCAGCCTTATCTCGTTGAAGCGGTGATTTTGTCGACGTGTAATCGCACTGAAATTTATTGTTATATTGATGATGATTGCCAACCACTTATCAATAAGTGGCTGCATGAGTTTCATAAGCAAGCAGAAAATTCATTAAACGAACACCTTTATTGTCATCAAGGAAACGACGCAATGCGGCATTTATTGCGCGTCGCCTGTGGTTTAGATTCGATGGTGTTGGGTGAATCGCAAATTCTGGGACAGATCAAAACTGCTTATAGTGATGCGCTTAATGCCGAAACATTAGGCAAAATGTTAGGGCGATTATTTCAACATGCCTTCACCGTTGCCAAACAAGTCCGTACTGATACTGCCATTGGCGATAGCCCCGTATCTGTTGCATTTGCAGCGGTCAGCCTAGCCAAACAAATTTTCAGTAATTTAGCCGACTCCACCGCATTATTAATCGGCGCAGGTGAAACTATTGAATTAGTTGCGCGGCATTTGCATGATAATGGGGTGGGTCGCATTATTATCGCCAATCGTACCGTTGAACGCGCCCACAAATTAGCCCAGCAGCTCGATGGCTATGCCATTAGTTTAAGTGAGATGCCGAATCACTTAGCTGAGGCCGATATTGTGATTAGCTCAACAGCAAGTCAACTACCTATATTAGGTAAAGGCATAGTTGAAAGGGCGCTTAAGAAAAGAAAACGCCGTCCGATCTTTATGGTCGATATTGCCGTACCGCGCGACATTGAGCCTGAGGTGGGTAATTTAGAAGATATCTATCTTTATTGCGTTGATGATTTACACGGCATCATTGAAGAAAACCTGCAATCACGACGTGAAGCGGCAGTGCAAGCAGAAGAAATTATCGACAATCAAGTGGAACACTTTATTGCTTGGCTACGTACACAAGATGCCGTACCGGTGATTAGAGCTATCCGTGAAAAAGCCGAACTTGAAAGTGAGCACTTACTTGAAAAAGCAAAAAAACAACTAGAGCAAGGTCTACCCGTTGAAGCAATATTAAATGATCTGGCCAGAACCCTGACCAATAAGTTATTGCATGAGCCAAGTAGACAGTTACGCCAATCGGGCTTTGATACCGACAACAATTTAATTGAAGCAGCGCGTAGCCTCTTCAATATTAAGGATTTACCGTGAAAGACTCCATAAAAAATAAGCTAGAAAGCTTAATTGAGCGCCAAGAAGAAATTAGTGGCTTATTATCCGACCCTCAAACTATGGCCGATCAAAATAAATTTCGCACTCTATCGCAAGAATATGCACAATTAGAGCCTGTTGTACGTAACTTTAGCGCCTATAAAATAGCATTAAAAGCAATTATCGATGCTAAAAGTATGATGCAAGAAGATGATGCTGAAATGCGTGAGATGGCTAAACAAGAACTTGCGGAAACAGAAGCTGACGAGAAAGCACTCGAACTCACCTTACAAAAACTATTATTACCTAAAGATCCTAACGATCAGCGAAATATCTTCCTTGAAGTACGTGCCGGCACCGGTGGTGATGAAGCCGCTATCTTCTCTGGTGATTTATACCGCATGTATACCCGTTATGCAGAGTCACAACGTTGGAGTGTAGAAATCATCAATGCGCAAGAAGGTGAACATGGCGGCTATAAAGAAATCATTCTGCGAATTGTGGGTGATGGCGCCTATTCACGACTCAAGTTTGAGTCAGGCGCGCACCGAGTACAACGCGTGCCAGAAACAGAATCACAAGGGCGCATTCATACTTCTGCCTGTACGATTGCCGTCATGCCAGAAGCTGATGAAATTGATGAAATTGAAATTAATCCTGCTGACCTGAAAGTCGATACTTTCCGCTCGCAAGGTGCTGGTGGACAGCACGTTAATACCACAGATTCCGCTATTCGGATTACTCACATTCCTACAGGTACCATCGTCGAGTGCCAGGAAGAACGTTCACAGCATAAAAACCGTGCTACAGCTATGTCAGTCCTGAAATCTCGCATCATGGCAGCAAGGCATGAAAAACAAGATGCAGAACAAGCAGAAACGCGTAAATCATTAGTGGGCAGCGGCGATCGTAGTGAGCGGATCCGTACTTATAATTATCCACAGGGTCGCGTAACCGACCATCGCATCAACCTAACCTTATATAAGTTGACTGAAATTATGGGTGGCGAGCTCGATCAAGTAATTGAACCGCTCATTAATGAATATCAAGCTGATCAGCTAGCTTCTTTAGCGGGTGAAAATGAGTTATAACAACCGCGTATGTTCATTGGATTTTAAATTAAGGAAACCTCGTGGCTGTTAAAGAACAACTATCTCAGCAAGATTATGTCAAAAAATGTAAAAAAGCCGCTGCGCAAGGCCATATCATTGCACAAAACACCTTAGGTTTTCTCTATCTCAACGGTCAAGGTGTTAATAAAGATTATACCGAAGCCGTTAAATGGTATCGCCGCGCGGCAGACCAAGCTTATGACGTGGCACAGTTCAACCTTGCTGTCATGTATAAACTCGGCAACGGTATTGAACAAAATCATACACAAGCCCTAAAATGGATGACTGCTGCTGCAGAGCAAGGACATGCTGATGCACAAAGTAACCTTGGTAATATGTATTACCAAGGTTTAGCGGTGATGCAAGATTATGTAATAGCCTATAAATGGTGGTTATTAGCAGAAAATAGTGGCACGAAAGATCTGGAACACAATAAAAAAGAGTTATTAAAAAAGATGCAACCATCACAAATCAATGATGCTGAACACTCAGTTCAGGAGTGGATGCAAAAGCATGGTCAATAAGCTCGAATTTCTTTTTATTACGACATCATATCTAACTATTTAGACTACGTTCTATAATTGGTTCCTCAAACTATAGGCATAATATGAAAACACCCAATCGACTCCAGCCCCTGGTAGATGATGGCTTAGTAGATGAAGTCATTCGTCGCTTAATGAGCGGCAAAGAAGCAGATGTATATGTTGTACGCTGTGGTACTGAGATCCGCTGTGCCAAAGTCTATAAAGAAGCGGCAAAACGTAATTTCAAACAGGCCGTGCAATACCAAGAAGGCCGCAAGGTACGTAATAGTCGCCGTGCCCGCGCAATGGAAAAAGGTTCTAAATTTGGTCGAAAACAACAAGAAGAAACCTGGCAAAATGCTGAGGTAGATGCTCTGTATCTGTTAGCGGGTGCTGGCGTAAGAGTGCCGCAACCTTACGACTGTTTGAACGGCGTATTGATTATGGAGCTCATCACTGATGAGTCGGGAGAAGTCGCTCCACGATTGAATGACGTCTCGATGTCTGCCGAACAAGCGATAGAAGATCATGCTCTAGTAATGCGTGATGTGGTTCGTATGCTTTGTGCGGGCGTGATTCATGGTGATCTGTCGGAATTTAATGTATTAGTTGACGAATATGGCCCCGTCATTATTGACTTGCCCCAAGCCGTTGATGCGGCAGCCAATAATAATGCCCAGGCCATGTTAACGCGTGACGTTAATAATATGGCTCGCTATTATGGACAGTTCGCACCCGAACTTATTAGTACCCAATATGCTAAAGAAATCTGGGCCTTATATGAAGATGGCCAATTAACACCCGAGGTCGAATTAACAGGCCTTTATACAGAAAGTACTGAAGCCGCTGATATCGATGGCGTGATGTTAGAAATACAATCTATCTTGGCGGAAGAAGATGCAAAACAAGCGCGCTTACGTGAAGCAGATGAATCGTAGACAGGCTATTTGAAAAGGACTGTCTCACATTGGGTGCAGACATAATCAAATGCCGCGGTAAATTGATGATAGGTTGATTGCAAGCAAGTTTTGCAATTACAAAAGTTGTCTGTTTCAGAATTATCTTTAATAGCCGTATCAACTAAATTTTGCCGTGCAATAAAAAACTCGGCAATCGTTTGTTTGATCATCGCAGTAGACTGAACGTCACCATCCAACTGCGCTAAAGCCTGATGTAATAATTCTATTTGGTCAGATATAAGCAAAGCTAGTTTAGCCACCTCTGACACCTTAAGCTTTTTCTGGTGCCTTATCGCATCGACAATAAGCGTATTTTCAGGCTCGATCATCGTTACACATTTCAAAGTAATGACTGTATGCAACTGTATAAACAAACCATCAAGTAAGGCTACGAGCGATGGCGAAATCGATTCGCCATCATCTGTTGGTATAGTAACTTGAAGTGTTCGTATCTCATTTTCTATATGGTCAATCTGTTGATCCAAATTCAGATCAAAGTGTAGATTTTGTTCAGCGTGATGACTAAAGTTCATTATTCTCGGTTCCTGAGACACTTAATTTCGCGAAGCTGAATCAATAAAAAGGATAGTTATTCTATGCAAGCTTTTCTGCCTTTTCTACTATTACAATGAGCGTTATGATTGAAATCTGTAAACCCTGAATATAAGGGACCATTGTGGACATTAATAGAACAGTTTAAATATCAACTGTTCTTTCAGTACAAGGTACGGCAAACGAACTACATGTAGCCATACTGAAGTTAGCAAACGACCACATTAAAGCGGAAGGTGAAGCGGCGCTAACGTTAATACAAGCCCTTTCGCAAGCAACAGCTAATGTTGGTAATACCATCAACATCGCCGCCCGCTTTAATTCAACTCAATCGCGCTCAAACAGATTTAGCACCTAAAATATCTAATGCCACTGCTTGAGCGACTTTAATACCATCAATCGCCGCAGAGAAAATACCGCCCGCATAACCCGCACCCTCACCAGCAGGGTATAAGCCACGTGTATTAATGCTTTGGAAATCCTTGCCGCGTTGGATACAAATAGGAGCGGATGTACGCGTTTCAACACCCGTCAAAATAGCATCAGCCATCGCGAAGCCTCTGATTTTGTCATCAAACTTCGGAATCGCTTCACGAATCGCAGCAACAGCATATGACGGTAATACTTGCGTTAAATCACCCAACACAACGCCCGGTTTATATGAAGGCGTCACAGTGCCCAATTCTGTCGAAGGCTTGTTTTTCAAAAAATCTCCCACTAATTGAGCGGGTGCGGTGAAGTCACCACCACCGACTTCATAAGCTAATTTTTCTAAGTCACGTTGTAAATCAATACCGGCTAATGGGTAACCCGGAAAATCAACTTCTGGATCAATACCCACCACGATTGCCGCATTTGCATTACGTTCATTACGTGAATATTGTGACATTCCATTAGTAACCACTCCACCTTCTTCTGATGCAGCAGCTACGACAGTTCCTCCAGGGCACATACAGAAACTATAAACGCTACGGCCATTTTTGCAATGATGAACTAATGAATAATCGGCTGCGCCTAGAATCGGGTTGCCCGCCTCCTCACCAAAGCGCGCCTTATCAATCACCGATTGCGGATGTTCAATACGGAAACCAATCGAAAATGCTTTAGGTTCAATAAAAACGCCATATTCTAATAACATTTCGAAAGTATCACGCGCACTATGACCAATCGCTAAGATAATATGTTCGCCCTTTAAAATCTCGCCATTATTCAAGGTTAAACCCGTTATTTTGCCACTGTTATTAGGCGTGTCACCATCAAGCTCGCGTTGAATGCTTTCTACTTTACTATCAAAACGAATTTCACCGCCAAGGCTGATAATTTCGTTACGCATATTTTCGACCATTTTAACCAGCTTAAAGGTACCAATATGCGGCTTACTGACCATTAGAATTTCTTCTGGCGCACCAGCTTTAACAAACTCGTTTAATACTTTACGGCCTAAAAATTGTTTATCTTTAACCTGACTGTACAATTTTCCATCAGAAAATGTTCCCGCGCCACCTTCGCCGAACTGGACATTGGATTCTGTATTTAACTTACCTTTCTGCCAAAGATCCCATGTGTCTTGAGTGCGTTGCTTAACGGCTTGGCCACGCTCCAATACAATCGGCTTTAAGCCCATTTGCGCTAAGACTAGGGCAGCTAAAATACCGCATGGCCCAAAACCAACAATAATCGGACGTTGTTGATTCTCCGCAGGGAAATTAGCAGGTGCTTGAGCAACAAACTTGTATGACGTATCAGGGCTCTCTGTGACAAAAGAGTGTTGGGCAAACTTCTCTAACACGTGCTTTTCATTATCAGCTGATAGTGTTGCATCCAAATGGTAAATCAGCAGGATATTTGATTTTTTTCGAGCATCATAACTACGCTTAAAGATAGAAAAGCTAAGCAATTCATCACTTTTAATGCCAAGTGTTTCGACAATAGCTGCTGGCAGCTCATCTTCAGCGTGATGTAGCGGTAATTTAATTTCAGTGAGTCGTAACATGAGTGTGTCGCTTGCTTATAAGTGAGAAGTTTTAATACTGGAATTTTAACATGGCTAGCTAGATGTCGCATTTATATAGCAGCCAAGGGCTAGGCAAATAGACCTGCACTGTAACCAGAAGACCACGCCCACTGAAAATTATAGCCGCCAAGATGGCCGGTTACATCAAGCACTTCACCGATGAAATAAAGCCCCGCTTGTTGTTTAACCTCCATCGTTTTCGAACTAATACCATCGGTATCAACACCGCCTAAGGTGACTTCTGCTGTACGGTAACCTTCGGTCGCTGAAGGTTTTACAATCCAATTATTAAGATTTTCGCCAATTATTAATAATTGTTTATCATTAAATTCTGCCAATGCTAGATTTGATGAATTAGGCCACCAAAAAGTCTGCAATTCATTGACCAAGGTCTTTGATAATTTATGGCTTAAGATGGTTTTTAACAGGCTTTTACCATGCCGTTGTTTCGCTTCAAGTAGCCATTTTGCAGCATCAAGATAAGGCATTAAATTGATTGCCACCTCGTCACCAGCTGACCAGTAATTAGAAATTTGTAAAATAACAGGACCACTGATCCCGCGATGGGTAAATAATATATTTTCAGTAAATTTTTGACCATTACAGCTCACGGCAACCTCTAAGGCCAACCCGGCTAAGCGCTCACAGACAGGCTTCATGGCATCGCTAAACATAAAGGGAACTAAGCCCGCTTGTCGCTCAGTGAGTGCCAAAGAAAATTGCTTAGCAATGTCGTAACCAATCCCACTTCCACCCAAAGAAGGAATAGATAGCGCGCCCGTTGCTACCACCAGCGACTGACATTCAATACTGAGTTTACTGCTTGCCTGAGTAAAATTCAGACGATAGCGATTGTGCTTATTTTGAGTTTGATTTGAATCTGGCAAGTCATTAACCGTTAATGATTTAATCGTATTGATTTCACAATCCGTTTTTATCTCAACACCTGCCGACTCGCACTCCGCCAGCAACATGGCCAAAATCTGTTTTGCCGAATTTTTACAAAATAGCTGGCTGTGTAAACGCTCTTCGTATTGAATGTTATAACGTTCAACCATGGCAATAAAATCCCACTGGCTATAACGTGTTAATGCCGCTTTACAAAAATGCGGGTTGTGTGAAATAAAATGGTCTGCTTCAACAAAATAGTTAGTGAAGTTACAGCGGCCGCCACCCGACATTAGAATTTTCTTGCCAACCTTATTGGCTTTTTCCAACACCAATACACGTCGCCCACGTTGTGCAGCGGTAAACGCGCAGAGCAAACCCGATGCGCCAGCACCTAAGATAATGACATCGTAATTTTTTGAAGACGATTTCACTGAGACTTTATTTGAAAATTATTAATATCATCGATCCAAGTTGCTTAGCGAATACCGCTCTATGATTGATAAACCCCGATGTCCAGATACACGAAACCCCGCACTGGGCGGGGCTTTAGGTCTTCGTTAAATTGTATTAATTGTTTAACTGGTGGCTATGGGTAGATTCGAACTACCGACCCCATCATTATGAGTGATGTGCTCTAACCAACTGAGCTACATAGCCTTGTTAAGCGGGGTAGTTTACGATGCCATAAATAAAACATCAAGAAATTACTTAAATCATTTACAACCAATCCGTTAATTGGACGCCGACACCGATACTATTCGAGTAAGCGTCATAATCAATAAGACTTTCACCATAGCCATTAAACCATTGAACATAACCCCTGACGTTGTTTGATAAGGGGAAACTCCAATTTAGTTGAAGCGCACCATGATTATCACTCGCATCTAGGTTATCTCTAATCATGAAATCAAAGTTTTGGTTGCCTCTTTTATATAAACCGCTGAACTCGAATTTACCTAAATAATCCTCGATATCTGGATTATTATCATCTTCAAACTTTTCAGGGATCCGCCACCAAGGTTTTGCAGAAAAAAACCAGTTGCCTTTTTCAAAGATAAAATCAGCATACACTCTATTCCAACTACGAGATAAAGTACCCGCCTGACCATTTGATTGGTGGACTACCCCTGTGCGGATGACGGAATTATGAAAGCCAAAAAGGGTAGTATCATTTCTAAATGATAGCCACATTTCTGGCTCGTGATTCGACTCCCGAAAAGGAGATGAGCCTGCTTTATTAAATTGTTGCCAGAAAGATCGGTTGGTGTAGGCGGCATAAAGGTCACCCTGGCCATTAAATAATCCACGTGCCAGTGGCACTTTCAGACTCAGCTGAAACTTAGTTTCCCATGGTTGAAAATGCACATTCTTATTGGGAAAAGCCTCTTTAAAAGGTTCTTCATGTGGCGATGCTAAATTATTACTGATGATAATATAATTAGGCTTATGTGGATGCAATGAAAACGGATTATTATTCTCTGATTCAAACGATAATCGTCGTGCCAATGCCGACTCTACAGTTACCATACCTTCTTCACTCGCCATCCCATCTTCAGTCGGTAAGGCAATTTCATCCGTATTGACATCGCGAACACTTTTAATTCGTAACTTATCGCAACGTGCTTTTAATTCTCCAATTGTGACGGTGTCTGCTGACACCGATAACTGCTTTTGTAGACATTGGTCAATATTTGCCGATATGGCAAACTGCATAGAAAAAAGTCCCCAGCAACCAGCCAACACACTCATCATAAATTTCATTTTAATTAACCCAAAAAATCAATTCGTTATCTAACACACTGTCAACACTATTATTCTAGGCGACGGCCAAACTTTATGACAGCATTACTCGCCCCACACCAAATTCGGCATCGATGCTGAAGGGCGTTATTATTTCAACTTCAGGCCTAATCGCGGGTATTTTCAGGGCTAATAACAGTTCGATAACTTCATTAGAGTCCATTCAATCTAGATGTACACAGCGTAATAGACAAAAGAATAGACCCGTGGTTGTTATAATGTTCTAAAATAAAACCATGACGCCGAGCATCTATAATAATCGTCAACTACGACAACAGATTAGCCACACTCAATTATTAAAAATAATGCTTACTTCACCACAACAAACATAAACACCATTCGGCCTATTTCGCTAAGATAGATATTATCAACATAAGCCTTATGCGCTAACAGCGGCCACCGATTAAATACATATCAATACATTTGAGGCTTACGCATCAAAATAGACAATAAAGTCCCGATCTGAAGGATAAAAACACAGTGTTACAAATCTCAGCCAACGTTTCATTAACAGATGATGAGATAGAACTTACTGCCATCCGCGCTCAAGGTGCCGGCGGACAAAATGTAAATAAGGTTTCTTCAGCGATTCATCTGCGATTTGATATTAAGGCCTCATCCTTACCCGATTTTTATAAAGAACGATTATTAACCTTGCGTGATCAACGGATCAGTAAAGATGGGATTATTATCCTCAAGGCACAGAAGTTTCGTACTCAGGACAAAAACAAACAAGAAGCACTGGATCGTTTAAAAGAGATGATCAAATCAGCCGTCATTGTGCAAAAAACACGGCGAGCGACCAGAGCCACGAAAGGGTCACAACAGAGACGAATGGATCGTAAAACCCTGCATGGCAAAACCAAAGCGCTACGCAGCAAGGTATCTGAGTAAATTGAGTGTCATTATTTCCTATCAATAACCTTAAAATGAGAAAAAGATACATGAAAATATGGGTCGATGCTGACGCCTGCCCAGGAGTAATTAAAGACATTTTGTTTCGCGCAGCCGAGCGTACCAAAGTTCAGATGACGCTGGTCGCTAATCACAGTATGCGGATCCCGCCCTCTAGTTACATTAATTTTCTACACGTTACACAAGGATTTGATGTTGCTGATAATGAAATCGTGCAACGGCTATCTACCGGTGACTTAGTGATAACGGGCGATATTCCACTAGCATTCGAAGTTATTAATAAAGGCGCACATGCACTTAATCCGCGTGGCGAGTTATATACCACCGATAATATTAAGCAGCGGCTGAGCATGAGAGACTTAATGGAGACATTACGTGATAATGGTGTAAACATCGGCGGCCCAGCACCATTAAGCCAAAGTGATCGCCAAGTCTTTGCCAATCAATTAGATGTGTTTCTCACCAAACACGCCAAGTAAAGTCACCTTGCACAGATGGACTCATAACGCCCTGTTTTATCTTGATTATCTACTTACTAGGACTTATAGTCAGTGTGTATACAGGAATTATAGGCAACATTCTTCATTGAATTAAGAGCGCAATGATTAAATTAACATGGGCACAACAAGCTCAGCGATTAAACCAAAAAAAAGCGGGGAACAGACTTCCCATTATCACACCAACAACAGTGCAGATTCCAACCCATAAAGACAAATATCATTCAAAAACGCCCATTGAATAACCTCAGTTTAAAACTATCAATGACGACATCAAGCGCTGACATTACGAGGCAGTTTAGTCGATAATAGTGCGGCAGCAGCTACAAACAAAGAAGAAGTAATCAAACAGCCGAGTAAACTATATTGCTGATAAATCAAACCAGACAAAACCGTGCCTACTAAACGTCCACCAGCGTTAGCCATATAATAAAAACCAACCGTCATTGCCACTTTGTCATGGTCTGACCATTCAACGATAAGGTAAGAATGCACGGCAGAATTCAGGGCAAAAACAATCGCAAATAGACTCAAGCCAATAATGATGACATTGGCAGGGTCAAGTTGTTTATAAAGTGCAAAAGCCATTCCCGCAGGTAACAGCATTAACATTAAGGCTAGTTGTTGCGTTGTTTTACCATCAGGAGAATGCCCCTGCTTGTTGTTTTTGAGCAATCTGGGCGCCGCAGCTTGCAATACGCCATAGCCCATCATCCACAAAGCAAAAAAACTGCCTACTTGTGCAAAATCCCAACCTAAAGTTGATGTTAAATAGACCGGTAAACCAACAACAAACCAGACATCACGTGAACCAAACAAAAATAATCGAGCAGCCGATAAGTAATTAATGGCCGGATCGTTAACAAAAACTTGTGAAAACTTAGCTTTAGTTTGTGTTTTACCTAGATCACTTGGCAGTAAAAACCAAGTCAGTAATAAAACAACAAATAAACAAGCTGATAATACGTATAAAGCGCCCTTAAACCCATAAACGGATAGCAATAAACCACCTAAAAAAAAGCCTACGCCTTTAAGCGTATTTTTAGAGCCGGTTAAAATCGCAATCCATTTGAATAACCGATTTGAAGCCTTATTGTCTGTTGTTGTCGGCACAAACAATTTAACGCTCGCCTTGGCACTCATTTTATTCAGATCTTTGGCAATGCCTGATAAAGCCTGAGCGAACATCACATAAATGATAGTCAGATAGTCAGTGGGTACGGTCAGCATTAGCAATGCAAAGACCTGTAATAACATGCCAACATGCATCGTCGTGTTAACACCAAACCGTGCAGCTAACCAACCACCGACTAAGTTGGTGACTATCCCAAAAAACTCATAAAACAAAAACAAGCTGGCAATCGCAAGTGGCGTGTAACCAAGCTGGTGAAAATACAACACCACCAGCATTCTAATTGCACCATCGGTTAGCGTAAAAGCCCAGTAACCACCGGTTATTACTGCATAATTGCGTAAATTATTAACGGCAGCGTTCACAGCTACATTGTCCGAGCAATCATAGTAGCAATATCAATCATGCGGTTAACATAAGCCCATTCATTGTCATACCACGCCAGTATTTTTACTTGAGTGCCATTAATAACCATCGTCGACGGTGCATCAATAATCGCTGAACGAGGATCATTGGTGTAATCAACAGAGACTAAAGGCCGCGTTTCATAACCCAAGACATCCTTTAATGCATTTTCTGCCGCGACTTTAAGTAAGGTATTCACTTCTTCCACATCTGTTTCTGTATTGGATTCAAATACAAAATCCGTCAAAGAGCTATTTAATAATGGTGCTCGCACCGCCAAACCATTCAACTTACCTTCCAGTTCAGGAAATATTTTAATGATAGCTTTCGCCGACCCCGTCGATGTGGGGATTAACGATTGCCCGCAGGCACGGGCACGGCGTAAATCTTTGTGACCTTTATCGACAATGGTTTGCGTATTGGTGATGTTGTGAATGGTCGTCATCGAGCCATGTTTAATACCTAATGATTCGTGCATGACTTTCACTATTGGCGCTAGACAGTTAGTGGTACACGATGCCGCCGTCACAATATGATGCAGAGCAGGATCATAAAGCTGATGATTTACGCCATAGACGATATTAAGTGCAGGCTCTGGGCAAGGCTCGGAAACCAGTATTTTTTTAATACCTTGATCAAAATAAGTTTGCAGCTGTTCTGCTGTTTTGACTTTGCCAGTGCATTCTAGAAGTAGATCAATATTATAATCAACCCAGTTGACCTCCTCGGCTGAGCTACATTGGCTAAAGCTAATGCGGTGTTCGTCAATGTGTATCTCATTGTTAGTATTTGAGATGGCTTTCTCTTGGCCCCAACGGCCGTGTACTGAGTCAAATTGCAGCAAATGAACTAGACAAGCCGCATCACCTTTTATTTCATTAATATGCACAAACTCAAGTTCGTCACTGTTCCAACCGGCCTGCAAAGCCAGCTTGCCCATACGGCCAAAACCATTAATACCAACACGTATTGTCATTCTTTACTCCCGTCTCAACAACATCTTTGATTAGGGCGATCTAACATGGTATGTAAGGCCTCCCGATCATCTTGATAAGGCGAGGTGTTCGCGACACCGACAATTGTCATTTGAATAACCTGAGTAACCCATTCCGGTAACCTGTCACTTACACGGTAATACACCCATAAGCCTTGGCGACGTGATAATAAAAGTCCGGCCTCTCTAAGTTGAGCAAGGTGGCGGGAGATAACCGGTTGTGCTAAGACGAGTGCATGTGTCAATTCACACACGCACAACTCACCCTCTTGCTTAAGTAATAACAAGGCACGCAATCGCATCGGGTGCGATAAGGCGGAATAAAAATCATCTGCTTGTAGATCCATAAACATACATCCAAATTTACATATATATTAAAAACTATATATATGATTTTATGAATATACAATATTTAATGTCGCAAGCGATCTTAAACGATGAGTATTAGATAAAAAAAGTCGTGCCAACATAGTAGTTGACACGACTTATCGCTTTGAAGAATAGTCGAGCAGAATCATAGTCGCGCTTAAAAATTATTCCAGCTATCTTTTTTCTGAAAACGTAATCGGGGCAGAATCAAACCGAGTAGCAATCCACCAAACAATACTGCCGCACCGATTAAAAACCAGCTTTTTGCATCATTATCTTTCAAGGCACTATTTTCGACTATTAATAATTGCGTATCATGATCAACTTGCTGCAACTTTTCTTTTAATTGTCGATTTTCATTATCTAAACCCACCGCATTTGAAGCTGTTTTGCGAAGATCATCCAACTCAGTGCTTAAACGTTGCGCCGTTTCTTTCAACGACATATTTTCACCGTCAGAATCAGAATTTCGAGCCGTTAAATTACTTAGCTCTTCTTTATATCTTGCCACTTCCAATTGTAAATTAACCACTTGCTGCTCACTAGCGGCAATACGATCTCGTGCACTAGGAGTATTTGATAAATAACGTGAAAGCACCCAGCCATCAACGCCTTGATCCGTTCGAACTTTAGAATAGCCTGCAGGATCAGTTTCGAGAACCTCCAATTTAGCACCACTAGTTAGCATTTTGCGAATACCGAATTTTACGCCCTGACCACTACGCATGGTAATTTCAAGATCATCGGACACATAGCGAGTAGCACCCGCAAAACTGAGTAAAGGACTAAGTAAAGGAAGCACAAGGAGCATGCTTAGAAGCATTTTTTTCACGATAAACCTGCTATATCATAGAGTTAAAAATATATTTTATCAGATGATGCCGCAATGAAGGTTATTACATCAAAATAAATAATTCGACTAGCTCACGATAATCGGCAAAAGATCCTCTATTCACTCGCGTTTTGGGACAACAGTTTTAATTCATAACTATCAAGATAAATTAACAGTGGAATTCATCACTCTGTAACATTAACTTGTTATCTTTCCAGCAGTTAATATCACAGGTAATACAATAAAATGGAAAAAATGAGAATACTGTTTTTGTGCACAGGCAATGCCTGCCGCTCACAAATGGCTGAAGGTTGGATGAGAGAATTGACTAACAATGTAATTGAAGTTAAATCTGCAGGTATTGAAGCACATGGCCAGAATGAGCGTGCAATTAGCACGATGGCTGAAGTAGGCATTGATATTTCTGAACAAGAATCCATTCGAGTTAATGGTGAAATGTTGGAATGGGCCGATCTACTTGTCACCCTGTGTGATAACGCTGAAGAACAGTGTCCGATCATCAATCCTCACACTATAAAATTACATTTACCATTGCCTGATCCGGCCAAAAAGAAAGGTTCTAATGAAGAAATTCAAGCTGAGTTTCGTGAAGCACGAGAAAAGGTTAAGCAACGCGTAAGGTATGTACTCGAACAACTAAATTAAGGTGGTTAAGTCTTTAACCATTTGCTAAGATTATATCTGTCATCCGCAACGGTGTAATAAGCTGTTGCCATTGCCCTTCTTAACCAGTGATTTATTTTGTATCATATGCATTGCCAGCTCTCTTTCATTCTTTATGTCTGGTTATATCCGCCACCGTCAACTGAATTAAACTATTACCATTGACCTTTTTTGCCATTGATTTTGCTTGAGTTGCATGTTCTGCCAAATCTGCCTCATTGTTGATCGTGTCAAAATCCAAGAGTCTGACCGCGCCAATCGATAAACATAATAAGGGGAAGAAAGTGCTATTACCATGCCGATCTTGTGCGGTAATACCTTGCTCTCTTAGATGTTTATGAGAGTATAGATCTGGCTGATGATCGGTGAATTTAGACAAAATATCATTACATCGTTTTTGCCAATCTTCACTTTCAAACAAAATAATAAAATCATCACCACCGACATGGCCAACAAAATCCAACTGGGGATTAATATGTGCCGTTAGAATGTTCGCTGTTGTACTAATAACCTTATCACCTTTGCCATAACCATATATATCGTTATA
>Ga0105054_10005157_pt1 | contig 18957 bp, 17 predicted proteins | sample BON02_FD_78091 | JGI IMG/M metagenome (GOLD analysis project Ga0105054, IMG submission 78091) | Freshwater microbial communities from Lake Bonney liftoff mats and glacier meltwater in Antarctica - BON-02 (megahit assembly) | ecosystem: Environmental > Aquatic > Freshwater > Ice > Glacier...
AGCCGCGCGCGCTGCGTCGTCGAGCAACCCCAGCGTCTGCCCTACGTTCCAGTCGTGCCTTTGACTGAAAGGGAACAGCACAATGCGTTCGTCAGCTTCGCGAGTGAACTCGTCAGTGAGCGGAGCTTGCGCGATGGGGATGTTACCAAAAATAGGGAGCCGTTCGGAGGGGTAGCCATGCCTCTCCAGCACATGTTGATACAGTCGGTTACTGGTATGGATGCTGTCGGGCTTCCATGTCTTTAAGGCGGAGAGTATGAGCCATCGCTGGATGCGCCCCATGACTTTGTGCTTGAAGGGCAGCGATGGTTGTTCCCCGACCCACAGCTCGTGAAACATGATGTCCAATCGTCGGCCGATACGAAGGTTGCGGATTAAATAAGTTAGCTGGTGGGTGAAGCCTTTGGGGTGAAAGGCGAAGCAAACGAACTGCAGGCTAATCCATTCGGGGTTCCACCGGGCAATAGCGGCTTCCATCTCGTGTGACTGTTTGCCCAGAAGCGCATTTTTGAAACGCACGATTTCGACGCCATGCTCCCTCGTGCTCTCGGAATCTTCGCAGTCATTCAAAGAGATCAGCTGGCAGGCATGTCCGGAATCGGCAAGCTCCGTCGCGAGGCGACGCGTGTAATCGCCGACCCCGTCTTTGCCCGGTGCGAGCGAGCCACAGATGAAGCTAATTCTCATAGTTGTAAGATCTCTTTCGCTGTTTGCACTAGGCTGTCTTTATAAAGCTGCCAACTCATGCTGCGCGCGCGTTGCAAGGCCGCTTCTTTCATTTGCTGCAGACGGTCGCGGTCTTCATTGAGTAAGGTGAGCTTTTCTGAGATCGCAGCCGCGTCTCGAATCGGCACGATGAATCCTTCGCGTCCGTCTTCGATGATATCTGGGGCGCAGGTGTGGTGCGTCGAGATGATCGGCATGCCCTGGGAGAGTGCTTCCGTTAGCACCAGGCCGAAGCCTTCGAACAGGGAGGGAAAGACAAAGACGTCGTGCTCACGCATCACTTCGAGGATGCCGCTGTGTGGGAGGCTGTCGATCCAGCGGTATTTTTGCAGTGCGATGTCGAGCGGTTTGCACTCGCCGACACGCTTGCCGACTAGTGTGAGCTCGACCGCGCTGCCGAGTGCCTCGACCGCGTCGAGCAGGTAGGCGACGCCCTTGCGTTGGCTGAGGCCGCCGACATAGAGAACTTTAAGGGGCTTCTTGCCGTCGCCTTGCGGCGTGACGGTTTCGCGGGTCGGCGGGCAGCCATAGGGGATGACGTGGGGCGTCGGCAGGGAGATGGGAGCTTCCTTCAGCGTGTCGGCAGTGAAGCGACTGGCCACGATGATGTGCTCGGCTAGCTCGAGTTCGGCGTCCTTGCGCTCCAGTTTTGGCTCGCTGTCGATGAGTGCCGGCATTGTGCTGGCCCACTCGGGCAGGCGTTCGGCCTCTTCGCTTTGAATGCGGCGGGCGGCACGCCAGTAGCCGATGGGCAGATCGTAAATACGTTGGATGCCGCGCTTGCGAGCGGCTTCGAAACTGGCCAGCGCACCGTCTTCATAGGCGTAGATCGCTGCAGGCGGCGTGTCGTTCTCGCTCAACCAGGTGGCTACATGGCGATCCAGATCTTGATAGACGCTGTCTACGCAAAAGGTGCCTATCTCGTGCTTATGCAAGCTGGGGAACCACCCCTTCTTCTGTAGCATCAGGCGCACCAGTTCACGTGTCGGGCGTGTGCGTATCAGCGACTGCGGAATCTCGCACCGACGCTGCGCATAGAGGCGGTTGGCGATCGGGTTTGCACTGCCTTCGCCGACAGCGATGCAGGTGTGAAATGTATCCAATAAATCACTACGGTAGAAAGCCTCCGCGGCGGATCTCGAAAAGGTGTTTCCGGTCGGGTGTGCGATGGCGATGCGTTTAGGAGAATGGGATCCTGTCATAGCATTGGGGGCGCGTTCTCGCCGTAGGTTTTTAGGATCTTTTTTAGTTTCCAAGCCTTCCAGTAGCGGGGTAAGAAGGTCTTTGGGTCGCTTAAGATACGTAGTAGCCAGCCAAGATAGATACGATCCGCCCATGGTGGAATGTTGGCTTGCTGACCACTTAGGAATGCGATGGCCGCACCGATGCAAACGATGGCTGGCTTGTAGTCGAGTTGCTCACATAGCCAGTGGCCGAGGACTTCCTGTTTGCCCCCAGCGATTGCCAAAATCACGTAGTTGGGGCGATCCTTGCGAATCTTTTCCAGCAGCACCGAGTCTGTGGTTGGGCTCTCGGTATAGTAGGGAGCTTCGTAGTAATGGTGGCTCTCTAGAGCAAAGCCTTGGCGCTGCAGAAAGTCGCTGGTGGCCTCAATATGCGCTCGGGTCGGCATGATCCATAGCTGTTTGGAGTTGCTCTTGCAGATGGGGTCTTCGATCAGTGCCTTGATGAATTTTAGGCCGGAGTGCCGCTTTAGTTGCTGGCCGGTTAGTTGTTTCCAGAGCAGTGCCAGATACCCGCTGTCGATCAAATTGACGTTGGCCTCTTGCAAGGCGCGATCATAGTGCGAGTTGCGCCCTAGCTCGGCCAGACCGGGGCCTGACGGTGCGAGGAAAAGGCCCCCTTCATTGTGCGCTTCTTCGAGCGCGCGTTCGAGGCTGTCGTTATAAAAATTGATACCCAGAATGCGGACGGTTTTGAAGGGGCTAGGCATGAGTCTTAGTCGCAGTCGCGGGCGAGCATTATGTCGTTAGGTCTGACGTCGATGGTGATCTCTCGACCCAGGAATTCGAGTAGGATTTGTATCCGTTTTTTGGCTGGTAATTGTGCCAGCACTTTGCCGTTCAGCCCCTTAAGTGAGCCCGTGATCACCTCGATCTCGGCACCGGGCTCGATGCTCAGGTCAGGCGCTTCGATAATGCCCTCGGGGATGCTCGCTATGAGGTCCTGGATGATTTGCTCTGGAATCACCCGGCGCTCACCTAGTTCGACCATGCGCGTGATGCCCTGACTGTGCACGACCTGGCGGGAGAGGCTGTGGTAGTGAAACTTGGCGAAAATATAGCCGGGGAACATCGCCTCAACAAAGCGCTTTTTCCCTGCGCGCGTCTTCTTAACTTGGCTGATCCGTGGGCAAAAGACCTCGACTTCTTCCAGGCGATCCAGGATGGCAGCCGCGATATGCTCACGCTTGGTTTGCGTGCGCAGGCAAAACCATTCTCTTAGAGCTGTTGTGGTGTCTTCAGGCATAGTGAATTAGTATGTTGGAAACTAGATGGACGTGCACTTGTTACAACGGTAAAAGTGAGTCGGCTTGTGTATGCTAGAAAGAGGGTGCAACCCAAAGTCGACTTTTCTGAGCGCATGATCGAATTGGCTGCAAAATATGCTCCAGGAATCGGCAATGAAACATTCTTGTGGGTGACGGCTCAAAAGCCAGGTAGTCAGTGAAGAGTTCCGTCGCTACCTAGATCCGCCGATCCAGCCTTTGCGCCAGAAGAACACGGCCAACCCGGCACTCATCGTCAGGCAACCGCCCCAGAAGACGGGGTAGGCGTATTTCCAGCCTAGTTCGGGGATGTACTCAAAATTCATGCCATAGACGCCGGCGAAGAAGGTGATCGGGATGAAGAAACTGGCCATGATCGTGAGCACTTTCATGATCTCGTTCATCTTATTGCCGACTGAGGTCTGGTAGAGGTCGGACAGTCCGGAGGCTGTGTCACGGTAAGTCTCTAAGAGGTCGATCACTTGCATGATGTGGTCTTGGACGTCGCGGAAGTAAGTTTTGAGCTCGGGGTGGATTAGCCCTGACTCGTCACGATAGAGGTGGTCGACGAGCTCCCGGATTGGCCATAGCGCGCGGCGTTGGAGCGAGAGGTCGCGCTTCATGGAGAAGAGTTTCTGCTGACTGCGTGTGCTGGGATCTTCGAGGATCTCTTGTTCCATCTCTTCCATCGCGTTGCCATAGGCTTCTAAAATGGGGAATATGTGGTCGACGATGGAATCGAGTAGGGCATAGAAGAGGTAGTCGGCTTGATAGGTGCGGAAGCGGCCAGTGTTTTTTTCTAGTCGTTTGCGCACGGGGCCGAACACATCGCCGAGCACTTCTTGAAAGGTGATCAAGGTGTCTTCAAAGAGAAAAAAGCTGATCTGCTCGTTATGTAGGGTGTCATCGGCCAGTTGCAGTTGGCGCGCGATCACGATCATGTGGTCATCAAATACGTCCAACTTGGAGCGCTGATAGGTATGGATGACATCTTCTGCGGAGAGGGTATGCACTCCGAAATGTTGGCAGACGGCATCGACGACGCTGGGGCGTAGTCCGTCGATATTGATCCAGCGCACGTGTGGATTTTCTGGCTTTGGCAGGGCAAGTGCCGCGGAGATCTCGTCGAAGGTATTTGTGGAATGGCCGTGGGGGCCATAGTCGATTACGGTGATGCCGACGGGGAGTGTCGAATCTTCTTTCTTGAGGTATTGCTCGATGCCGGGAGCGGCTCCGGGTTCGGAGCGAGGAGTCGCGATGGTTCTTCGACTGATCGGTGAAAAGACACCTTTGCCCAGCTCTAGGATGCTGGATGTGATAAAGCTGGCTGTCTTGGCGATGGCGTCACTGGTTGCGTGCGCCGCTTCTTTGGCAGATTCGATAGGTTGCTTCACGCTGCGTATTTTCGCCAGTCGCTGCTAAATGACAAGCTAAGCTTTCTCCGGCATGTCGCGGAAAAAGATGCCGATTTTTCCAACACCGCCAATGTAGGCACAGCCGAGTTTTTCAGGAATGTCGCTGCAGTAGGTTTTGATCGTGGCGCGGTCGGCCTCGAAGCGGATCTTGATCAAGCCGTTTTTTAAGAGTGCTGTGTCGATCTCTTTGGTCACAGTTTCGCTCAGACCTTGTTTACCAATATGAATATGTGGCTTGAGTCGCTGGCCGATGCCCCGGAGCTCTTTCTTCTCTGCGCTGGTGAGTGGTTCGTTTTCCATAGCTGTTGTGTCTTAGGGCTGAGGTGTCACATCGACGAGCACAAAAGGATGTTGTTTATGGCGGTCGGGGGAGACTTCAAAGTAGAGATCGCGCTGGCCGATGGTGCAGACCATGATCAACTGCTCCCCGGACTTCAGCGCAGGCGTTGGAAATATGCTGTCCGCTGTAGGCTTTATCGTGAACTTTGCATTGGATTGTAGGTAATCATTAAGAATGCTGAGCCGATTATCCTCAAATGCTTTCCATTGTTCGAGAATCTTGGATTTGTTTTGCGAGCTGCGTGCTTGCTCGGCTTCGACCTTCTTCACTTGAGTACGCAAATGCCCGAAATTTTTGGTAAAATCCCGAAGTGCTGAGAGATAGGCCTCATTGGCGTCGCGCATAATACCAGATGTCCCGCTAGTATTCATCTCTGATGTGCGTCGGCTCCATTGGGAGATCAGGCCTTGTAGCGCTTCGATTCGTTGATCCAGATTTTGTATATTCAGAGTCGCATTATGTACTAAACCTTGTACTGAACGGACGAGTGCGGGGGAGCTGCTTTTTTGTTTTTCATGGAAGCTGCGGTAATAATGGTTATCATAGTAGGATCTTCCGGATCGGGTATACACGGTGTTGCCCGATATGTAGCTGTAGCTGCGCGATTGGGTTGGCACGTAGCCGGAAGCTGTTTCCGCCGCAGGGATGATCGTTTTTAACTCATTCAGACGTTCTTCAAGTTCTGCGTATTCGCTGCTTTCTTCAGCCGTCCCACTCGAGTCGAGCACAGTCTTGATGAGGCTCTGCTCTTGGGCGAGTAGGTCTCGAATGCCCTTTGAGATCGAGTCCACGACAAGCAGTCTGGGCGTGCCGTGAAAATACTTTTTCCAAGGCTCGGATAGCAACATATAGTGATCACTCGGCAGTCTATCCTCAGTTTCTACCTTTGCTTCTGTCTGAGTAGGGCGGGCTGCTTCGGGTTGGCCAGGTTTCTCGATTGTCTGGACGACTACGGGATCGCAGGCGGTTAAAATGTAACTTGAAAGGAGGATAATTGTCAACTGGCTCAGTTTCATAATCTCACAGTGGAATTCGAGCCTAACGAAGCAAGAGTGAAACTTTAGAAAAAATCAGAAACTAGCAAAGAAAGTTGCTTTGCTGGGGGAAGCCGCACAAATTTGTTCCATGTTTAAGAGCTTCACCATCTTCCCGCTTCTCATCGGCATGTTACTTTGGGCGACTGGCTGCCAAACCGTTCCACAAACTGGGCGCTCGGCGCTACACCTTGTGCCGTCGGATCAACTCGCCTCGATGGCGGCTGCGCAGTTTGGCCAGCTCAAGCAAGAGACGCCGATCTCCAGAGACCCCACTTATAATGCGATGGTGCGTCGCGTCGGTGAGCGCATCGCCTACGTTGCGGCACCCGATATGCCCAATGCACAGTGGGAGTTTGTCGTCTTCGACGATCCCGAGCAGATCAATGCTTTTGCCATGCCAGGTGGTAAGGTGGCGGTCTACACCGGTATCTTTAAAGTGGCTAAGAGCGATGCCGACCTCGCGGTTGTGATGGGGCACGAGGTCGCCCACGTCGCGGCAGGGCATGGTAACGAGCGCGTCTCGCAACAGCTTTTGGCTGCGGGGGGTGCCCTTGCGCTACAATTTGGCACCAATGATATGGATAGCTCCGATCGCCAGATGATTATGGCCGCCTATGGGGCGGGTGCGACGCTTGGTGTGATGCTGCCTTATAGCCGCTATCATGAGAGCGAGGCCGATGAAATCGGCCTGATTTATGCCGCCAAGGCGGGCTACGATCCGCGCGCCGCCATCGGTTTCTGGGAACGCATGGAAGCGCAGAATAATGGGGCAGCCCCCCCGGAGTTTCTTTCCACTCACCCCTCAGGCTCGACCCGGATCCGTAAGCTGAATGAACTCATGCCCAAGGCCTACGAAATTTATAAAACACGCTAAATTGTATGCAAAACCCAGTTGAGGTTCTTAAAGAATATATCCGTTTCCCCTCTGTCTCGACCGATCCCGCCTATGCCGAAGGTATGCGCGGCGCGCGCGAATATGCGACCAGCTTACTCGAACAACTAGGCTTTAACGTCGAAGTTGTCGAAACCGAACTCCATCCGATTTTGCTGGCCGAGCGCATTGGTTCGCCCGATTGGCCGCATGTGGTGTTCTACGGGCACTATGATGTGCAGCCCGCCGATCCCTTTGCACTCTGGACGGATGAGCCCTTCGAGCCAACTGAGCGCGATGGCCGACTCTTCGGTCGCGGTACGGCCGATAACAAGGGGCCGACCATCGTCCACATGGCCGCGCTCTCACGCGTGCTAGCCGCTAACCCCGATCTCCCGCTCAATATCACCTACGTGATCGAGGGCGAGGAGGAGATCGGCAGCCCCAGTATGCCTAAGTTTTTTGATCAATACGCAGAGCGCCTCTCGAAGGCCGACTTCATGTTGGTTTCCGATACGGGCAGCCCGAATACGGAGCAGATTGTGATTACCACTGCCCTGCGCGGTCTGGTCGATTTTGAGATCAAACTGCGCGGTGCCAAAAGCGACTTGCACTCCGGCATTCACGGCGGCGCGGTTTATAATCCACTGCAAGCCTTGATGGAAATTTGTGCCTCGCTGCACAATCCGGATGGCAGCGTCAACGTGCCCGGGTTTTACGACGACGTCCTGCCTGTCTTCGACTGGGAACGCGAGGAATTGAAGCGCTATCCCGAAACAGTGGAAAGCTACCGCAAGATGCTCGATGTGCCTGCCTTTTATCCGGCCAATGGCTTGAGCCCACTGGAGGCGGTGCGCTTTGGGCCCACGCTCGAGTTTAACGGTATTGGCGGCGGCTATCAGGGAGAAGGTTCCAAAACCGTCATCCCGAGTGAAGCTTTCGCCAAGATTACCTGTCGACTCGTGGCCAACCAAGACCCGGTTAAAATTCAAGAGCAACTGCTCGCCACCATTCGCGAGCGCTGTCCCAAAGGTGTGACGCTTTCTTTCCGCGACGGTGGTATTGCCGAGGCCTACTACGTCGTGCCGCCCGAGCGTCCGAACACGCCGGCGGATCAACCGGCTGCACTGGCGCGGGCCTTCAAGGCTGCTGATCGCGCCATCGCGGATCAATTTGGCAAAGCGCCGATCTATCTTCGCGAAGGCGGCAGTATCCCCGTGATTGCCGACTTCAAGAAGCGAGCCGGCCTCGACGCGCTGATGATTGGCCTCTTTACGCCAGTCGATAATTTGCACGCACCTGACGAGAGCTTTAGCATTTCGCTGATGGAAAATTCGATTTTAGCCTTCGAGCAAATTATCAAGAACATCGCGCAAGAAAAGTAGCACAGGCATCCTGCCTGTGTGTAATTGCACGTAAGCTTCGACTTGCACGACGGTATAAAACGACTACGGTGGGACATATGAAAAAACTAATCCAAACATTACTCGCTACCGCTGTCCTCGTTTCTCTTAGTGCACTATCTGGTTGTAATACCTTCAAAGGGATGGGGCAAGATGTGGAGTCTCTCGGCAAAACGATTCAAGGCACTGGCGAGTAAGCTGTTTTCAAGCCATTCAGACAAAGCGGTTCCGATAGTGGACCGCTTTTTTCTTTTTTGAACCCACGATGACACCACCCAAGACCGCACAACCAATCGGCATCTACTGCCATGTGCCTTTCTGTGCATCCACTTGCGATTTCTGCGCCTTCTATCAGGAGAAGCCGCGTCGCGGAGATTTAGATCGTTACCTCGCCGCCATGGATTTAGAGTTCGCGCAGCTCCCGCGTGAGCGCGCCGTCGATACCGTGTTTTGGGGTGGGGGCACGCCGGGTTTACTCGCAGCCAAGGATCTCGAGCGTTTGGGACGCTCGCTCTTGAATAATTTGTCAGAACCGCCTGCGGAGTGGACGATCGAAATGGCACCCTCGACTGTGAAGGCCGACAAGCTGGCGGTGCTCCGCGATCTCGGTGTGACGCGTATATCGATGGGTGTGCAAAGCTTCGATCCGAAGCTGCTCGATTCGTTAGGACGGTTGCACAACCCTAAGCAAATTTACACCGCATGGGAGCGCGTGCAGGCTGCTGGTTTTCCACAGACCAATCTGGATCTAATGTTTGCCATTCCTGGGCAGAGCATTGAGCAGTGGGAAGCCGATATTCGCGAAGCAGCACGACTCGCACCGTCGCACCTCTCTACCTATTGCCTTACCTTCGAGGAAGACACCGCGCTCTATGTCAAACTCTCGCAGGGCAAAGTCTCCATCGATGAAGATAAGGAGCTTCGCTTCTACGAGCGTGGCTGGGAGCTACTCGGCGAGCTCGGCTACGCTCAATATGAGATCTCTAACTTCGCCAAGCCCGACGCCGCACCCAAGGGGCATTCTAAGTGTCGCCACAATATGAATACATGGCGCATGCATGAATGGATCGGTTGTGGTCCCTCCGCAGCTAGCCAGTACGGCGGTGAGCGCTACCAGCGCCCCGCCAATCTAGATGAATGGTGTGTCGGCATGGAGATGAGGCAGTCGCCGAAGACCGAGCGCGTCGAGCTCGATCACGACCTCCTGCTGGCAGATGCGATTATCTTTGGCCTGCGCATGAATCAGGGGGTGGATTTGGAGTTACTCAGTGGTCGATTCTCAGAGGCAAGCAATCGTCTTGAGCTGGAAACGAAATTAAAATCCTTCGAGCGGGAAGGCCTGCTGCAGTCGCAAGGAAGCCGTTATGCATTGACCCACCGAGGCCGCCTAGTCTGCGACGCAGTCGGCAGTGCGTTGCTTGAGGTGTAACCGTTCTTAATCATATCGCCTTCTCAAGTTTGTCGGTAAAATGCCCAACTCTTCGCGGTATTTGGCCACGGTGCGACGGGCGATCTTGATGTCCTTTCCTTTGAGTTGATCGACGATGCTTTGGTCGCTGAAAGGTTTGGCGGGGTTTTCCCCTTCGATGATTTGGCTGATCATATCTTTGATCGTTTTATTCGATACCGATTCGCCATTGGCTGCCGTGTAGCCGGGGGTGAAGAAATATTTGAAGGCAAACACGCCGTGTGGTGTGCGAATGTATTTGTTGGCGATGGCGCGGCTCACGGTGGTTTCGTGCACGCTCACGGTCTCGGCAATCGTGTTCATGGTGAGCGGTCGCAGCTTGGCGACGCCGACGTCGAAAAACTCGTGTTGAAATTTAAGAATCTCGCGGGTGATGCGCTCGATCGTTTGCTGGCGCTGCTCGATCGAGTTGATGAGGAACTTACCCGAACGCATGCGCTCCAGTATAAAGTCTTTTTCCTCTTTACTGAGCGTCCCCTTGGCTAGCATCTCCTTGTAGGTGCTGCTGATGCGTAGTCGGGGGATGTAGTCGCTATTTAGGACGACTTGCCACTCGTCGTATTCGTCTTGATAGACGCTTACGTCGGGCTCGATCACCGTATTACTGTCGGGACTGAATCGCTTGCCGGGAGCCGGTTCCAGCGTAGAGATTTCTTCGATCGCGTCTTGGATGTCCTCGGGGCTGGCGCCGGTCTTGCGCTTGAGCTCGGGCACGCGTCGGCGCACGAGTAGGTCGAAGTGCTCGCGTAGTATTTTTGCTGCCAAAGAGTCGCCGCGTCTTCGTAGCTCGAGTTGTGTGGCTAGGCAGTCTTGCAGGTTGTTAGTGCCGATGCCTGCCGGGTCGAAGGTCTTGAGTGTCGCTGCGGCGCTTTGCACCGTGCCGTAAGGTATACGTGCGGTCAGCGCGACGTTTGAAATGGTTTCGGTCAGGTAGCCATTGTCATCTAAACTGCCGATCAGGTAGAGCAGGGCTTCGCGCTCCTTGTCGCTGCAGTCCGTTAGTTCGGCTTGTCCGATCAGATGCTGCTGGAGTGACATACTCTCGGTCAGCGAATTCATGAAATAGTCGCGGCGCTCATCATCATCGGCGGTATGAGGCTGCCCGTTACTCTCTTGAGAGTAATGCTCACGCATGTCCTCGCTCATCTTTTCGAGTGCGCTGTAGTCTTGGGCGTTGAAATCGAGCTCTTCGTCGGCTTCGCGTTCGTTTTCGTTGGGCGATTCTCTGTGTTCTTCGACGCTGATGCAGTCGATGGGCAATTCCTCGAGCAGAGGGTTGGCTTGGAGTTCCTCTAGAATTGAGGTGCGTAGCTCGACGGCGGGCGCTTGCAATATCTTTAACGAATTGCGCAATTGCGGCGCTAAAACGAGTGATTGCGTTTGTTTCTGTATTTGTTGAAACCCCGGTGCGCTCATGGTTTGAGTAGTCTAACTTTTCTAATCGAATTCGTGATGTTCTAGGCCCGGGGTAGTGCCTTCGTTCCATCTTGCAGTTGCAGTTGCGCCAGTCTCTCCAAAGAGATCTGAGAGGTAGGCGGCCAGCTTTTCGTTTGTGGGGCCATAGCCGTCGCCATATAGAAACATTTCCAATGCAGTGAGCATGGCTTGTGCGCTTTGGTAGCGCTTATTGCGGTCGCGCTTGAAGCCGCGCTGGAGAATGTCGTCGAGCCGTGGGTCGATCTCGGGGCGTAACTCCGTGAAGTCGGGGATGCTCAGCTCGAGGATGTTCTTACGAGTGGCTTCCTCGCGATTGGTTTCGAAGATGTTTTCGCCGAGCAGCATTTCGGAGAGCAGTATCGTGCAACTGAAGAGGTCGGCACGCGCATCCGTCACTTCTCGGCGTGCTTGTTCGGGGGAGAGGTATTCATCCTTTCCTGCGATGACTTCGCCTTCCTCATTATACATAAGGTCAAATGCCTTAGCTATCCCAAAGTCGGTTAGCTTTACGTCGCCTTCGCGTGCGATCATGATGTTGCGCGGATTGACATCGCGGTGGACGATGCCGAGGTTGCGTCCAGAGTGATCGCAGCGCTGGTGCGCGTGCGAGAGGCCGCGGCAGATGCGCGAGACGATAAACGCCGCCAAATCGGTGGGGATGGCTTGGTGGGTGTCGCGGTGGCGTTGCACGAAGTCATCTAAGTTGATCCCGTCAACATACTCCATGGTCATAAAATACTGCCCGCTGATTTCGCCCAGATGGTAGGTCTGCACGATGTTAGTATGGATCAAGTCGGCTACCAAGCGGGCTTCGCCCACAAAGTTATTACGAAACTCCTCAATCTTTGAGTATTCTTCGCGGATCAATTTCACTGCAACCCGTTTGACGAAATTGCCGGCACCCTTTTGTTCGGCCTCATAGACGATGCCCATGCCGCCCTCTGCGATGACTCGCACAAGCTGGAAATGCAGTTCGTTGAAAATGTGTTTCAGGTGGCTCACGTGGACAGAGCAAACGCCTGTATTTTCAATTTCGCAAGCGGATTTGTTAATCTAGCACGAAAAGTGCTATTAATTATTTGCGCTCAATATTTAATGGGGGAGGGGTTGCTAGCGGGTGGTGTGGCTTCAATACTAGAATAGTAGGTAGAGCCAAACAATGATGGTGGCAATCACTGTCAGCCCCAGCGCAGCCCAAATCCCGCTGCGCACGCCGCTGCGCTCGTCGAATTGGCAACGCGATGCCAGCGGCAGTGTCGCGCGTGTGGTTAAAATGCGCCCTAGTTTGGCGGAGATCAAGGTGCGTCCGTTGACCGCCCAGCCAGAGGCATCGAGCAAGGGCGCGAGGGTGCGTTTGCGCAGCTTGAGCCAAGCGATGACCATGGAGGGGAAGGAAATCATGAGTATGACCCCGAGGAGGACCAGCGGCAGTTCCCACCAGGTGAGCGCTTTCATCGTATCGAAGAGTGAGGCGAGCCCTGCGCCGACCGCGCCCAGCGCGATGCCTCCGGCGGCCAGCATGGCAGCGACGCCACCGATGGCGGGTGCGTTGCTGCCTTTGCTTGAAGTGTTCAAATCGCTGGTGGCGGTTTCGACACCGGTTTCCATTTGCTTCTGCATCGCCTGGTCGCGAGTCACTGCCCATTGCTCGATCTTTTCGCCGATGAAACGGCCGATCCGCACATAGGGCCTGAGAAAAGCCTCGTGGATACTGATCGGATTTTCAATTTGGCGGACGATAGTGGTGTCCCAGAGTAGGCCATTGCGGTCGCGGAAGACGCCGTTGCGTCCAACGATGAGATTCGATGAATCGCCCGCTGAGAAGACTGCTGCGATGTAGAACTTTTCGGGCGAGTCTTTGCGGCGGCATTCACAATAAGCGACGAAGGCGCGCGAGAGCGTGGCCAGCACGGCGTGCTTAGTCGGATCCCCCACACGCAGACAGAGGCGACACTCGCGCCCATCGAGGAAGAGTTCACCCGCCTGAAAAATGGCGGAGAGGGACTCGTCGTAGAATTGGTTGAAATTCACGAAGTTCTGAAGCACTACGATGAGGTCACGGTGATAGCGGGCGAGCTTCTCGACGCTATCGATGGCCTTCATTTCCGGTGCGAGGCGGGCGTCTTCTTGGAGCAGCGCATCGACCTTGTTTTGCAGATCGGAAGCGAGCAGGGCGCGCACGCGGTTGATCTTGAGTTTCTCCACGCCCGTTTCGGGCTTGGATTGTCGCCATTCACGGTATGCTGCGAAACGGGCTTTGACCTCTTGCCACTCCTCGATCTCGAGGGAGTCGCCAGGACCGATCCCGAGTGGACGGATGACTTTCTCGCAAAGGGTGCGCATTCGCACGCGCCACTCTGGATTGATGCCTTCGAGGATAGGCACCATCGAGGTCGCAGCGACTCGGGCCAGCGGCAGAGCCTCAATGTCTAGACGAGGCAGTGAAAAGTCGCCATCCGCAATGTCGGCGTAGAGAGAAACAGCGGGGTTGAGCGGGGCCTCGGCGCGCGCATCGAAGGCGGCGAGTTGGCAGCGGGCGAAAAAGTCGTCGACCTTCTTTTCCACCGCGATGAAATATTTGAATGCTTGTGGTGTGGCATCGCCGAGCGGGAAGACATCTTCACCGCGGGCGCTATCCACCTCGCCCTGACGCCACCATAGGTCGTAACTCTTGAGTTCGCCGAAGAAGGCTTCGAGCTTTTCTTGGGTGATGCCTGGCTCTCCGCTGCGGTCGATTGCCGCGCCTTGGCAGTCCATAATTTCGCCAATTAATTCTTGAATCTCGGGGTCGTCGCTGGCGTCCTTAGCGATCACACCGTCACCATTGAGGCGAGAGTTGCCGTAGATTTGCTCGGTGTTGGCGGCGAGATCGACCGAGATGACCGCTGCGTCGGGCGTGCCCATGTTGGCGAGGATGCGCTTGGCTGAGGCGAGCAGTTTCTCGCCCTCGGAGTCGGCGGTATTGATCGCAGAGAGCGGCAATTCACCTCCCGCGAAGAGAGATTGTGGATCCGAGAGGCGAGCGAGTGTCCATTGCACCGCTGTCAGCATCTCTTCGATTCGGACGCGTCCATCGGCATCGTTGTCGATCAAGGCGAGGGTGCGGCGGTCAATTTCGAGATCGTTGACCGGGCAACTGAGCGCCACCCAGAGCTTCGGATCGAGCGTAGCGAGTGCGCGTAGATCCTCTGTCGTATTGAGTTGCACCTGAAAGATCCCACCGCGACGGGTGAAGTTCCAAGAATGTTGCCCGCTAAAACTCGGTGTTATGTTCATATCTACCTGCACGAAAAGAAATTCCTACGCTAAATTCAAACCTTAAGCATCGGGCTTGATTCGCAAATATTCTGTGATTCGCGCCTTGTCAGTTTGGGGCGGTCGATCTTTGCTGCCAGCATGACTGAGCAATCAAAAATTCGCTGTGGCGTCGTCGGCACTGGTTATTTAGGGCAACACCATGCTCGCATCTATGCGGCATTGGATGGGTGTGAACTAGTCGGCATCGTCGAAGCGGATGATGCACGTGCTGAGGAAATGTGTGCGAAATTTGAGTGCCAGCGCTTTGATACCGCCGCAGCCCTCGCCGCGGCCTGCGACGCAGTGAGTGTTGTAGTGCCGACGGATAAGCACTGCGAAGTGGCGGTGCCTCTGCTGCTCGGGGGGTGCCATTTGCTGATCGAAAAACCGCTCTGCACCAGTCTCGTCGAGGCGGAGGAGATTTTATCGGCTGCAAAGTCTCAGGGCTGCATCGTGCAAGTCGGCCATATCGAGCATTATAATCCGGTGATGGGCTATTTGGAAAATGCAGTGACCGATCCGCAATACATCACAGCCGATCGCCTCGCGCCCTTTAATCCGCGCGGAACGGAGGTCGGCGTGGTGCTGGATCTGATGATTCACGATATCGGTGTGATTCTCGCGTTGGTGCGCTCCCCCGTGAAGCAAGTCGATGCGGTGGGCGTGAATGTGCTCTCGAACTCGGAAGATATCGCTAATGCGCGCATCACTTTTGAAAACGGTTGTGTCGCCAATATTAACACCAGTCGTGTGAGCCAAAAGAAGGTGCGCGAAATCCGTGTCTTCCAGCCACAAAATTATTTGTCGCTAGACTTCCAAGAACAGAGTGGGCACTTCCTTCGCAAAGAAGGTGCCGAACTCGTGCGTGAAGAGATTCCGATCGAAAAAGACGAGCCTCTGAAACTAGAGTTGCAGTCGTTCGTGCAAGTGGTGAAAGATGCGGGCAAGCCAAAGGTCGGTGCTGAGCTGGGCAAGTCGGCGCTCGAGCTGGCGATTCAGATCACCGAGTTGATCCATGCGAAATAGCATGAACGATTGTCGACGAGTCATCCGAAGCTCTTAGTCTGCTCTTGCTTAGAATGTCTGACTCTCCTCTAGCTACTATAAATTTCCCCGCGCCGCTCGACGGGCAGCCGGACTTGCTCATCATTGCCGGTGAGCATTCGGGCGATGAACACGCTGCGCTACTCTTAGCGGACTTGCGCGTAAAGCAGCCCGACTTAAAAGTGGCCTGCCTCGGCGGCGTCGAGTTGCAAGCGGCGGGTGCGCAACTGCTCTACGACCTAACGGCGGTTTCCATCGTCGGATTCGTCGAGGTGGTGCGGCACTATAACTTTTTTAAAGGGCTCTTCAATCAGACGCTCGATTGGATCGAACGCTATCAGCCGAAGCATATTTGTTTTGTCGATTATCCCGGTTTTAATCTGCGCCTCGCCGAACAACTCGCCGCGCGTGGTCTGAGTAAAAAGGGCGGTGGCACGATCGGCCTCAGTTATTATGTCGGCCCGCAGGTTTGGGCTTGGAAAGCAAAGCGCCGTTTTAAGATGGCGCAGATCTTGGATCGGCTCGGGGTGATTTTCCCGTTCGAGGTCGATTGCTTTGCTGATACGGATTTGCCCACCGAATTTGTCGGGCACCCCTTCGTTCGGGCGAGCTATCAGCCGCCATTCCGCTATGATGCCGAAGCGCCAGTTTTGCTCCTGCCTGGTAGTCGCAGCGCGGCCGTCGGTCGAATTTTCCCGCTCTTGCTGGCAGGTTTCCGCAAGACCCGCAAATCGAAGCCAGAGCTGAAAGCCACGGTTGTCTATCCGAGCGCGCAGATCCGCGAACTGCTGGAATCGATCCTGCAAACGCAGCCCGATCTGGCCGAGAATATTGAACTCGTTCCCAATGCCACTGAAAATTTACCGGGGAGTGCAGTGCTCATGAGTTCTGGCACCATGTCGCTCGCTTGCGCGCTTTCGGCGATTCCGGGGGCGATCGCCTATCGACTCAATCCGATGAGCTACTGGCTCGGACGGATGTTGGTGAAGGTGAAATATATCGGCATCGCGAATCTGCTATTGGATCGTCCACTGCATCCGGAATTTATTCAAGGCGCAGCTAGTCCGACTCAATTAAGTCGCCAACTATTGCGAGCGCTCGATGATGAGAAAGCCGCGACGGAGGCCGCTCAAGGTGCCGCTGAATTGGGCGAGTTGCTGAACGCTGGTAGCGATGCCAGTGCGGCGGAGTGGTTGCAGCGCGGGTTGAGTTAGCCCCTCAAAACCGAAACGCCTACGCGTCCACCACTACGTCTGCGTCACCCTTCGGCTGGCAGCAGCAGAGTAGGGCGTTGCCTTCTTCGGGTTCGCCGGTGTGTCCGTTCGGGTATTCAACTTCGCCGGAGACGATGGTCTGCTGGCATGCGGTGCAGTTGCCCATGCGACATCCGTATTCGAGGTCGAGGTCGTGAACCTCGCCGAGTTCAAGGATGCTTTCTTCGTCGCCCGTCCAGGGAGCGGTGACGCCGGATTTTTGAAATATGATTTTAGCCATAACTCATTAGGCAATTCGCCTTGGCTCAGAATGCAAACAGTTTGTGCAGACCGTCTTTTGTAGTGGCGCGACTTGTCACGCCCGCGTCGGAAAGGCCAGTCGCGCCCTTCTACGCTTTTTCAGCCTTCCGAGGCTTCCATGCCTTCGAGATGTTCGATAATTTCCAAGAGTTTGATTCGACCGTGCTGTTCGATAAAAGCTTCCAGCTTTGTGGCGATGGTATCGAAATCGTCCTCGGTCACCTGCGGAAGACCTTGAGTTTAACTAACTTTTTGTCGGGGTATTCAGTGTAGCCTATAATAACTTTTAAAAAGGGATCAACTAGCCGAGCGATAGGACTTTCAAGCCTTTCGAGAATACGGTGACAGTACCTGAGGATTCCGAAATTACGATCGCAACGGAATTGGATAGTGCCGTCGCAGCTGCTGCAGCCAGATGACGTGAGCCCAATCCGCGTTGGACTTTAACTGTCCCAGTGACTGGCGCGTCCAGGTAAACTCCAGCCGCTTCGACTACTCCTTTGCGGTCAATCAGAAATCCGCCGTCGAGCGCGGAGAATTCACGCATGGTTTCCACAAATTCAGAGTCATAAATACTGCGGGACTTTCTGGGATGTCCGTGACAGGGATTTAGAATCAGGGGGCGGGCGATGGAGTTTAATTCTTCGATGTCTCCCAGTAAAAAAACAGTTCCAATGGATTTCCCCTCACGACCTTCATTGGCGAATCTTAATGCGATATCAATGAGTCGGATAAATTCCTGGGAGATGGGTAAGCGGCTTTTCTCGAGACTGTCGCCTTTGAACCACTCGAAATCACGTTGCGGATTAGCGATTAGTAAGTTGTCCAAGCGTTTAGATCCTGAGACACCAAGGAGGCATACGATCGAATCATCTTCTTTTACGTATCCGTGCATTACAGACAGTATGAGAGCGAGTGAGATCTGATCCATCCGTTCGACAGGACTGTGCGGAATGAAGACCAAGTGGTCTCCTTTCTTTATGTCCTGCTGCGCCTTTTCCGCGTCACGTGACACCCAGATGATACTTTCATTCTCTCGATGCTTGTCGACCATCTTCCTGTCGGTGACTAGCTCACCAATAACCAGAACCGTCTTAATCTTTAAATTCCGTGCCAAGTTGAAGCCGTAGTCGATTAATAATCGGGTTTCATTAATCTCTATTTGGTTATTAGTCTTTTTAGGCATCGTCATACTTATGACTATTTAGGTAATTTGTGAGAATCTGCAAGTGTGATTCTGTGATACCGAAGGAATGGGATGAACAGCAGCCATAGTAGAGGTCATTTCGACCTTTTCAATCGTAGCGCGTTGCCGATGACAGACACCGAGCTAAACGACATTGCGGCTCCCGCGATCATTGGGTTAAGTAGGATACCAAAGAAGGGGTATAAGATGTCTATTTCTTTGGCCACGGCTTGTGCTGTGCGTTCGTTGTCGCCTGTGCACATGATGACCGTGACGCCTTGTTCATGCAGCGCTTTGACCGCGGCTTTGGAGGTTTCTTTGATCGGGTCGGCCACTGCGATCAGGCCGAGTAGTTTTTCGTCTTTTGAGATCCAGATAACCGTCTGCGCTTTGGATTGGAGGGCTTCTGCTTTCTCTCTCATTGCATCCGGAATGGACACACCGATCTTTTTGAGGAAATCGATTTTCCCAGCCCGTATTAGATTTCCGGATACATGCGCTTCAACGCCGGCTCCAGTTGTGCTTTCGAAATCTTCCGCTTCGGCATTACGAATAAGGATACCTTCGCCTTTCTCCACGGGGGCGGGGGAACAACACAGACATCGGTTACACTTTACACAAGGACATCGGTTACAGTTGCGAAAAGTATTGAGCAGTTAGTGTTGAGGTCAAGTTCTGTTCGGTAGCGAAGTGGAAGTTCCTGGTTCCAG
>Ga0105054_10005161_pt1 | contig 18941 bp, 10 predicted proteins | sample BON02_FD_78091 | JGI IMG/M metagenome (GOLD analysis project Ga0105054, IMG submission 78091) | Freshwater microbial communities from Lake Bonney liftoff mats and glacier meltwater in Antarctica - BON-02 (megahit assembly) | ecosystem: Environmental > Aquatic > Freshwater > Ice > Glacier...
ATTCGCTACGTGGGCTATTCCAGCGAAAAGCAACTAGGGGCCATCATGGCGTTGGTCGATCGGGATCTGTCGGAGCCCTATTCCATCTTCACCTACCGCTACTTCCTGTGCGGGTGGCCTGACCTGTGCATCCTTGCGTACATTGACGACGAGGATAACCCCGCCGCAGCTGCGGATAGCGGTGATGACAACAACGTAATCAAAGCTGGAGAAGGGGACGATTGGCACGGCACGTTGGTGGGGGTGATTGTGGGCAAGGCGGACAATGAGGGGAGCACAGACCCCAAGGGCTTGTGTGGGTATATTGCCATGTTGGCGGTGGAGACGTCTTATCGGCGAGCGGGCATAGGTGCGTACTATGTTTTCATTTTGTTATGTGTGTGTTGGTTTCTTTGCCTGCGATGTACTGTAAGCGTGGTGGCCATATCTCTCTGAAATCCCTCTGATTGTGCTCAGAGGGTCTTGTTTTTCACAGAATTGATCGACAGGCTCCATCGTCAACACGTGGCACCTCAACGCAGCATCACGCATCGATTTTTCGCAACCCCTTAATCCTTTCTTTAACGATGCAAATCACTCACACTCATACGCAACCTCCAAACCCCAACTCCCTCCAAAAACAGGTCGAAAGCTAGTCAGTCGTGCCGTGGACCGCATGGTAGAGATCGGCTGTCAAGAAGTCGCGCTCGAGGCCGAGGTCACTAATGCCGGAGCCTTGCATCTATATGAAAGGCAGGGATTTGCAAGGGAGGAGCGCTTGTTCAAGTATTACCTGAATGGCGTGGATGCGTTTCGGCTCAAGTTGTGGTTGGCTGCAGGGGAGGAAGAGAGGAAGGGAGAAGGGAAGGGAAAGGGAGGGTACAATAGTATACACCAGCATAGCCATGGGGAGGAAGAAGAAGGAGGGTGCTGCGGCGGTGGAGACCACCACCATCACCATCATCACGACGAGGACGAGGAGGAGGAGCATGCCCACGGACATTCGCACGAGCACACGCACGATGAGGAAGGGGGCTGTTGTGGCGGTCACGGCGACGACGACGAGGACGATCACATTGCCACCCAGCAAAGTCTGGCGTTGTTAAGTCTAGAAGGCAGGATGTTGGGGGCGGCGCGAGCAGCCAAGGCCGCGAACGGCGGAGCGGCAGCGGGGGTGGGGGGGGTGGGGACGGAGAGATGAGATGAAGAGAAGGGAAAACAGAGAATGAAAAGCACAAGCACTTATCGATGTTTTGTTTTGCGTAGAGACACCACATTTTCTTACAGTTCTTGTTTGTTTGTGTTCGGGTTTGGGCAAAAGGAGGTGGCAGGAGGTCAAAATCTAACGGCTGGAATTTCAAGCGGGCGTTCAAACGACGAAGCGGCAGGCGCAGTCATTGCCTTCGATAAAGCAATCAACCTACGCACTCTCCCCTGCACCACGCACCACACACCCCCCAGTGGCACCACAAGGCCCACATTAGGACACGTGTTGCCGGCATTGCGTAGGGAAGAGCCTCTTGCGTGGTCTGCCTTTCACATTGCCTCTCTCGTCCTGCATGTCGCCACTCCTTCGCTCAGGCCACACGCTACACACGCTGAAGCTTCTGGAGCTCAGCCCAACCACCACATGCTCCAATCTCATGTCCTATCCCATACATCACATACACAGAGAGGACGCAGCAAGGATGCCGTACCTCAAGAGCAACTGGTCGTCCATGCCTCCCTTGGAGGAGTTTGGGCGCTTTGCGTTTGGGGAGATTTTCACCATCCCTGAAATGACCTTGACACAAGCAGACCCCACGGCCCGGGCCTGCTACTTGCACGTGGCGCTGGAGCACCAGGCCCGCGTCCAGGAGCTGGATTTGGTGTGCGCGGCCCCGACCATTGTGGTGAACCTGATGCGAGGCAAGTCTACCACGGCCATGAGCTACACTTATCTGACGACGCTCAAGGGCCAGAGCTCCGAGGAGTACCCAGGCCTCTTTGCCTTCCGCATCGACGCGTCGCTCTTGTCGCACGTCGAAGTCTGGCAGCTCCAGATCAAGTTCTTGTTTCCCCGGGTGGGTGAGAAGTCGTTGCTGGTCAAGAAGATAAGTGTGATTGTGGAGGACCAGGCCAAGAAGCGCGGGGAGCTAAACATGAAGCCCGAGACGGGCGCAGGCAAGCGCGGCGTTCTGGACCGTGCCAATTCTATGGCCATCCAGTCCTTTGTCCCGCCCCCGCAGCAGCAACGGCAGCAGCATTACGCGCCTCCTCCCCCTCCCCAGCCTTTTAACGCGGAGAGCGCCGTGATGGTAGGGTTGGTGGTGGTGGATCAAGTGCTGGGTGTCATGACTAAGGAAATTCAGGAGAATTTGGAGTCGACGTGCCGGGGGGTGGAAGAGCGGTTGCTCGCGGATTTGAGCAGGTTGGAGGAGAAGATGCGACGGATTGAGGAGGTGTATGATGATATTGCTGCGGACATTCGCTTGACCTCGTTGCAGTCGGCGTTGGAGGAGGCACGGATCGCACGGGGCATGGCGGCAGGGGAGGGGGAGGAGGGAGGACGAGGGGTGGAGGAAACAGTACAGGAGGGGGTGGGGGAGGAGAAAGGGGAGGGGAGAGGGAGCCCGACGACGGGGGCTTGGGGGACTCCGGGGGGGTTGAAGCCTGATATGTATTATGGCGTGGGCGTGGGGGTGTGAGTGGGGAAATAAGGAGAGAGAGGAGGAGGAGAGGAGGAGGAAGAGAAGTAGGAGAAAGAGGAGAGGGAGAAGTGGTGTGTGTTGTTGAGTGTGGGCACACAGAAACATTGAATGGAAGGAGAAGAAGAGGAAGAAGAAGAGGAAGGGAGAGAGGTAAGTAATAAAGGCCCTCGTTTTCGAGCTCAAACGGCCACAAACAGAGTGGCGATAGAAACGCAACAGCAACAACAACAAAAACAATCAAGAGAAAGAAAGGAAAAAAATAAACAAATCGCTCCAAAGAAAATGCATATCAACGTTGGAGTTTACAAGTGAGTCTTAATGCTATTTTGCTTTCAGTCTCACGAAACAGTTCATGTTAAGTTGCGCTCTTCGCGTCTTCGTCTTCCTCCTCCTCCTCCTCTCCTTCCACCACCTCCATCCCATCCTCCTCCCCTTCCGTTTCCTCCTCTTCGTCCTCCTCCTCCTCCTCCTCCAAATCCACCAACACCAAATGATTCGCCCTCGATGTCAGAGTAGCTACCCCTCTACAACCCGTCACTGAAAGCACCAGCTGCTTCGGCGCCACCGCCGCCACCTGCCTCGCCTTCACTCCCTCCACCCTCCCCAATGACAACCCATCCTTCCCATTCAGCCCTTCCAGCAAGCCACTGCTCTTGCTCTGACTTCCCTCCTCATCCTCCTCCTCCTCCTCCTCCTCCTCCTTCTCCAGTTGTGGTAGTGATGAGAGAGCAGGCCCAAGGCTACTAAGCGGCAACTTCCAAAGTTCTGCCGACGAACATCCATTCAAAAACTGAGGAGGCCCACGAGCCAAGAGGACGAGCGATTCGGGGTTGGAGGAGGGAAGTAGGGGTAACCCGCCATACAGAGAGGCTTGTTGAAAAGTGCGGTCGGGCGGGGCGGGAATGGAGAGGGTTTTGAGGGGGAAGAAGCTGTTGGCGCTGCTGCTGCTGCTGCTTTTCACTTTCCAAGCTTGTGCATTGACCTGAACTGATAAGAGCGTGGCCCGCGTGCCTTGTCCTTCGACAGCCGCGACAAATATTTGGGAAGGGTCCCCAGTGGGGGAAACGAAGAGATGAGGCGCTGCTGCCAAGGGGTGGGTGGAGAGACGGAGAGCACGGGAAGGGGCAAGGCGGGTTTTGAGTGCTTCGAGGGGCCGTTTGAAGACAGCTTCGAATTGGGCGCGGACTTGGTTAACTTGCATGCGGAGTGACACGGAGGCCAGACCATCTGCTGCTGCTGCTGCTCCTGCTGCTGCTGCTCCTCGTCCTGCTGATGGTAAAGGCTCGTCTTTGAAGTAAGCCGAGACTTGCACAGCAATCACCGCCTCGGTATTTCCACTCCCCCCCGGTACCGTCGGCTTCTTTGCTCCTCCTCCCGCCTCTCCTTCTACTGCTGGCGCTGCTGCTGGTGGTGGTGGCAAATAAGGCTTCCGCAAGAACGCCAGCAGCATACGGACATGCTTAGTAGAATGCCGAAACGTCAAACGACCAGCAGTTGCAGCGGGCGGAGTCTCTTCTCCAGTCGCCGCAGGCAAGTGCTGCATAGTATCAAGCAGCCAAAGGAGGAAAACCTTCAAATTCTGCCTCGCCTCCTGTACCTGCCTCAGAGCCTCCTCTGCTTTCAAACTCAGGTTAACCGCAGCGTCAACGAGGGAGGAAAGCGCTCGTGCAGAGAGACCTACCGCTCGGTAGTCGTTGCCCATCCGCGCGAGCCCCCTAAGCTTGCTTCCGTGGAAGACCACCATTTCTGCAACCCTTCCCACCTGCTCTCGAAGCAAAGACTCAACACTCGCGGCTTTATCATCAATGGTTTTAGACAAACGAAATAAATTGTGTTGTTGTGGTTCCGAGCCGTTTTGGCTCAGGTATTGATTGAGGGCAGGGCAGGCTACCCCAGACAAGACCAACGACAGGAAAACCTCCCGAGCAGAAGCCTCGCATGCATAGTCTCTCAACAAATTATTGAGCAATTCTAATTTGATATCCAACGTTTTCAAACCCTCGCTCCAATGCCTCTCTGCTAGATCAAGAGCATCTTGTAAATGAGTGACCAGGGAGGAGAGGGCAGCAAATTCACTTGTGAGGGGTTTTAGTTGATGTCGGTTTTCCCAAAGGGAAGTGGTAGGGAGGGCGAGGAGGGAGGTGCCGTCTAAAGCGTTGTCGCCGTGCCCGACCGCGAAGAGGAGGGTGCTTAGGTCGGGGGTGGCGGTGACGGATTGGACACGGAGGACGTGTGATTTGGGGGTGCGTTTTTTGGTGGGGGTGGAGGAGGAGGGCATGGAGGGGGAGGAGGAGGAAGAGGGGGAGGGAGAGGAGGCCATGGGTGTTGTTGCTCTTGGTTGTGTTGGTTGCAAAGGAGAGCTTCTGTTTTGATTGGATGCTGAAGGAGTGCCAAAAACAAAGAGGGGCTTGTCACCGCTGCTGTCACCGCCATTCGTAGAGGAGGCAAGTGGAAAAGGCACCAAGTCCTGTACCCGCAGACTGAGCAAGGGAAACAATCCCGAGGACAACACCAATATAGCACCACTCTTGAAGCACGCCACAAGGATATCTAAGGACGCGGGCCCTGCTGTTAGTTTAGCTCCGACTGGGTCTTCTTTCCGGTCCTTGGGCGCCGCGAAGCTCCCACTCTGCGGCCCTAACGCAGGCAAGTCCTCCAAAAATACAGCGTCCCGTTGCAGGTAATACGACGCTGCAGCACACGACCGGTCTTTTTCCCAGTCCAATGCCGACAAGCTCGAAGGCTCGCGATGCTGCGTGAACCAGGCCAACACCAGGACCTCGCTTTGGTCCAGCGCTTCGGGAGGCCGGGCCCCCAAAGGGAGAGGGGAGGGCTCCCCCTTTTCCACGTCAAACAAGCTGATGGCGCCCCGTTCATGCCCCAAAGCCAGCACATTCCCATCCGGGCTCCACGCCAGGGCCGTGACGCGATTCTCGTCCCGCAACTCGGCCGCGGGCAGGGCATGCAATTTCTGCCAAAAAATGGTCCGGAGCACGACCAAGGAGCCGTCCCCCGCTAGCAAGGCAATCAAGTCCATTTTCGGGCACAAGGCCACCTTGGTCACCGCCACCGACTTGTCATGCAGCACGCTAAAGGCACGGCTGTGGACGGTCGAAGGAAGTATTCCAGGGGCCTCCTCCTCGTCTTGCTGCTGCGGTGGGGCCATGGTGATCGAACAAAGGGGAGGGGGTGTTGGCTGGAGTTCTCAAGGCACCTTTTGCAGCCGCGTCTCTGCCTCTCCGCCGCCTCCTTCTGGCCCAACTGCTGCTGCTGCTGCTAGGCTGGCTCCTCCTCCGCCGCCTCCTGTGCGTTGTATTGGTGTAGGTGATGAGTTAGAGGACGAGCGACGCGGAACATGAGCTCGTCGCTCGATGACGATGATGATGAGCGAAGGAGAGCATTTGAATGAAAACTGGGACACACTCATTCATTAATGACGCCGCTCACCTAATCACACACACATACTATAACGAGCAGACAGACAAGCACAACACACAGGCGGAAGGGCCTTGGAACACGGAAAAGGTGTCGTTTTGGAGCCTCCTCCTTGGCAAGAGCGTCTTCTCCTCGACGTGGCAAGGAGAGAGCTCACCTCGCCCTTTTTGTCCTCCGCACGACCACCACTTCCTCTAGCACACCCACACCAGGCCCTACTTGACACCCTTTCCTTTGTACAGCGGGGCTGCTGGTGCCACAGGGCGTGAGGCGTGCGTCTATGCCCCCTTGTCCGTTGCTCGTGCATGTTCTCTGTCGGTTGCTTGCCCAGCCGATGACGAGGAAAGCACACAGCCTTGCTTATGAGTGACGCATAGCCACAGCCTTGCTTATGAGTGACGCATAGCCAGGGAGTCCCAGCCATGCTGTGGACGAGACTGTTGTGCATCCTCTGCTGTTGTGCGCGTCGTCACTGGCGCCTCCACTTCGCCCCTGCTGAAGGAACCGCTCTCATCTCTCGCGCGCACACCCCTATCATTGCCCAAAGCTTATCATCCCACACGCAACTGTTCCGCATGCCCTCGGCTATGGCCGTGGACCCGTGGTGAAGCTTCCCTCACCGCATCACACATCATCCCATTCTTACCTTCTCTCCCTCCCTCCCTCCATCATCCACTCCCTCCCTACCTACACATAGACTTATCTACAAAATGACAATGGACCACGAATCCGGCGGCGGCAGCAGCAGCAGCGGCAGCAGCAGCAGCGGGGACAAGTACGCTCTGCACCTACCACCTCCACCACCGGCTGGGGCGACCTTACCACCGTCGGTGAAAGAGCAACGGGAACGAGTCCGAGAGGCGATTGAGGAGGGGCAGACCTTGAGGGTGGGTGAGGTGTTCTACCCCACCTCCCTTCGATGGTGGCAGCAATGGAAGGTGTTTGTCGGGTACGAAGAGGGGGATTCCAGTGCCGAGGCAGATGAGGACTTGCATCCTGGCCCCATCAACAACAGTGCGCTAGCTATGAAGCAACCACGCAAGCAGCAGCAGCAGCAGCAGGTGCTGGAGCTTCGGAAGGGTTTGTCGCAATACCAGGACTATGAGTTTCTTCCTGAACCGGGTTATACGCTTTTGAAGGAGTGGTATGGGGGAGGACCTGATCTCCCTCGGTCAGTCGTGAGGGTTGGGAAAGGAGGCAATGCCTTCAATCACATTGAATTGTACCCTTATGTCGTAGACGTGGCGTGTGGTGATTCTGTCTTTCATTGTGGCACGTCCAAGGAACGACGAGGAGGGCAACAGCAGCAGCAGCAGCCGCTGCAGCAGCAGCAGCAGCCGCTGCAGCAGCAGCAGCAGCCGCTGCAGCAGCAGCAGCGGTTGGTGCTTTCGGTGGAGACCCCGGCAGGGGAATTTGTGAAGGAGGTGTGTAAGGCTGGAGGGGTGGAGGTGGAGCATGCCGAGTTGTATTTGGTGGTGTTGTCCGAGGACGAGGAAGGGAGGGAAGTCGAGATGGTAGATGGGATGGAGGGGGTGACGATGGGGACGGGGGAGGTGAGTGGGAACCCGCAGCAGGACCAGGAGGGGGGAGGTGTCGGCAGCAACAGCAGCAGCAGCAGCAGCAGCAGCAAGATGGACATGGACACAGACGCGTCTCTCGTGCCTCCGCCCCTGCAGTCTGTGCAGCAGCAGCAGCAGCAGCAGCAGCAGCAGCAGTCACCAGAGATGAAGAAGCTGGAGAAGGGTGGTTTCGCGGTGGACGAGACGGTGGCTGATTTGCTACATGGCCAGACGGGGGTAAGGGTTTTTGTGGAAGATCGAAGCTGGAGGTTGAAGTTGAAGGTGGGGGATGCTGTGGATGCGATGGACGATTCGAGCGAGTGGTATGATTGTGTGGTTGTTCAGGTGCTGGAGCCTGAGAAGATAGTCAGCAGCAGCAGCAGTAGTAGCAGCAGTGGTGGGGGGGGGAAGGGGGCTCCGCGTGTCCAGGTCCATTTTCGCTGTTGGGAGGATAGGTGGGATCTAATCAAGGAGGTGACATGCGAGCACATCCAGCCCTTGTTCACCAAAGCTGTCGACTGGCGTCACTTCACCCTGGACATGTTCGTCGAACTCCGCTGCAAAGGCGACCAGAAATGGTACAAGGCCACTATAGTCCACATAAATGAGGCCGCCCGCATGGTCAAAGTCCAGCACTTCCCCAATGAAAACAACGGGGCGTCGGTCTGGGAGAAATTTGACAGCGAGAACATTTCTCGCCTCGGTGTGCATCTCAAGGAGAAAGGGAGCTCCCCTACTGGTGCTGGTGCCAGCAGCAGCAGTGGTAGCAGCAGCGGGGGGTTGTCTCCTTCTAACTCCTCTTCGCTGAATTCGTCGACCTCGTCGGCCAAGTCGCCTTCCTCCTCTTCCTCCTCTTCCTCCACCGGCGCCTCTGCCTTTCCTGCGGCTGGAGGGCGCACGCTTGGGACTGGTGCTGCTGCTGCTGCTGCTGGTGGTGGTGGTGGTGGTGGTATCACTCTAGGCGGAAGCGGGAGCGGTAGCAGTTACTTGCTCAAGGACAGCAGTAGCGGCTATGGAGGAGGGAGGGGGGGAGGGATCGGGTCGTCCTTCTCGTCGTCGCCGGGGGTGGTGGGGCTGAGTAATTTGGGGAATACGTGCTTCATGAATTCGATGCTACAATGTTTGTCGAACACGGGCATGCTGACGGATTTTTTCCTGTCGGGAAAGCACGAAGGGCAGATTAATGAGGATAACCCCTTGGGAAAACAGGGGGTGTTGGCCCGGACGTACGCGAGGTTGCTGACGGAGATGTGGGAGGGGGAGAGGAGTGGGAGTGCGATTTACCCGACGGAGTTCAAGAAGGTGATTAGTCAGTATGCACCGCAGTTTGCAGGGTATCAGCAGCATGATTCGCAGGTAAGACCTCCCTCCCTCCCTCTTTCTCCCTCCCTCCCTTTCTTCCTTCCTCTCGTGCTACAAGTCAGAGGCCCTACGTCGCCATCCGATACCACATTCTCACCCTTCCTCCCTCCCTCCCTCCTTCCTTCCCCCCCTAGGAACTAATGAATTTCCTCCTCGACGGCCTGCACGAAGACCTGAACCGGGTGCGTCAAAAACCTTACGTCGCCACCCGGGACTACGCCGGGGAGCCCGACGGGCAATTCGCAGGAGAATGTTGGAAACGGCACCTAGCAAGGAATGACTCGGTCGTCATTGATCATTGTCAGGGCCAGTATAAATCTCACTTAACCTGCCCTAAGTGTGCGCACGAGAGTATTACCTTTGATCCGTACATGAGTCTAACCCTGCCACTGCCTGTGACATGCATGGTCAAAGTGGCCTTTGTCTTCCATTCCTGGCCATTGGGCAAGTCCCCTCCTTTAAGCGTTGCTGCTAACTTGCCTTCGACAGCCACAGCAAAGCATCTCAAAGCTTGGATTGTCGAGAATTTGTGTTGTCCTCCTCCTCCCAGCCCTCCCCCCCTCCCTCCCTCGTCGCCGCTGGCTCTAGCGTCAAAGAAGAAGGAAGAGGAGACGCCTGAGAGTATGTTGGTGGAGGAGGAGGAGGAAGAGGAGGAGGAAATGCCGAAGCAGCAGAAGTTTAAGCAAGCAAGAGGGGAGAGCACGGAGGAGGGAGGGGTAGACAGCAGCAGTAGAAGCGCTGAGAATGCAATGGCGGTGGTGGAAGAGAAGGGCGAGGAGGAGGAAGCGTTTCGAAAGCCCTCCCCCTTCACCATCAACCTTGTTGAGATCTTCGACCGTCGGCAAATCAAAGAGTTCAAGGACAACGACCCCATCAGTGAGCTCGCCCGCACCACCATCACCCTCCAAGCCTTCCAACTCGAGCACACACCCTCCCCCCTCCCTTCCCCCCGCATCACCACCACCTCCTCCTCCTCCTCCTCCTCCTCCTCCTGGCAACCTGGCGGAGGCAAGCGTGACAGCTCTCGCTCTCCTCCGCGCTTCGGCGTCCGGAGCAAGACCCCTCCTCCCTCCTTCCCTCCCTCCGCTTCCTCTGCTTTGAAGATCGAGAAAAAGGAGCAAGGGAGGGAGGACGGGAAGGAGGAGGAGGTGTTCGTAATGGCCACGTGCTTGTTTGGGAAAGCACGGCCGTCGACGTTTTCGTTTGCTACGGCTTTTAAGACGTATGAGAGGTTTGGGCCTTCGGTTTGCTTTACTCTCTCGAGCACCAGAGCAACAAATCGAGGGGTCCATGCACGGGTATGGGCGGCGACGCAACGGTTTTTGAAGGAAGAGGGAGGGAGGGAGGGAGGGAGGGAGGAGGAGGAGGAGGGGGAGGAAGGGATGAAGGTGCCGTATCGCGTGTATGTGGCCAAGTTGGGGGGGGAGGGCGCGGGGGAGGAGGTGCCGGATGATGGGGGGATGTTTGATGTGCAGGTATTGAGGGAGAAGAAGGTGTTGTTGGTGGCCTTTGAGAATGCTGTGTATGGGGAGAGGGTGGCGAAGGAGGAGGTGGAAAGGAAGGAGTTGCATTCGTCGGTGCGATGGGTGGGAGGGACGCAGGGAGGGAAGGCGGGGGTGGGAGGGAAGAATGTGATTGAGTTGAAGCAGTGCTTGGAGAAGTTCTCGGAGAGGGAGCAATTGGAGGCGACCGATCCGTGGTTCTGTCCTAAGTGTAAGGAGCATGTCTCGGCGTTTAAGAAGATGGATGTCTGGTCTTTGCCCGATGTGCTGATTTTGCACCTGAAAAGGTTTTCGTACGTCCAAGGGTTGTATTCGGGGCCGACGAGGGAAAAGATTGAGGATTTGGTTCATTTTCCCGTGGAGGGGTTGGATATGCGTGATGTGATGCGAGGGCCCGTAGACGAGTCGGCGCCGCCGGTGTATGATTTATATGCTGTGTCGGAGCACTCGGGAGGGTTGGGTGGAGGGCATTATACGGCCGTGGCCAAGAATTTTAGGGATGGGAAGTGGTATTCTTTCAATGACTCGTATGTGAAGCCGGTGGAGGAGGGGAGGGAGGAGGCGGCGTTGATTACCCCTCGGGCGTATGTCTTGTTTTATAAGCGAAGGCAGGGATCATTGAAGTGGGCGGGAGCACGGTTGCCTGCGGCGGTGGAGGAGGAGGAAGAGGGGGAGAAGATGGGGGTGGTGGGACGGGAATAGAGAGTGAGACGAGTAGTAGAGAGTAGGAGAGGAAAACGGGGAAGGAAGTGTCACCCGATAGAGTGTATGAGGGTAAGGTAGAAGTAAGGAAGGAAAGGGAAAGTAGTAGATTAGATGGTCATGTAGCAGTAGTAGCACTGTCTGTATGGATTAAGTGTGTGTATGTGTGTGTGTGTGCGCGCGTGCATGCCTTGCTATGGACCTGCCTGCAGATGCGTGAATGGTGCACAAGTGAGCGTAGGAATGAATCGACAAAGGAAAGACTCAGCCAGCGGATCAAAGCAAAAGAAGAAATGAAGTCGCGCTTGGAATTAAATCATAATCACGCTGTTGCTTACGGATAAAAGTCTATCCAACCTCCCCACCCTTGCGTGGTCTTCGAAGCCCCACCATCACAAGCCCTTCCTCTTCTTTCCTTTGCATGACCACCAGCCATCGTCTGCCCACACAAGAGACACAAGGGCCTTGTTGTCGTAATGTTGTCTATCGTAGTGCTACAGTTCTCGTCTCAAAACCCCAGCCCCAGCCGGACGTTGCCTTCGTTTCGGGCGATCGCAGCAGCGAAGCTTACAACCCACCATCACCATCACCACGCACAGCCACCTTTCGCCGCCGCCTTCTCATCCACACACCCGCCTCACCCACCGCCACCCTACAATACAGGAAGCTGCTACCGAAACGGAGCAACTACTGTCCAAGAAGAAGCGCCACTGTTGTTGCTTCATGGCCGAGGACGAGACGAGCAAACTGCTGCCTCCTTTACCTCGCCCGCTTCTTTCCGCATTGAGTTCCTTGCAAAACCCGCTCTGCCCCTACGCCATCGACCTGGAGGCCCCGCCGCCCGCACGGAAGCGCCGGCCAGGGCCGGACTCGCCTGTGGGAAGGCGGCCGCCGGCGCTTGCTAGTAAGGACACGAACCAACCACAGCAGCAGCAGCCTCTCCACACCTCGTTCACCTTTGCGCGCAGTCAAAGCAATCAGGAGCTGACAGGAACGACTGCAAATGATGTCGAGCCCACCACACCCACCACTACCAAGAAGGCCGATGAGCCCGTCGACGAGGACAGCGTCATCTTAACCATCAAAGCCTCCGTCTTCCTCCGCTCCCACTGGCTCAAAGAAATCGGCTTTTGGTTCCTGAACTTCATCACCGCGGGACTCCTTGCCCTTATCTGTCGGTGGTACCCGACCTTACTACGTAAGCTGCGTTATATCGTCGTTCATCCTGCGGACGCTAGGGCAGAAATGGTCTTGGTCACTTCTCTTGATAATATTGAGTCGTACGCCACTATCCTCGCCTTGGACCTGACGGACTTGACGCAAGGCTGGCAACCGACGGGGAAGCTTCGGAAGGACTTTGCCCAACGAAATTATGGGGATGATGTCGCGGGGCTGCAGGCGGTGGTGGCTTCTCCAAGGATGTTTATTTGGCGGCATGAGCGGTTTTGGTTCAACCCAAGACGAGGAGTAGGAAGTGGGGGAGGAGCGGCTGGGTTGTGGTTGAGGAGGGGGTTTGATTTGAAGAGGAGTTATAGAGAGATCCATCGGATTAGTGCCGAGAGGTTGGAGGAGACGTTGGTGGATGATGTTGCCTTGGACAGGGCGTTTTCTCGTGTGTTGACCTATGGGGAGAACCAGCTCGATGTGACCACCCCTCCGTTTCCTACCTTGATCCTGCATGAGCTGTTAAAGCCCTTTTTTGCGTTTCAGTTGTTTTCGATCGTGATTTGGATATTGCAGGCGTATTATATTTATATGTATGTGGTGGTGGGGTTGTCGGTGATCTCGATCATTCAGAGTGCGTATGCGGAGCATCAGAATTTGAGGGCGCTGGAAAGGTTGGCGAAGGCCGATGGTGTTATCAATAAGATCAGACTTTCGGGTACCGGCGGAGGAGGAGGAGGAGGAGGAGGGGGAGGAGATTCGATGGGCTATTCGAGCTCGGGGCCGGGTGGTCTGCCGGTGTCAGGGTCTATCTCTACAGTGGCAGCAGCGGCAGCAGCAGCAGCAGCAGCAGGAGGAGGAGGAGGAGCGTCTGTGTGCTTGACTGCTGATCCTGTTGCGACCTCTTCGTTACAACCGGGGGATATCGTCCATATCTCCACCAACATGATCTTGCCTTGTGACGTCTTGCTTTTGACGGGTAGTGTGGTCATGAGCGAAGCCATGCTCACGGGCGAAAGTGCCCCTGTCCTCAAGTCAGCCCTCCCGCTCGATGCCCCCCAAACAGTATTCAAGCCTGATTCGGATCGAGATGGCCGATACGTTTTATTCAGTGGCACCAAAGTTCTACAAGCAAAATGTGGTTCCCTTCCTCCTGTCCCTCGGGAGGACCTAGCCGCGGACGGCCTGCGGTGCCTGTGGGAGTTTGGCTTACCTGCCTCTCACACGACCGACCACCACCACCACCATCATCGGCATCATCACCACCACCACCACAAGCACGCCGGTTCGATCACCTTTGAAGAAATGCCCGCCATGGGCCTAGTCCTCCGCACGGGCTTCTCCACCGCTCGTGGGCAGCTGATTCGTGCCATCCTTTTTCCGAAACCGAGCAAGTTTAATTTTGAGAGGCAGACGTTCTTGTTTATGCGGATCCTACTCCTTGTCTTGAGTATAGGGATTGCCTTCCAAGTCGGGATTTATCACCGGAACGGCGTCGCTGCATACAAGACTTTCCTCGATTCACTTAACCTTGTCACGGTCGCCGTCCCTCCCGCCCTTCCTCTTGCGCTGAGTGTGGGAATTAGCGTGGCGTTGGCTAGATTGAAGAGTTATGGGATTTTTTGCTCCGATTCGAGTCGGATCTCAGCAGCGGGACGGGTGAATTGCTTGTGTTTTGATAAGACGGGGACGTTGACTACGGATGGGCTCACGCTCAAGGGTGTGGCTTGCGTGCAGCACAATCACCAGCAGCGGTTGGTCAGTGGTATGGGTGGAAATGGCGCTGCCAGCGGGAATGGCGGCAGCAGCAGCAGCAGCAGCAACAGCAACAACAGCAATACCAGCAATAACAGTAGCAGCATGACCACCAAGACATTGGGCAGCGAGTTAGTCACAGATGTGACACGCCTGCACGCCGTGGCCCTGGAGGAAGGAGTCCGAAAAGCCGCTTGTCTCAGCAAAAACAACTCGACGAACTCTCTCTCATCCAAAGCAGGAGGAGGAGAAGGAGGAGCAGCAGGGGCACGCCCAGCATCTCCCTTGTTGACGACTTCAACGACACCCGTCACCCCCTCTGCTGCTGCTACTGCTGCGATGAATTTGTTGAAGGAAGAGGCGGACCCCGCGAGTAATCACAAGCTGATGCTTTCTTATGTCATGGCTGCGTGTCATTCCATCTCTATTTTGGATCAAACGGACGATGCGACGGCGTTGGTGTTGCGGTTGAACAGCGAGATTATCGCGGACCCTTCTTCCTTACCGGAGCGAAGGCAATTTCTCGAGACGTTTTTGGAGGAACGAGGGTTGCTGTCAACGGTGGAAGAGTTGGTCTTAGACCTTGAGCATGATGAGAGTATTTTAGTCAAGGTCGAGGTGGAGGAGGAGGACGGGGAGGAGGCGGAGGAGGAGGGTGGGGGAGGTGGTGGGCATCGGCGGCAGATTAGTCGGGTGGGGAGCTTGGGTGGGAGGGAAGGAGGGAGCAGTGGTCGGCATCAGCCCTCGTATGAGGAGGAGGATGAGGAGCCTGTGTTGGACTTGCCGACGATGGTGTACTCTGACAACGTGACGGAGAAGACGCAGCATTTAGTAGGGGATTCGCTTGAAATTCTCTGTTTCCAGGAATCGGGCTGGCGGTACTGTGTGCGGCCTTCCGAGCCACCTAATCTCGCAGAGCTCCTCCGTACCATGGGTCCCGGCGCTCTCAACCGCTTGTTTCGTGATGGTGCTTTCGATGATTTCAATATTTGGCGACACCCGCGTTTGGCTAGCTATGTGGACACAGTCCTCTTGCCTCCTAAGAGCTTGAAAGGCACAAGGCATTCCTCCGCCCTTGCTATGGTGCGTCGTTTTGATTTCGATTCAGATTTGAGACGGATGGCGGCTATCATCCGTACTTTGCCCAATCTGGAGCCGTCTGGCCCGGGGGCCACGGCCACGGCAAGGAAGCGTGGAGGGGGAGGAAGTGACTTTAGGTATGATCAGGCAGGGCAGCATTTTTTGCTTGTGAAGGGAGCACCGGAAAGTATTACGGATATTTGTTTACCGGAGACGTTGCCGGTGGATTTAGAGGTGCAATTGCAGAAATTGACGTTGTCGGGGTATAGGGTTTTGGCGTGTGGGACCCGGGCGCTGGAGCATTTGCCGGAGGGGGAGATGTTAAAGGGGACGAGGGAGGAGCTGGAGAGGGGGTTGACTTTTGTGGGGTTGTTGGTGATGGAGAATGCTTTGAAAGAGGAGACGACGGGCTATTTGCGTGATTATGCCCGGGCGGGCTTAAGGCAGATTATGGTGACGGGCGATAATCCTTTGACTGCATTAGCGGTTAGTAAGATGGCGGGGAGTGCTTTTCTTTGTGCGTGGCGAAGGCCTTTGTTGGTGGATTTGGCGTTGGATCCGGGGACGATGGAGATGAGGTTGGCGGTCTTGAATGCGCTTGACCCTAGTTTGAAGTGGGGTTTGATGGAGTATTTACGGGGGAATTTGGGGAAGGCGTTGTTGACCTTGACCAAGGCAGAGACGGAGGGAGAGGAGGAGGTAGGGGAGGGGGAGGAAGGACAGGTGGTGGTGGAGGTGGGAGGGGACGGAGGGGAGGGTGGGAAGGAGACCGAGGGGGGGGATGGTGGTGCGCGGAATGGACAACAGCAACAACAACGGCCGCCGCTCATTCCCGGGCGTCGTTCGCGGCGGAGCAGTAGCACGAGCAGTAGCAGCCAGCCAGCATCGGGGGTGGGTGGGTCGAAACCTGCACCGGCACTGGCTGCTGTGGACTTTGTGTGTACGGGCCGGGCGTTTGCCGCGTTGGTGACCCAGCATACGCCGCTGAGAGAAGAAACGGATTGCGATGGAGAGGCTTGGACGGCTTTGGAGGTGGTGTTGTTGAAGTGTAATGTGTTTGCGAGGATGTCCCCCCATAACAAGCAGGAGTTAATGAGGTCTTTGCAGGATTTGGATTATGTCGTTTGTATGACGGGGGATGGGGCGAATGACTCAGGAGCGTTGAAAGCAGCAGATATTGGGATTTCTATCGCTTCGGCGAAGAATGTGTTGTTGGTTGAGCCGGGGGTGGGGAAGAAGGAGGAGAGTACGGGTGCTGTTGCTCCTGTTGGAGGGGAGGACGATGAGGATGAGGAGAGGCAGGATGATGATAACCCGGAGAATGCTAAAATTGCCACGGAGATTAGTACGGCGGAGGCGGCTGTGACGGCGGCTCCTTCGATTGCTGCGCCGTTTGCGACGGGCTTGCATCATATTGGGGCGGTGTGCACGGTGGTGACGGAGGGGAGGGGGACGCTGGCGACGAGTTTTAGTATGTTCAAGTACATGTTTCTGTATGGGATCATTCAGGTAGGTTTAGCTGTTGTTGTGGTTGTGTGGGGAGGGAGGGAGGGAAAGATGGGTGTGTTTGCTGTGGTTTCTGACGAAGGTGCTGTGTGTGCGTTAGCGTGTGTAGAGCGCTCTGATTCACCATCTCACCCCTCCCTCCCTCCCTCCCTCCCTCCTTCCTAAACAGTTCTGCGGCGTCCTGATCCTCTACGCCTACCTCCTCGAACTCTCTCCGATGCAATACCTGTACGCAGATCTGTTCGTCGTCCTCCCCTTTGTGACTTTCATGCCTTCTATGGAGGCCACCCCCAAGCTCACCCGTGGGACACCGGAGACAAATTTAGTGTCTTTCCCTGTGATGAGGAGTATTTTTGGGCATTCGGCTTTAATAATTTTCTTTCAGCTGTTTCAGCAGTGGTTGTTGTTGCAGCAGGATTGGTACCATGGCCCGGACTATGATGCGCCGGGCTTTGATCGGCAGGTGCGTGCCTGGGAGAGCGGGAGGGAAGGAAGGAGGAGGTGTGCAATGTATGCTCGCAAGCTTGTTCTCATCACATCCACTCACATAATCCTCCCTCCCTCCCTCCCTCCCTCCCTCTCCACTCACAGGTCACCATCGCAAGCTCCAGCAAATTCCTCTTCTCCAACTTCATGTACATCTTCCTCGCCCTTGCCTTGTGTCAGACCTACAGCCTCTTCCGCGTCCCCATCTACAAAAACATTGTCCTTTCCGCTTTGGTTACCGTTGAGGTAGCTGCTTCTATTCTGCTCCTTGTCCTAGATTGGCCTATTTTTGACCGTCTTTTCCAAGTGCAAGGCGCAGAGCTCTTGCCTGCGTATAGGCATAAATTGTTGGGGTGGGGGTTAGTGAGTGGATTTGCCTTTGTTTCGTATGAACGGTATTTGGTCCCTCATAAGTCTCTGGATGAAGACCCCGTAGTGGCGGCCCCGCCTCGACGGATTTGGACTGCTGCTACTGCTACTGCTGGTGTTGAAGGAGGGGTGGTGGAAGAGGAGGAGGAGGAGGAAGAGGAGGAGGAGGGGTGGTTTTGGCGGGTTTTCAATGGCGAGATTAAGTGTGTGCCTAATTTGTGGCATCGCACGCCGTTGTATCACAGATTTAATGTGAAGCACAACTAAGGAGAGGACAAGGGAGTGGAAGAAAAGAAAATATTGAACACTTCCATGTGCAGTACGCAACCCCAAGCCCGCCTTCCCTCCCCTCCTGCATCATCGTCGCCAGCAGCAGCATGGCGGACCCTGCCCCGATGAGTTCTTCTCACTCGTCCACCTCATCAAGCAGCCCACCGCCACGGCCGCCCCTCGACGGTATGTGTGTATGTATGTATGAGAAGGAGAAAGGAGGGAGAGGAAGGTTGAAAAGTTGAAGATAGGGAAATGATGATAAATGGAGCTAACACATTATCACGATGGATTATCTAGTGCTTGCCCCTTCGGGGGTGAGCGTGAGAACACACATCTAAAAATGATTTGCACGTCATGCTGATTCCCTTTCAGAACTACCATCCCTCCCTCCCTCCCTCCTTCCCCCCTTCTCTTTTCGCTTCACTTACTCCGTTCCCGCCTCCCCTTTCCCTCCCCACAGACAGCCTGGGGCGGCGGCGAGATCACGCACGAGCAACAAGAAGGAAGCCATCTTACAGTTCTTGCAGAGGAGGCAAACGCGACGCAACCACAGAGTAGCTGGCGAAGAAAAGAAGACCACAACTAGAGGTAGCAAAGCGATGTGAACCCATTTGATGTTTTGAAAAGCTACATGATGATATTTTTGCTCGTAAAAAGGGAACGAAGACCCAAAAAGGCAAGTACAAGCACACACAGGCAAAATCAAAAAGAATGAATGTACATATCGAAAGACCTAGTCCACACATCTTTTCTGGTTTTCTTTTTGATGATTTGCTTCATTTCGTTGCTTTTGAAGTTTTTCCTTTTCACTTTCCAGGCCAACATGCTGATTTTTTTCTTAATTCCTCAGCTTGCCACGAAAACGCGACAAAATGTACCTGCCTTTCTCAATACATAAACAAAGGATTAAAATCAATTGATACTCAAACAGTGTACTACCGCACGCCAGCTGCCTTCTTTCTACCAATCTATCCCTCGAAGCACTCTTCTTCCTACCTACACATCACACCACTGCAGCGGATGACTCGGACCCCCTCCTCTCGAATTAACCCCATCCCTCGTACTTGCCGCGCCTCCAC
>Ga0105054_10005162_pt1 | contig 18940 bp, 11 predicted proteins | sample BON02_FD_78091 | JGI IMG/M metagenome (GOLD analysis project Ga0105054, IMG submission 78091) | Freshwater microbial communities from Lake Bonney liftoff mats and glacier meltwater in Antarctica - BON-02 (megahit assembly) | ecosystem: Environmental > Aquatic > Freshwater > Ice > Glacier...
CCCCCCCACCGCACCCCCCCCCGGGGCCGCGCCCCCAGCCCCAGCCGCGCCCCCGTTTTCCCCCCGCTTTCGGTTTCCCCCCCCCCCCCCCTTCTTCTCCTTCCTCTTTCTTCCGCCCTGCCCCCATCCTCTCCATCCTTGCGGCTCACTGACCTTCCCTGGGACGCGTCCTTTCCTCCCCTCATCATCATTACATCGGCAGAACAATGTGTAAATACGGCCATTTCCCCCACAAAAAAAGCCGGCGTCGCAATCGTCCGCGGCACATATCAGCGCCCGTACCCCCCGGCTGGATAGTGGGGCGGCGGCTGCTGCGGGGGCGGCGCCTGCCCTCCCCCACTCCCCTGCTGTTGCTGCTGCTGCTGCGCCCAGATGCCGTGCAGGGGCTGGTGCACGCCGCCGCCGCCGTAGGCGGCGGGGGGCGGCGCGGCGCCGTAGCCCTGGTGGCCCGGCGGCGCGCCGTAGGCGTGGCCGGCGGGCGGCGGCGGCGGCGGCGGCGGCGGCGCGGCGTGCGGCGTCGCGTGCGGCGGCTGCTGCCAGTGCGGCGGCTGCCCGCCGGACGGCTGCTGCTGCTGGCCGCCGTAGTGGCCGTAGTAGTCGTGCACCGGCTGCTGCTGCGGAGGGGGAGGCGGCGCGCCGTAGGGGTTGTGGCTCGCCAGGTTGATTTGTTGCATGCGGGCGGCGGCGGCGGCGGCAGCTTGCTGCTGCTGCTGCTGCTGCTGCTGCTGCTCCCGCTGCTGCCGCTGGTGCTGCTGCTGCGCCTGCGCCGCCTTGCCGCGCTCCGCCTCGCCCGCCGCCTCGTCCCGCTGCAGCGCCCGCGTGTAGCAAAAGTCCTCGCACTGCTGCTTGTGCGCCGCGACCGCCTCCTGCAGCGACATGTAGAAACGCAGGCCCTCGGACAGGTGGTCCAGGACGTCCCGGTAGCAGCGCAGCGCCGCCTTTTGCCCCGCGGCGGCGCCCTCGCAGGCGGCGCGCCACGCCGGAACGGCCAGGGCGGCGCGGAAGGCCGCCGCCTGCGGCGCCAGCTGCGACGCCAGTCGGGCCGACGCCTCGGCGTTGCGCGCAGCCTCAGCGCGCACGGCGTCGTACTTGGCGAGCTCGGCGGCGAAGATGCCGTCCTGCTGCGCGGGCGAGGGCGCCGCCAGCAGGCGGCCGAGCACGCCGTTGTCGGCCGCCTTGGTCTCGCGCGCGCGCTCCTCCAGGGCCGCGCGCTCGGCGCTCAGGCGCTCAAGGCCCTCGACCGTGCGGCGGAGGGCGGCGACCACGACCGCCGGGTCGTCGGTGCCGGGCGGCGGGCGCGCGGGCGGCTGCAGGCGCGGCATTGCCGCCGCCGCCGCGTCGGCCGTAAGCGCCTCGAGCTCGGCGCGCCGCTCGTCCAGGCGCGCGATGACGCGCCCGTCGCTCTCGCCCGCGGCCGCGAGGGTGCCGCGGTACTGCGCGAGCTTGTCGCGCAGCCCTTTCGCAAGCGGCGCGCTCGGCGGCACCGCGGACGCGGCGGGCCACGCGGCGCCGTGCCGCTGCCGCGCGTCGGCGTCGGCCGCCGCCTCGCCGTCGAGCGCCTCGGCCGCGGCGTCCAGGTCGCGCTCGACCGCCCGGCGCAGCTCGCCGACCTCGGCCAGGATGCCGCGCAGGTGGCCCGTCCCGCCCATGCGCTCCACGTCCTCGACCTCGCGCAGCAGGGCCTCGGGCACGCCGGCGCTGCCGGCGCCGTCCAGCGCGTCGAGCAGGTCGGGCAGGTCGGCGCCGCGCATGGCCAGGCGCGCGCCGTCGGTTGCTCCGGCGAGCGCGTCGAGCAGCTCGCGCGCGCGGGCGTCGGCGAGCTCGGTGTAGCGCGAGAGGGCTTTGGCGCTGTTTTGTGTGGTTTGTGTTTTCGGGTTTGGGGAGAGCGGCGGGAGGGCGTTGCGTGTTTCGTGTATGAGATACAACCGCCACCGCCGCCGCTTGTATTTGTTCGTTTTACGATCGAAACGAGCGTTTTTTTGCTCGTTTGTGCTTGCTTGCCGTCGGTTTTTGCGCTCGCCGAAAGCACACAAAAAAATCCAACGCACGGAAAAATCCAACGCACTCGCCCCCCCTGCCCACCCTACCTGTGGTCCGGCACCAACCCTGCGAACAGCGCCTCCGCCGAGGCGTCCAGCCCCTGCGGCGGCGACGCCTTGACTAAGAGGGCGCCCTGCACGGCCGGCAGGTCGCTAAAAGCAGGCACGCGCTCCAGGTAGACGGCCGCGTTGTCGCGCTGCGCTTTCGCGAGCGCCGAGCGCAGCGCCTCCTCGGCCGGCGCCAGGGACTCGGCCATCTCGGCCGAGACCGCGCGCGCCAGGCGCTTGGTGGCCTGGCAGCGCGCGTGCGCCTCCTGCAGCACGGACACCTCAGCCGCGATCTTCTCGTCGGCGTGGTACTGCTTGCCGAGCTGGCAGAGGGCCTCGACCTCGAGCAGCGAGGCCTTCATCTGCGCGTGCGACTGTTTTTGGCGCGTGTTCGCGTTTTTTTGATTGTTGTTTTTTTCCGGCGTCGGCGTTTCGGCGTTGTTGTCGTGCGGGATGCGAGAGAAATTGAGATCAGCGGTGGAGCAGAGAGAGAGGTGAGGATGAAGCGGACCCGATGAATCTGGACGGTCAAAGAGAGCGCGTAGACTCCAACAAACCAAACCGGAATGACGAAAAAAAAAAAGGGGACATAAAAAATGAAAGAAACCGCTCACCGCCCACGACCGCTCAAAGTGCGCCGCCAGCGCGGGCGCCGCAAACAGCGCCGCCACCTCGGCGTACATGGCCGCCGCCTGCTTGGCCAGCCGCGCCTGCGTGCCCGGGGACTTGCGGTCCAGCGACGCCTTGTGGAACACGCACTCCTGCGCCTGCGCGAGCATCAGGCGCTCGAGCATCGAGCAGCACTCGGGCGACAGGTCGGCGGTCCGCGGCGACGCGTCGGCCCTGGCCGCCTCGGTCTCGCGCAGCAGCGAGAACGCCCCCGCCGCCTCCTGGAACAGGCGGCACGCCTGCGTGATGCCGTCGCCCGTGCCGCGCTCCACCTGCAGGGCCTGCTGGCTCAGCGCGGCCCCGATATTGAACAGGACGGCCGCCTTTTCGAAATGCACGTTGCACTGGCTGGCCTTTTTGCTCGGCCGGAAAGCGTCGGACCAGGGGAAGGAGAGGCGCACGTGGCCCTGCTCGCCCGAGATGGGGAAGCGGGCCTCGATGGCGGTGAGGGCGCGGAAGTATCTGGGAGAAGGAGGGGTTTGTGATTTCGTTGGAGGAGAGAGATGGGTTGGGACGAAGAGGCATTTTTTGGGGGGTTTGCGGCAAGGGGCGGGCGAGCGAGCGAGCACGGCGGGCGTCGGCGGGGGTCGGCGGCGTTCGCGGCTCGGGTCCTCCCTCAAGGCGGCGGCGCCGAGATCGCCGCCGCCGCCGCCACCGCACCACAGGCACCTCGCAAAGATGACGACGACCCATCGTCGACGGCTCACTCACTTTGCCAGCCCCTCGCGCAGCATGCCCTGCGCCCCGCCCTGCGCGAGCACGAGCTCGTTGCGCTGCGTCTGCACGGCGGCCAGGTCGTCGGCGGCGTCGTCGGCGTCGCGGTCCGAGTAGGCCTCGCGGATGTACTGCAGGATGGGCGCCTTGAGCTCGACGTTCTCGGTGCGCTTGCAGTGGATGGCCAGCATGACCGTCTGGGCGGACGGCATGGTTGCTCGCTTTGCGCTTGTTCGTTGTCACGTTCGAGTGTTGTGTGTGCGGGGGATGAGGGCAACGACCCCCTTTCCACTCCGCGTCGACAAGGGGGTGCTGCGTGTGTTTCGAGTGCTTTCGTGCGTGTGTGTACGTGATCGAGGTGTCTTGGGTCTTGCTTCTCGTCCCTGGGTTTGTGCGTGGCCCTCTTCTTGTTCGGGAGGGGGGAACCCTCCCTTCTTTTGCGAGAGAGGCTTTTCAACAAGTGCTCTTCACCTCCCTCCTCGCCAACACCAGCAGAACGCACACGCTCGTCACAACAAAGTCCCACATAACGCAGTACACCAACCGAAGTGCTCTGACCGCCTCCCCCCCGTGTGGTCTTCCTCCGTTGCTGATCAGTTTTCCAACAAATTCAAACAAATACACAATCCTTTCTGTCTCCAAACGCAATGGACGGCCCCGAGCTCGACGACATCCGGGTCGTCGACTACCCCTCCGGCAGCGGCGGCTCCCCGGGCGTCGAGGTCCCGTTCCAAGAGGCGGTCGGCGAAATCAAGAGCGCCGCCGCGAAAGCGGCCATGGGCGCCGCCGCCGCCAAGGCCGCCCGCCGCGCCGCCGCCGCCGCCGCCTCGTCCGCCGCCTCGGCCATCGCCGCCGCCTTGGCAGCCCCGGCCCCTGCTGCCCCCGCCGCCTCAAGCCCCCTCTCCGGCGTCGTCTCCGGCAGCGTCGCCGTCGACGACCCGGCGTCCGCCCGCAAGGCCCTGTCCTCCGCCGTCGACGCCACCGTCGCCGAGCTCCTGGCCGAGCTGCGCCGCCACGCCGAGGCCGTGCAGGCCGAGGGCCGAGGATTCGCCGACATGGTTTCTTCCTTTTGCGCCGCCGTCGACTGGCGCGCCGACGCCCGCTGGCTGTCCGCCCTGGCCTGCGCGCACCTGGCGGCCGCCTTCTTGGCCGTGCGGCACCGCCACTCCCCCGGCGTGCTGGCGGCCCTGTTTGCGGGCGGGTGCGCGGTCGTGCTGCTGGGCGAGCGGCTGAATGCGCTGGCGGCGGCGCGCTGGCGCCTTTTTTCGACGCAGGACTATTTCGACGGCCGCGGCGTGTTCTACTCTGCGGTGGTGAGCGGCCCCGTGCTGCTCAACCTGGTGCTGGTGGTGGCGATGTACCTGCTGCAGTGCATGGTCCTGCTGGCGGACGCCAAGGCGGCGCAGATCAAGGCCGCGCGGGCGGGCGGCGGCGGGGGGCGGGCGGGGGCGGCGGGCGGCGGCGGCGGCGGCGCGCCCAGGGCGGCGGCGGCGGCAGGGACGCCCGCGCGGAGGAGGCGAGGAGCGGCGGCGGCGGCGGGCGGCGCGGACGCGGACGCGGGCGCGACGCCGGGACCGCGCACGCGCGGCCAGGCGCGCAAGGACGACTGATGATGCGCGAGGGCGAGTTGCGTGAAAATTCTTCATGCAAAGCGAGGAACGAGTGTTGAGAGAGACACATACGAACGAGCAAAAAGAAACTAGACAAACTGTGGAATCACGTCGTCGTCGTCGGCGGCGGCGGCGGCATCTCGAGCCCCATCGCCGCCAGCACGCCCGCCACGTCGCGCAGCCCGTGCTCGAGCACCACCACGCGCGGCGGCGGCGGCGGCGGCGCGCCATCGCCCGCGCCGAGCGCCGCCAGCTCGGCCAGCGCCCCGTCGGCCGCCGCGCGGAGCTCGGCCGCCGAGAACGCGCCCGTCGCCACCGCCACGGCGCCCGCGCCCGCCGCCAGCGCCGCCCGGACGTCCGCGGGGGTGTCCCCCACGTGCCAGTGCCCCGACAGCGGCCCGGTGCCGCCGGAACCGGCCTCGGCCCGCCGCCGCGCGATGCGCACCAGCTCGGCGCGGTCGCGCCACATGCCGCCCTCCGCCGTGTCGCCGGAGCAGTGGTCGGAGCCGTAGCCGCCCGAGGGCGCCGGGGCCGTGAACAGCGAATCGACTCCCAGCGCGCGCATCTTGCCCCACGCGATGGGCTCCAGGTTGCCCGTGACCAGGCACGTGGCCACGCCCTCCAACGCCGACAGGGCCGCAAGGGTCTCGCGCGCGCCCGGCAGCAGCTCCAGGCCGTCGCCCGGCCGCGCGCGTGGCCGTGCCCCTCCCGCTCCGCCGCCGCGCTCGTCGTCGTCCTCCTCCGCCGCCGCAAAGTGCTCGACCATCGCCCGCTGCATCGCCGGCAGGGCGGCCGCCGCCGCCTCCGCGCCCACGCCGTGCGCCTCCACCAGCACCTTGACCAGAATCAGCGGGTCGGTGCCGCCGTCGTGCCGGACGCGGTCGATCGCGGTCTCGAGGCCGAAGCAGGCGCGGAAGGCGGCGGCGAACGCCTCCTTGTGCAGGGCGTTGGCGGGGGCGTGGGGCGTGGAGAGGGAGCGGACGAGGGTGCCGTCGACGTCGAAGGAGACGAGGGTGGTCGTGCCGCCGCCGCCCGGTTGAGGCGTGCGGGTGGCGGCGGCAGGGGCGGGCATGGCAGGCGAGCGGCGGCGGGCGTTGGGCGTCGTCGTCGGCGGGCGGGCGGCGGGCGTCGGCGTCGTCGTCGGCGCTCTGGCGGCGGCAGCGGCGGCGGCGGCCGAGCAGAATGACGCGCGGCGGGTGCCGCAGGTGCGGTTGGCGGACGCTCTGGCGGCCGAGCGTAGTCGCATATGATGTGCGGGACGGCGGGGTCACGACGAGTGAGACACAGACAGAGAGAAGAGGGATGGTTTTGTGATGTGATCGCGGGGCGCGAGGAACATTCTAAGTCAGAGGTGTGATGAATATGCAAAGGCGGATGCTGAGCTGGGCGCGCGAGTGTGAGTCTGCTCGGTTGTTTTGCGGGATCGCGCCGGCGGTGGTTTGTCGTTCAACGTCGGCGCCCACGGCCGCCGAGCGCGCGCGATCAAGCGACAAGGGAAAATAAACCTCCGCGTTCCATTCTTTTTGCACAAAGCTTTTTTGACACATGCGCCCTTTGCGTTCCCAGAAACCCTGCCCCTCTCTCACTTGAGCTTGAGCGCGGCGAACGCGGACGCCGCGGCGAGCACGTCGTCCGCCTTGGCCGGCTCGGCCGCCGCCTGCCCCTGCGCCGAGGCGGGCTTGCCGCCGCCGCGCCCGCCGACGGGCGCCAGCGCCGCCGCCACCCACTCGTTGGCCTTCAGGCCGCCGGCGTCGCCCGCGCCGCCCCGCGGCACGCTGGCGACGGCGACCACGCGCCCGCCGCCCTTCCCCCCTCCCGCAGCGGACACGAGCAGGGCGCACACGCTCGCGCCGTGCTTGGCGGCCACGGCGTCGGCCGCGTTGGACAGGACCTTGGCGTCGCCGCCGGCCTCGTCGACGCGCCAGCAGAGCGTCGGCCGGCCGGCAGCGACGGCGGCGTCGGCGGCGGCGACGGCCGCCGCCGCCGCCAAGCCCTTGGCCGCGGACGCGGACGCCTTGGCCGCGTCCAGCACGCGCCGCGACAGGGCGCCCACGCGCTCGCGCAGCTGCGCCTTGAGCGGGTAGGGGATGGGCGCCGGCTCGACGGCCGCCTTGGCCGCCGAGACAAGCGGCTCGAGCGAGGGGTCGCCAGAATCGAGCGCCTCGGCGGCGGCCACCTCTGCCTCGATGCGCGCGCCCTCGGCGATGGCGGCGGCGGCCTCGGCACCCGTGACGGCCACCACGCGCCGCACGCCCTTGGCCACGGCCTCCTCGTTGAGCAGGGCGAAGGCCGACGCCTCGGACGTGCTGGACAGGTGCGTGCCGCCGCAGAACTCGATCGACGCGCCGCCGTTGAGCCCGGCGCTGTCGGCGGGGTCGGCGAGCAGGTCGGAAACGGGCCTGCCAACCGAGACGACGCGCACGGGGTCGGGGTAGGCCTCGCCAAAGACGGCGCGCAAGCCCTTGATGCCCTGGGCCTGGGCGAGGGGCACCTCTTGAGCGTAGACGGGCACGGCGGCGGCCACCGCGTCGCGGCAGATCCGCTCGACGCGCGCGAGCGCTGCGGCGTCGACGGCGCCCGGGTTTGAAAAGTCAAAGCGCAGGCGGTCGGGCAGGACGATCGAGCCCTTCTGGTCGACGTGGTCGCCGAGCACCTCGCGCAGCGCGTGGTTGAGCACGTGCGTGAGCGTGTGGTTGGGCGCGATGCGCGCGCGGCGCGCGCGGTCGACCGAGGCGACGACAGCGTCGCCGACCGACAGCCTCGTCGCCTGCGCCGAGCGGAGGCCGTCGCCCAGCACGTGCAGCACGTAGCCTGCGGCCACGGCCGCGTCGGTTACGTCGGCTAGGGGGTCGCCAGAGCCGGAGGGGACGGAGAGGGCGCCGGTGTCGCCCACCTGCCCGCCCTGCTCGGCGTAAAAGGGCGTGCGGTCGAGCACGACGCCGAGCGGGCCGACGTCCGCGCAGCCCGCGGCCTCGGGGTCGGCGGTCGACTGCACGAACGCGCCCGAGGGCGTGAGGATGGCGAGCACGCGCGCGTCGGGCAGGTCGTCGGCGCCGTACTTGGCGCTGTCGTCGGTCAACGGAATGCCCTGCTTCTGCAGCCAGCCGGTCGCCTCGGCCTCGAACTTGAGGCCCGCGCCCGCCGCCTTTTTGCCGCCCTGCCGCGACTTCTCTCGCGCCTCCTCCATGGCGCGCGCGAACCCCTCGGCGTCGACCGACATGCCGGCCTCCTCGGCCATGAGCTGCGTGAGGTCGACGGGAAAGCCGTACGAGTCCCAGAGCAAAAAGGCCTCGCGCGCCTCGATCACGGCGCTGCCGGCGGCCTTGGCGGCGGCGGCCGCGCGGCCGAAGCGGGCGATGCCCTTGACGAGCGTGCGCGAGAAGGACGCCTCCTCCTCGGCCAGGACCGCGCGCACCGTCTCCTTGGCAGCCTCGACCTCCGGGAAGGCCGCGCCGTACTCGCGCGCGACCACGTCGACCAGCTGCGAGAAAAAGCCCTCGGGCGCGCCGAGCTTCTCGCGGCCGTAGCGCACACCGCGCCGCAGCACCCGCCGCAGGACGTAGTCGCGGCCGTCGCTGCCGGGTCGCGCGCCGTCGGCGATCGCGAAGCACAGCGTGCGGATGTGGTCGGCCACCACGCGGTAGGCCATGTCGACGCCGTCCGCGTCCTCGGCGCCGATCAGGTCGGTGTAGGCGCGCGCGCCGGACACGCGCTGGATCTCGGCAAAGATCGGCGTGAAGAGATCAGTGGCGTAGTTGCTCATCTTGCCCTGCAAGATCGAGGCGACGCGCTCCAGTCCCGCGCCCGTGTCGACGTGCTTGGCCGGCAGGGGCCGGAGGGAGCCGTCGGCCTCGCGGTTGAACTGGATGAACACGAGGTTCCAGATCTCGAGCACGTTGGGGTCGTCGGCGTTGACCTGGTCCGCGGCGTCGCGCCCTCCGCCGACCCGGTCAAAGTGAATCTCGGTGCACGGGCCGCAAGGGCCTTGGTCGCCCATCTCCCAGAAGTTGTCCTTGCACCCAAAGGGCAGCACGCGCTCGGCGGGGAGGAACCGCAGCCAGATTGCCTTGGCCTCGTCGTCGGCGGGCAGGCCCTGCGCGGCGTCGCCGCCAAAGTAGGTGGCGTAGAGGCGCTCGGGCGCAAGGCCGTAGACTTTCGTCAGCAGCTCCCACGCCCAGGGGATGGCCTCGGCCTTGAAGTAGTCGCCGAAGGACCAGTTGCCCAGCATCTCGAAGAAGGTGTGATGGTAGTTGTCCTTGCCCACGTCGTCGAGGTCGTTGTGCTTGCCGCCCGCGCGGATGCACTTTTGAGAGTTAGCCGCCCGCTTCAGGCGGCCCATCGCCGAGGCCGGGTCGACCGTGCCCAAGAAAACCGGCTTGAACTGGTTCATCCCGGCGTTGGTGAACAGGAGGGTGGGGTCGTTGACGGGCACCACGGGGTTGGACGGCCAGGCCGTGTGCCCCTTCGACTCGAAAAACTCGACAAAGGCCTTGCGCACGCGCGCGCCGGGCCACTCGAGCGCGGGGGCGGCATCGGGCGCGGCGGCATCGGGCGCGGCGGCGGGCGCTTCGGCGGCGGCGGCGGCGTCGGTCGCCATGTTGATTTCTGCCGTTGATGGGTTGGCGTGTTGTCTCTGTCTTTTGTCTGTATCTGTTCTTGGGTTGGTGTGGTTGGGAGGTCGAGGGGTTTGTTTCGCGGGGGGAGGGCGGGCGTGAGACTCGCAGGGACACCCAGGCTGCGTTTTGGGGGAGAGAGACGACGGCGGCGCGAGGCGCGGCGGCGGCGACGGGCGCGCGCGGCGGCATCGGCCCATGCGCCCAGAGAATGCCGCGCGCGCCTGCTGCTTCCAGCTGCCGGGGGCCCCGGCGCTGTACTGCGTACATGCGGGCGTGTGCAGCAGCAGTTGCAAGACCCGCGCTTCAAAAAAAACCGCCGATCCTCTGCTCCTCCTCCCTCAAGAGAGAGGGCAAAGGGCTCGTGATCTCGCCCGCGCGTGCCTCCAAGGCGCCGGAACGCCCTCGATTGGCCACGCACGCACGAGGATTGCGCGCGCCGCGGGTCGGCGGTTTCTGATGGCGCGCGCCTGGGCGCGACAGGAAGCCCCCGCCGCAAAAACAGAGAGAGGTTCCTCCTCCTTTGCCCCTCCTTTGCGCGTGGGCCCCGCGCTGTCCTGCCGTTTGTAGCGGCACTATGAGGACCCGTTACGCATGCATGAGCGGTACGCGCGGCACGGCGTCGTCCAACGAACGAAGCCGAGAAGGGATCGCACCTGTCTTTTGGTATTTGGTTCGTGCGCGCGCGCTCTCTTCTGGTTCTGTGATCGCGTTCGCCCTCGAGTGTGGATGGGGCTCCCTCTCAAGATGACAGCGTGTGTTGGACGTCTTGCGAGTGGGATACACATGTGTGAGAGGTAGCACTGGGTGGCGGCGCCGCCGCTCAAATCCCCGCTCGCGCGGTCGGCGCGCGCGCCGTCGTCGACCCGCCGATCCGCGCTCGGGCTTGAACGACTGCCACAGTAAAAATCTACCCCGCCAGCTCCCGCAGGTGCGGCGGCACGTACTCCAGCCCCAGCGCCTCGAAGACGGCGCGCTCGTCGGCGACCGCCAGGCGCGGGCCGACCACGTTTTCGTTCACCTCCTTGGCCTGGCGGTTGGCGTGCGCGGGCAGGCCGTCGTCCTTGTGGTGCAGCGGCTCGTTCTCGGGCCTGTGCGCGACGGCGAGCTCGCGGTCCGACAGGTGGAAGCAGTTGCCGACGCCGGCCACGTTGCCGTGCGCGGCGCTCAGCGCGAGCGCCTTGGCGCGCAGCGAGGCCGGCGGCGTCGCCGCGTACAGCCGCAGCTGCCGGTTGAACGAGGTGCCGCTGCCAAAGTAGATGGTGGCGAGCGGCAGCACGGGGCGCGCGTACCACTTGGCGTCGAAGCGCCGCGCGCAGGGGGACGAAGGGCCCCTCCAAACGCCGCTGAACGAGGACGAGAGCGGCCTGGCGTCCTCCCCCTGCTCGCCGAGCTCGGCAGCCGTCAGCGCGCCGGCCCCGTATTTCGCCACCCACTGCTCGAGCATGTCCGGCAGCAGCCACCGGCGCTCGCGCAGGATGCGCAGCAGGCGCGCGAGCAGCAGGCGCGGCGTGAGGCCGGCCAGCGGCAGGCGGGAGGCGGGCGTGCGCTCCGCAGGGCCGGCGATCAGCACGTCGACGTCGCCGCAGTCGTCCGTCTGCCCACGCACGAACGAGCCCAGCACGCGCGCGTGCACGCACCCGGGCGTGGACGCGAGCTCCATGCGCAGGGCGTCGCGCAGCTCGCCGCGCTGCTCCGGGACGTCGCCGCCGTCCCGCTCGGCCAGCAGCTCGGCGATCGCGTCGAGGGCGGCGCCGGCGACGAGCCGCTGGGCCTCGGCGACCTCGGCGCGCGGGATGCGCCGCGCAAAGTCGTCGTAGTGCTCGAGGCCGCAGCGCATCTGCGCGGTGAGCTGGACCGCGCCGGCCTCCGCCGCCCGCAGCACGGCCGCCGGGTCGGACAAACCCTTGCCAAAGAGCTCGTCTGCCTTTTTTGACGAGACGCCCCAGGCGCGGCAAAGGCGCGCGCGCGCCACGTTGGCCGGGTCGCGCGCGCGCTCGGCCACGCGCGGGTGGCGCCCGCGCGCCAGGATCGTCAGCACCTTTTCCAGGGTGCCGCCGCGCACGCCCGCGCGGGCTAAAGCGCGGCGCGCCCCCGCGGCGCCGTCGAGCGGCCGCTGCAGCCCGCGCAGCACCCGGGCGCCGTTGTCCAGAGCGCGCTTGCGGTGGTAGGTGTTGTCCTGCGCGCCGCGGTCCTTCGGGTTGTCCATCTCGCCCACGAGCAGCAGCTCGTTGACCAGGCAGAGCGTGGGACGGCGCGCGCAGGCGGCGTGGCGGCAGGGGCGCCCGCCGCCCTCCTCCTCCTCCTGCGCACCCCCGCCCGCGTCCCCCGACGCGGCCCCCCCGGCCGCCGCCGCCGCCGCCGCCACCCGCACCACGTACGCGTTGTACTCGTCGCGCTCCTCCTCCTCCTCCTCCTTGCTGGGCGGGGGAAGCGCCTGCTTGTCTCTGTCGCCGCCGCCGAGGTCGGGCGCGGGCGGGCCGCGCGGGCCGCCACCCTCCCCGCCGCCCCCGCCGCTGCCGCTGACGCCGCCGGACTCGTTGCCGCTGCCCGCGCCGCCGCCGCCGCCCCCATCCTCCTCCTCCTCCTCGCCCCCGCTCCCGCCCTCGTCCCCCGTGTCCTCGTCCGCCCGGGCCACCAGGTCCGCCTCCGCGGCCGCCAGCCCCCCGGCCGCGGCCGCGTCCCCGCCCCGGTGCCCGCGCCCGCTCGCGAAGCGGTACCACCGCCGGAGCACGCGCAGCGTCCGGCGCGCGCCGGCCTCGTCCCAGGGCGCGACCCAGCGCCCGCCGGCGCCCCAGGCCTCCCCGGGCGCGAGCACGGCGGCCGCGGGCGGGGGCTTGGGGGCGTCCGGCGCGCCGGGGTCGCTGGCTTTTCGGGGGCTCGGCCCCTGCTGCAGCTGCTGCTGGCGCCGCTGGCGCTTGGCCGCGCGCCGGTCCGCCAACCCCTGGAGCATCAGGCGCACGTCGCTCGCAAACGGGCGGCTCGGCAGCAGGGCGCGCGCGCGGTTGCACGCGACGAAAAAGGCCTGGGGCACGAAGACGGCGCCGTCCGGGATCAGGGCGAGTAGGCGCGCGGCCTCGTCCCCCTCCTCCTCCTCCTCCTCCTCGCTGCTCCTCGCGTCGTGGGGCGGCGCCGAGGCGGCGGCGGCGGCGGCGGCAGCGGCTGCCCCGTTTTGTCGTTGCTGTTGCTGCTGTTGCTGCCGCCGTTGCTCCTTGAGGTACTGCCGCTGCTGCCGCAGGCGCGACAGCGCCTTCTCCACGTCCATCTCGTCGGGCACGAGCACGTGCGTCGTGCGCCCGGGCTCGAGCAGCCAGCCCGGGGGGCGCTTGCCTCCGACGCCTCGCGCGCCCGCGCCCGCGCCCGCGCCCGCGCCCGAGAGCTCGCCGCCGTGCCTGACGAAAAACTCGATGACGCCCGACTGCTTCTCAAAGTCCCACTGCGCGAGGCACAGGCCGTGGTAGAAGTGGCCGGGCGGGGGCGGCGCGAACTCCGCGGGCGAAGGTGGCGCGGGGGGCGGAGGTGGCGGCGCCGAAGGGGCGGCGGCGGAGGCAGGCGTGGCGGCGGCGGCGGCCGAAACCGAGGGCGCAGCGGGGGCAGGAGCGCCGCCAGCGGCGAGCTTGTCCAGCAGCTCCTGCGACGGCACCAGCGCGTAGCGCGCGTAGGGACTGGCGCCGGGCTGCGCGCCGACGCGCCGGCGGATCACCAGGCGGTGCTGCGCCCCGAAGCGCAGGAACTTGTCGCCCGACACGCTGCGGCTCCTCTTCGCCGGCCGCTGCAGCAGCGGCTGCTGAGGCTGCGGCTGCTGCGGCTGCGCGTGCTGTTGTTGCTGTTGCGGCTGTCGTTCTCCGTCGGGCGGCGGCGCCTCGCCGCCAGCCTCCGGCTGCAGGCGCTCGAGGGCGAAGCGGGCGGACAAGGCCCTCACGCCGACCGAGCCGCTATCGCCAAAGGCGAGCTCTGCGATCGGCTCGCCGCCGTCGCCGCCGCCGCCGCCGCCGTCGCCGTCGCCGTCGCCGTCGCCCGGCGGCAGCAGGAGCGCGCTCTCGCGCAGGACCGCCGCGCACTCCTGATTGGTGCGGAGCTCGACGCGCTCGCGCGCCTGCCTCCACCCGCCCCCGTCGCGCTCCAGGCGCAGCATCCTTCCGCGCGCCGGAAGAGGACGTTTGTTTTGCTCTCGCGAGAGGGGAGGAAGGAGGAGAAGGAGAGATTCGCACGCGCTCGCGCTCTGTGTTGTCGACCGCCGAGGCTTCGATGCTGTACTTGGTGCGTGTGAGGGTTGTAAATCGGTCGTGTGCGTGGGCTTTGTCGTGGACGAGGACGCGGGAGCGCTCGCTCCTTTTTGCATTTGTCGCGCGCAGAAGGCGTGCGACGCAGCGGTGCCGGGCATCGCTCCGCTCGTGACAAAATAGAAGTGGAAAAAAGTGCTTACACGAGCCGTCTCGATCGACAAACAAATAAAAAGAGATAACAAAATAGACGCGGCTTTCGCCACGCCCCTCACGCCGTCGCCTTGGACTTGGCGCCCGCCGCCGCCGCCGCCTTTGCGACCTTCTTGGCCTTCTTCTCCTTGAGCCGGTCCGCCACCAGGTCCTTGCCCTCGGCCTTGGCCGCGGCCACCGCCCGCTCGTACGCGCGGCGCGTCCACTTGGCCCGGCCCGCCTGCACGTCGGCGCTCCCGCCCGCCGCCGCGATCTTGTCGGCCGCCGCCGCCGAAAAGGCGCCCGCCTTGACCGAGAGCGCCTTGGTCACGCTCCCCCCGCCCAGCACCTTGAGCGGCAGGCGCTCGTCGACGCCCGACACGTGCAGCACGCCCTTGGACACGAGCGCGGCCAGGGTCACCTCCTCGCCCGCGGAGAAGTGCGCCTCCAGGTCGTCCAGGTTGACGACGACGTGGTCGGCGCGGCCCGCCGGCATGCCGCCGCAGATGCCGCGCAGCTTTGGCAGGCGGCGGTACAGGGCCGTCTGCCCGCCCTCGAAGCCGGGGCGGGTGCCGCTGCCCGAGCGGGACTTCTGGCCGCGCGTGCCGAAGCCGCACGTGCCGCCCTGGTGGCCGCCGTAGCCGCGGCCCTTGCGCTTGTTCTGGCGGCGGCTGCCGTCCTGCGGCGACAGGTTGTGCAAGCGGAGGCGGGGCTCGGCGGCGGAAGCGGCGGCGGCGGCGGGCGCCGCCTGGGCGCGGCACACGACCGCGGCGCGGCGGCCGGCGCTGGCCACGGCGGAGGTGCCGACCTGTTGGGGGTTGCGGTCGTGTTGATGGTGGTTGGTTGGGGAGCCAGAGCAGGGGGGTGGGATGGGGTGAGCGCGTCGTTCGCGTCGACAGAGGGAGGGGGGAATTCTCCTCGTCGTTGCCCTCTCTCGCTCTCTGCCTCTCCATTGCGCCCAATCCGATCCGGGGGGCAGTCGACCGATGCTGGGCGGGACGCGCCCCACGTGGTGCGTCGCGTCGCGTGGAGCATGGGGCAAGAGAGAGGCGCGCGCGCGCGACAGCGAGAGACGAGGCGCCGTCGCCCCCCTTTTTTTTGAGGGCGAGGAGCTCTTCAGCCCGCCGCCTGCCTCGAGAGAGCCCGCATTCGCCGCGCCCGATGCGGGGTCGCACGGGTGCAAGTGCCAACGTACCTTTTGGCTGAGCATCGTGTGCGATGCGCGCTCCCAGTGTTGTTTGGCCCTCCGCGAGTTGCAAAAGGAGGGGGAGGAAAAAGGCTTTGGCCGCCGCTTGGTGGGGGGCTGTCTGTTCTTGACGTGTCGCCGTCAATCCGTTCGAGGACGGGGGGATGGCGTAGTTGATGTGTCGTGTGGTATCGACACGGCGAGGGCGTGTGATGGCGTGAGACGACAGAGGGGGGGCGCAAAAGAAAGGGTCGATCGGCAGAGGGGGAGAGAGGGAGGGAGCAGGAGCAGGAGCAGGAGCAGGGACAAGAAGCACCCTCCCCTCCCTCGGGCCGTGCGTCCTTCCCTTTTTTCAGTCCGAGAACGAGACAAGATGGCCAAGGCCACGTTCATCGCCGACGGCATCACGGCCCACGGCCGTAGCAAGGTCCGTCTGCAACCCGATGAGACAGACCGGCGCCGTGGACGGTCCACGGGCGTCGTCGTTTGGCCGCTCCCTCTTCTCCGCGCGCCCTCTCTCTCGCCCGCGCTGCCCCGTTAACCGGCGCTCCATGCGTCGCACTGGGACGAATCAGCATCCGTGGCATCGAACGCGCCGCCCTGCGGCAGCCTAGAGGGCCTGGATCGCTCGTCTCGCACGTTTGAGAGACACTAGGAGGGCGGCTGCTGCTTGCTGCAGCGAGGGAGAGAGTCGTGTCTCGGCCGCCAAGCGTCGCGCGGGCTCGACAACCTCACGGCGCGCGCTTGCAAACAGGCGCGCGGCCGACCGCGTCGCTCGATCGGCCGATCGGCGAGCTGCCGGGACAACAACAGCACGCTCGCGGGCGGAGCGAGCAGAGGCGTCGGCGGCGGCGGCGGCGGCGGCGGCGGTCGGAAGCGATTGATCGACCGATCGAGCGATGGGGCGCCGCTGCCCGTCTTTCCTTTCGCGCCACCCAAACAACTCACCACCCCCACCCCTCCCTCCCCAACAACGCAAGCAATCGTCGCCCGTCCATCGGGACACACGCAAAACCACCAACCGACAACAACAGACCTACAAGCGCCGCGGCCTTTACAACATCAAGAAGAAGAACGGGGGCAAGTTCCCCTCGGCGCCCAAGGCGGAGAAAAAGGCGGCGGCGGCGGCGCCCAAGCGCGCCACGCGCTTCTACCCGGCCGAGGACGCGCCCAAGCCCTTGGCCCATCGCGCCGTGCGCAAGCCGACCAAGCTGCGCCCGTCCATCAGCCCGGGCAGCGTGCTGATCCTGCTCGCGGGCCGCTTCAAGGGCAAGCGCGCCGTCTGCCTGAGCCAGCTGCCGAGCGGCCTCCTGCTGGTTGCGGGCCCCTTCTCGGTCAACGGCATCCCCGCGCGCCGCGTCAACCAGGCCTACGTCATCGGCACCGCCGCCAAGGTTCCCCTGCCCAAGGACCTGGACCTCTCCAAGTTCGACGACGCCTTCTTCAAGGCCGCCGAGAGCAAGAAGGGCAAGAAGGGCGGCGACGACTTTTTCGCCTCCGGCGTTCCCGACAAGAAGCCGCTGAGCCCCGCCTACGTGGCCGCGCAGAAGGCGCTCGACGCCGCGCTGGCCAAGGCGGTGCCGGCCGAGCTCAAGGGTTACCTGGCCGCGCGCTTCACGCTGCGGGACGGGGACCGCCCGCACCTCATGAAGTTTTAAGATTTCTTTTCTTTCCGCGGGGCTATGGTTTTCGGCGGCGGCCGCGCCGTGTAAAAAAAGACCGCGCGAAAAAGGGAAAGAGCAAGCTGGGCGTGGAAGAAGCGTGCGATGCGAGACCACGACGAGAGAGCGAGCGTGCGTCCGTGCAGCCTCGGCGGCCCGTGGTCACGGCGGACCGCGATTCGGCCGCGCGTGCGGCGGCCAAGGAATAAAGGAAGTGGCGCGGCAAGAACGAGAACGCCTCGCTCGTCGTTTCTTCCCGGCCGCGCGTGCGGCGGCCCGAAAATGACAAGAAGCGCGCGCGGCGAGAGAACGGGACGCGGCGGCTCGTCTCTATCCTCGCGTTTGTGTTGGTCGCGCTTCTTTCGCTTCTGTGACAAAGTCTAAGAAATTCGATCAGAGAGGGAGCAATTCTGGAAACCAAAACACGGCAAAAAAAGAGGCCGCGACGTCGCATCCCTTGTCCGTCCGTCCGTCCGTCCGTCCGCCCTCCGCGCGCGATCCTCTACTCTCTGCGCGCAGGCCCCCCAAAACATCCTCGCCTCGCCCTCAGTCCACCAGCACCAGGCCCAGGCTCTTGGCCGTGCCCTCGACCATGGCCACCGCCGCCGCCAGCGTCGTCGCGTTCATGTCGGGCAGCTTCTTGCGCGCCACCTCCTCCACCGCCGCGCGCGACACGGTTCCCGACTTCTCGGTGTTGGGCTTGCCCGACCCGCGCTCGATTCCGGCCGCCTTCTTGAGCAAGACGGCGGTGGGCGGGGTCTTGAGGATAAAGGTGAAGGAGCGGTCCTCGTAGACGGTGATTTCGACGGGAATGACCTCTCCGGCCATCTTGGCCGTGGCCGCGTTGTACTCCTTGCAAAACGCCATGATGTTGACGCCCTTGGCTCCCAGGGCCGGGCCGACGGGCGGGGCGGGGTTGGCCTTGCCGGCCACGAGCTCGAGCTTGATCTTGCCCGTGGCTGGGGGCGGTTGTGTGGGGTGTTTTGTTGGGGGGCGTGTTTTAGCTTTTCGCGCGAGTGGGGGGGGGGGGCGTGCGTTGGTGGCGGCGGCGGCGGCGTTCGCAGTCTCTCTCTCTCTAACAAGCGGGGGCGCGCGCGGCTGGGGTTCTGTGCGTCGTGGCGCCTCGAATCATCACGGGCGGCGCGACCGGCCGCGGGGGCGTCGGCTGGCCGCCCTCGTGCCCATGACTGCCGGCCTGGGCTGAGGTCTCGCGCCCTCTCGCCGCCGCCGCCGATCGAGCGGAAAATTGCCCCCAGAAAAGGGGGGGCAATTTTCTTCTCCTCCCCCTCCTGCCCTCACCTTTGGCGGCGTTGCTCACGACTGCCGTGCGCGCGGCTGGCCGCCGCATCGGCAGGCAGACGCCGATGGCCGCCGGGCGCGCCATCGGCGCAGCCGCGACCCGCTGCATGCTGGCCATTTGCGTCGGCGGGCGCGCAACACACACCCCCTGGAGAGGAAGAAAGCCGCCGCGCGATGGGGTGTGGAATGAGGCGGGTCGGCGATGCGGTCGAATGCGGCAGCCGGTTGCTGAGGTGACAAAGAGTGCGAATATGTGGTCTTGGGGATGAACGGCAGCTGAGGGGCGTCTCGTTTTGGAGGAGACGGGGAGGGAGGGAAGAGGAGGCGGGCTTTGGAGGCAAGGCGGCGGCCGGCCGGACGGACGCGAGAGAAAAAAAAAAAAGAGGGGGGGGAGCAATTACACAGACAACCTGGGCGTTGTTCTTTTTTGCGCTAGAGGAGCAGAGGTGTGCGTGCGTGGTTGAAAGAGGTCGTTCCGCTGGGGTTTGCCGGACCTGCGGGCGGGCGGGCGGATGGAGCGGCAAAATAAAAAACCCGAGACGCCCCGTCGCCGGCGTCGTCCCAAAAAGGGGGGGGGGGGGGGGGGGGGGGGGGGTTGTGCCCCCCCGCCCCCCCCCCCCCCCTCCTTTTCTCCACAGCAGCCACCCAGACAGAACCAGAGGGAGGGAGAGGAAAGGGGGGGCCCG
>Ga0105054_10005165_pt1 | contig 18935 bp, 18 predicted proteins | sample BON02_FD_78091 | JGI IMG/M metagenome (GOLD analysis project Ga0105054, IMG submission 78091) | Freshwater microbial communities from Lake Bonney liftoff mats and glacier meltwater in Antarctica - BON-02 (megahit assembly) | ecosystem: Environmental > Aquatic > Freshwater > Ice > Glacier...
GGCGGTCACGAACCCCGCCAGTCGGCCGTAGCCGCCCAGGCCGCATTGTGCGGGTTCGCAGATGAAGCTGGAAAAGGCTGCTGCGACGATGGCGTCGAACGCGTTGCCGCCGGCCTCCAGGATGGCCATGCCCGCCGCTGTGGAATCGGCATGGCCGCCGGAGACGACGCCCCGTGTGCCCACGGCCTCGCTGCGTCCGGCGTACCACTGCGTCGTCATCATGGCTGCTGTCTCTCCCCTTGCCGCACGGCCGCACCGATCGTGCGCGGGGAACAGTGGAGGCCCCGGCCTCGGGCCGTCAATCGATCGCACGGTTGGCGGGGACGATTTCCTCGGCAATGATCGCGCGCCGCAGGGGCAGGGGAGAACACCATGGCCGTATTGCTGCTCACGCTCGTGACGCTGGCTTATGCCGGCTACAACATCCTGATCCGCGTCTCGGGCGGCCATGCGCCTTCGGGCGCCTCGACCACGATCCTGGCCACACTCTGCCTGCAGGCCGGCGCGGTGCTGGTTTCGACCACCTTCCTGGTTTTCCTGCTCGCCCAGGGCGGTCACAACTTCCGCCTCACCACGCCCGCCTATCTCTGGGCCCTGGCGGCAGGGGCCTGTATCGGCCTGGCCGAAGTCGGTTATTTCTACCTCTTCAGCGGCCTGGCCGGCATCCGCCCGCTGCCCGCCAGCCTGGTGGTCCCCACCGTGGTCACCGGCACGGTCGTCATCACCCTGCTGGTCTCCTGGCTGGTCCTGCGCGAGCATCTGAGTCTGGCGCAGGTCGCCGGCGCCGGGCTGATCGTGGCCGGCATTCTCGTCATGTTCCTGGGGCGTCCCGCGGCCCACGCCTGAATGGCTATCTCCCGAAAGGAACCTCGATGACTGAAACCGGCTGGCTTTCGGCTCACGACCTGCTTGCCGCCTACCGCGAAAGACGTCTCTCGCCCGTCGAGGTGATCGAGGACGCCGCCGCGCGCATCGCGCGTTACGAGCCGGTGCTCAACGCTTTCCAGACGCTGGATCTCGACTTCGCCCGCGACCGGGCACGCGAGTCGGAAGCGCGCTGGATGAAGGGCGCACCGATGGGCGCGCTCGACGGTGTGCCGACCACGATCAAGGACACCGCACTGACCAGGGGCTGGCCGACGCTGCACGGCTCGCGCCTGACCGATCCCGCCGGTCCCTGGGACGAGGATGCCCCCTGCACCGCACGCCTGCGCGAAGCCGGCGCGGTACTGATGGGCAAGACCACGATGCCCGAGTTCGGCTGGTTCGCCATGACCGACAGCCCGCTGTTCGGGATCACGCGCAATCCGTGGAATCCCCAGCGCACGCCCGGCGGCAGTTCGGGCGGCGCGGTGGCGACCTTGGCCAGCGGCATCGGTGCGCTCGCCTTCGGCAACGACGGCGGCGGTTCGGTGCGCCTGCCGGCCTGCTGGTCGGGTGTCTTTGGCCTCAAGCCGACCTTCGGGCGCGTGCCTCACTTTCCCCAGGAGGGCCCGTTCGCGATCAACATCGCCGGCGGCCCGCTGACCCGTACCGTGGCCGATGCCGCACTCATGCTCAACGAATTGGCCAAGCCGGACGGGCGGGACTGGTACGCGCTGCCCTATGACGGCGCCGATTACCTGGCCGGCCTGGACGACGGCGTGAAGGGCATGAAATTCGCCTACAGCCGCGATCTGGGCGGCGCCGAGGTCGAGGATCAGGTGCTGGCGCTGACCGATGCCGCCGTTGAACGCTTCCGTGAACTGGGCGCGGAGGTCACCGAGGTCGGACCGGTCTTTGGTCCCATGCGTGAGCGTTTCGAGAAGCTCTATCTGGCCGGGGCCGGCAACTTCCTGCGTTCGGTGCCCGAGCACCAGTGGTCCCTGCTCGATCCCCGTACCCTGGAGCTGTGCGCCCGCGGCCTGAAGGTGACCCTGCCCGAGGCGCTGGCCGGCATGGGCGACCGGGCGAACTTCGGTGCGGAAATGGAGGCGTTCTTTGGCCAGTGGGATCTGCTGCTCACGCCCACCATGCCGACCACCGCACGTCCGGTCGAGGCCAACCGCTACGACCGCTGGGAAGTCGTGCCTTTCACCTATCCCTTCAACGTCACCGGCCAGCCCGCCGCCTCGGTGCCCTGCGGCCTGGCCGCAGACGGCCTGCCCGTCGGCCTGCAGATCGTCGGTCCGAAGTTTTCCGAAGCCCGGATTCTGCGCGCAAGCCGTGCCTTCGAGCGATCGATCGACCTGCCCTGGCCGCATCCCGCGCTCGTGGCCTCGCTCGACCGCATGGCGGAAAATGCGTCCTGAACGCGCTTTTGTGATGTGACAACTCCCGCCAGGAATGTGTCTGATTGACGGACAACAGGATCAATCGGCTAAGTTCCAGGGAGTGAAACGATGAACTGGTTTCCCATGACACGGCGCGGTGCCCTGGCGGGTGGTGCGTCGCTGGCGGCGTTGGCGGCATCGGGCCGGGTGATTGCCGATGATGGCAAGAATCTGGTGGTGCGGGGCAAGGGCGACATCCAGATCATCGATCCGGCTTTCCGCGGCATCCAGCCCGAAGGCGACGTGATCGACAGCATCTGGCTGAACCTGATCTCGTACGAGGACACCGATACCTGGGAGTGGAAACTCTCGGCGCTGGAGTCCCTCGACATCGCCGACAACACCCATTTCCGCTTCAAGGTGAAACCCGGCATCCTGTGGACCGGTGACTATGGCGAGACGACCGCCGAAGACGTGAAGTTCTCCTTCGAGCGTTTCCTCGATCCTGAACTGGGTTCGCCCTACAAATCGGACTTTGCCGCGCTCGACCATGTCGCGGTCGAGGACACCTATACCGGCGTCATCGTGCTGAAGGAGCCCTATGTGCCCTTCTTCACCCTGACCCTGGCCTGGTACTCCGGCGCGATCATCTCCAGGGCGGCGATGGAGGCGACGGGCACCCAGAAGATCACGACCGATCCGATTGCGACCAACGGCCCGCTGCTGTTTGCCGAATGGATTCCCGGCCAGCGCCTGATCCTGGAGAAGAACCCGGCCTGGACCGGCGAGCCGGTCGGCTACGACCGCATCACGATCCTGCCGATCGGCGACAACAAGCCGGCCGAGCTGGCCTTTGCCGCCGGCGAGGTCGACTTCACCGAGGTCGACGTCACCTCGATCCCCGACATCCAGGCCAATCCGATCGAAGGCACCACGCTCGAAGTACTGTCCGACATCGGCTACACGTGGATGGGCATGAACGTCGACAACGAGGTGACCAGCAACAAGAAGCTGCGTCAGGCGGTCCAGGCTGCGGTCGACGTCGACCAGATCCTGGAGGCCGTGTACTTCGGCATGACGCCCAAGGCGACCGGCCTGGTCGCGCCCGGCCTGCCGGGGCACCGCGATGTCGAGTTGCCCGGCCCTGACGTCGAGAAGGCCAAGGCGCTGCTCGCCGAGGCCGGTTATCCCGACGGCATCACCCTGACGCTCGATTGCCTCAACCGCACCGACCGTGTTGCCGCGGCCCAGATCATCCAGGCCAACCTCGCCGAGGCGGGCATCAACGTGGAAATCCAGCCCCACGACGGCGGCACATTCTGGAGCCTGGGTTCGGAAGCCGATGGCGATCAGTGGAAGGCGATCCAGCTCATCCTCAACGGCTATGTCTCCACGCCCGATCCGGCGGCCGCCCAGATGTGGTTCACCGGCGATCAGGCCGGCCTGTGGAACTGGGAGCGTTTTTCCAATGCCGAGTACGACGAACTGATGGCCGCCTCGAATTCGGAGATGGACGAGGGCAAGCGCGCGGCAATGTTCGAGCGCATGCAGGAGATCATGTACGACGAGGCCGCCTACGTCTTCATCACCCATGAGCCGCGCGCGGTGCTCTACCGCAACACGGTCTCGCCGGGGCTGCTGCCCAACGGCCGCGTCCAGTACCGCCGCTTCCAGCCGGCAATGTAGGCCACGCGTTATGGCGAGCGGTGGGCGTCGAGGAAGGCGCCCACCGCCGCGATATAGGCCTCGTTCTCCTCGTAGTGGGGAACATGGCTGCTGTTCTCGAACATGGCGTATTGCGCATTCGGCAGGGCATCGGCCAGCCGGGCGGTGCAGGCCGGCGTCATCACGTCGTGGCGGCCGCCGATCACCAGTGTGGGAACGCTCAGGCGGGCCAGTTCGTCGATACGCGACCAGGTCTTCAGGTTACCCGTGAAGACATATTCGTTGGGCCCCTGCATGTGGTTGTAGAGCGCCAGATTGAAACTCTCGGCCGAGCGCTGCGACGGGGCAGGGCGCTGCTCCAGCGTGAAGACATGACGGCGGTCGAGTTCGGCGACGGCCTCCAGATAGGTGGGATCATCGAACTGTCCGGCCGCTTCGCAGCCCGCCATCATGGCCGCGGTCTCCTCGCCCAGCGCCTGCTTGAGCCTGCCGGCTTCCTGCACCAGATGGGGAATGTCGCCGCAGGTATCGGCCAGCACCAGCGACTGCAGCACATCGGGATGGGTCAGGGCGTATTCGATCGCCAGCCAGCCGCCCCAGGAGTGCCCCAGCAGATGCACGCGGCCCAGCCCCAGCGCCTCGCGCACCGCCTCGACCTCCTCGACGTAGCGCTCGATCGTCCACAACGAGGGATTGCCGGGATGGTCCGAGGCGCCGGTGTCGAGCTGATCGTGGATGACGACCCGAAAACCGCGTTCGACCAATGGCAGATGGGGTGCGCGCAGGTGCTGGCTGCACAGGCCCGGGCCGCCGTTGAGCAGCAGCAGGGTTTCCGTGCCGCTGCCGTTGGCATAGGCCCTCAGACGATGTCCGTGGGTGAAGAGCTCGAACGTCTCGTCAGGGGGCAGGTCCTGCCACATGCTGCGCTCCAGGCGATGGACCCTGCTTCTGCCTTGGCCCGACTCCGGGCGCAAGGCCGGTAATAGTCGCGGCCTGGCCGGCCGCCATGGGAAGTCAGAACAGAACCATCGGGTGGGGCTGTTCAGTCCTTTTTCTTGACCGGCTTTTCGGCGACCGGACCGCCGCTTTTCTTCCAGTTGCCAAAACCGCCATCCAGATGGGCGACGGGCTGCAGGCCCATGTCCTGCAGCGCCTTGGTCGCCAGCGCCGAGCGCCAAGCCGAGGCGCAGTAGAAGACGAATCTCTTGCCGCTGGCGAAGATTTCCTTGTGGTAGGGGCTGGTTGGGTCGATCCAGAATTCCAGCATGCCGCGCGGGGCGTGCAGCGCTCCGGGGATCATGCCTTCGCGTTCGAGTTCGCGAACATCGCGGATGTCGACGAACTGCACGTTTTCGTCCTCCAGCATGGCCTGGGCCTGGTCGACGGGGATCGTTTCGATTTCGGCATTGGCCGCGGTCACCATGTCCTTCACGGTCGTCTTGAGCGCCATGGTCGTCTCCTGCATGAAGTTGTCGCCGCGATCCTAGCACCACTTGGCAAGGGGTGGCCGGCCCATGCTATAGCCTCCGGACACACTTGAGGCGCGTAATGTAATGGCAGTGGTTCTGGTTACGGGTGGCGCTGGTTATGTCGGCAGCCATGCCTGCAAGGCGCTTGCGGCAGCGGGTTACCGTCCGGTGGTTTACGACAACCTGGGTACTGGTCACCGCGACCTAGTGCGATGGGGGCCGCTGGAAGAGGGCGACCTGCTCGATGCCGATCGCCTGGATGCCGTCCTGGCCGCGTACAAGCCGCAGGCCGTGCTGCACTTTGCCGCGCTGTCGGTGGTCGGCGATTCAGTGCGTGAGCCCGAACGTTACCAGCGCAACAACGTCGAGGGTTCGCTGGCGCTGATCGCGGCCATGGAGCGCCATGGTGTCGGCAGGATAATCTTCTCCAGCACGGCGGCGGTTTATGGAGTCCCCGCCAACCTGCCGATCACCGAAGACACACCGAAGGCGCCGATCAACCCTTATGGGCAAACCAAGCTGGCGATCGAACAGGCGCTCGCCGCTTCGAATCTGGCCTGGACAGCGCTGCGCTACTTCAATGCCGCGGGCGCCGATCCGGAGGGCGAGGTAGGCGAACATCACGCGCCCGAAAGCCATCTGATTCCCATCGTGCTGCATGTCGCGCTGGGCCTGCGGCCCTCGATCTCCATCTTCGGCAACGACTACGACACGCCCGACGGCACCTGCGTGCGCGACTACATCCATGTCAGCGATCTGGCCGATGCGCATGTCCGCGCCCTGCGCCGGCTGGAGGGCGGCGGCGGCAGCCGCGCCTTCAACCTGGGCACGGGCCAGGGCACCTCGGTCCAGCAGATCGTCGACCTCGTCCGGGCGACCACGGGGCACGCCATTCCGGTGGAACGCGCGCCGCGCCGCGCCGGCGATCCGCCCCTGCTGGTCTGTTCCAATGCGGCGGCCCAGGAAGCGCTCGGCTGGCGCCCGTTGCGCGATGCCGCGACCCAGGTCGCCGACGCATGGCGCTGGCACCGGACCCGCTTCGGCGCCTGATCTGCGGCGGTAGCGTATCGAGGCTGGTGCGGGTGCCATCGCGCGCCCTAAGGTTCCCTGTAAACACGGGGACCTGTCATGACCGATCTCGATCTCTGCTACATGAGCGCGACGCAGGCGCTGCAACGCTACCGCGACAGGAGCCTGTCGCCGGTCGAGGCAACACGGGCCCATCTGGCCCGGCTCGATGCGGTAGAACCTGCGATCAACGCCTTCATGACACGCGACCACGAGAGCGCGATGGCGGAGGCCAGTGCCTCGGAGGCGCGTTGGAGCAGGGGAGAGCCGATCGGCCCGCTCGACGGTGTGACCGTCACGATCAAGGACCTCATCCCGCAGAAGGGCCGGCCGATGCGCAACGGCTCGGCGACCAGCGACGACAAGCCGCTCGATGTCGATGCGCCTTGTGTCGCGCGCCTGCGCGAGGCCGGCTGCGTCTTCCTGGGCAAGACGACCACCCCGGAATTTGGCTGGAAGGGCATCACCGACGGCCCGCTTTTTGGTTACACGCGCAATCCCTGGAATCTGGCGCATTCGCCGGGCGGCAGCTCGGGCGGCGGTGCGGCCTCGCTGGCCGCCGGTGTCGGACATCTCGCCCTGGGCAACGACGGCGGCGGATCGATCCGCATCCCCACGAGTTATTCCGGCCTCTACGGCCTCAAGCCGACCTTCGGACGGGTGCCCGATCATCCCCGCGAAGGCGCCTTCTGCATGACCTCGAGCGAGGGGCCGATGACACGCTGCGTCGAGGACGCCGCGCTGATGCTCAATGATCTGGCCCGGCCCGATGCCCAAGACTGGTACGCGCTACCCCACGATGACCGCGACTGGCGCGCCGGCATGAGCCAGGGCGTCGAAGGTCTGCGCATCGCCTATGCGCCAGGGCTAGGCGGTGCCGTGGTTGACGACGAAGTACGTTCCGCGGTCGATGCCGCGGCGGCGTCCTTTGCCGCAATGGGCGCCACGGTCGAGGAAGTTGGTGCCGTGTTCGAACCGCTCGAGGAGCCGATGACGCCGCTCTGGCTCGCCGGTTTTGCGGCGTTGCTGCGCGGCGTGCCCGAGGAGAAACGGGCGCTGCTCGACCCGCGTTTCCGCGAGGTTGCCGAACGCGGGCTTGGCGTGACGCTGGAGCAGTACCTCGGCTCGATCCGGCATCGTGACCGCCTGGGTTCGGCGATGGGGCAGTTTCACGAACGCTACGATCTCCTGCTGACGCCGACCCTGCCCACGACCGCACCGGCAGTCGAGACACCCTACCATTCCCAGGGCTTCCACCGTTGGAACCACGCCGTGCCCTTTACCGTGCCGTTCAACCTGACCGGGCAGCCCGGAGCCTCGATCCCCTGCGGCCTCAGCAAGGCAGGCCTGCCCATCGGGTTGCAGATCGTGGCGGCCAAGTACCGCGAGGATCTGGTGCTGCGTGCCAGCCACGCCTTCGAGCAGGTCCATCCCCAGGTCTGGCCCCATGCAGCGGTCGAGGCAGCGCTTGCCGCAGGGATCCCTCACGCAGGCTGAACCGCGCGGCCCGCGGCCGCGTATCAGGGGGCATGAAACAGACGTTCGACCGTCGAAACCTGCTCGGGTGTCTGGCGAGCCTGCCTCTGGCAGGGCTCGCCGGGGGCTGTTCGCGCGCCGACCTGGTTAATGCCCTGGTGCCGCGCGACCGCTATAGACGGCTCGTTGGCCTGCCCTACGGCGCGGGACCCCGACGCACACTCGATCTCTACCGGCCCGATGGCGAGGGCCCGTTTCCCGTGGTGGTGTTTTTCTACGGCGGTGGCTGGGATTCGGGGGATCGCGGCGATTACCTGTTTGTCGGTCAGCGGCTGGCCGATGCCGGTTACCTGGTCGTCATCCCCGACTACCGGCTCTATCCGGAGGTTGCCTTTCCGGACTTCCTTGATGATTGCGCCCTTGCCGTGGCATGGGCCGGTGACCATGCCGCCGAGTACGATGGCGATGCCGGACGGCTGGTGCTGATGGGGCATTCGGCCGGCGCCTACAACGCCATGATGCTCGCACTCGATGCACGCTACCTCGATGCCGCCGGCTGGCCGGCCTCGCGCATCGATGCCGTGGTCAGCCTTGCGGGGCCCTTCGACTTTCGCCCCTTCGACACGGCACGCCTCCAGGGTGTGTTCGGGACCTGGCCCGATCCGGCCGCGACGCAGCCGGTCAGCTTCGCGCGCGGCGACGCTCCACCGCTGTTGCTGCTGACCGGCACCGACGATGAGATCGTCCTGCCGCGCAACAGCGAGAATCTCGCGCGGGCGATCGGGGAGCAGGGCGGGGCGGTCACCATCGTGCGTTACGAGGGCATGGGCCACATCGGCATCGTTGCCGCCCTGGCGCAGCCGCTACCCGGCAGCGATGCGGTGTTCGAGGACATTCGCGACTACCTCGACGGCGAGGGCTTGGCAGCCGCCTGATCCTGCCGAAGTCAGGCGTTCGGGGAACCGGCATCCCTGCCTGCCGTTAGCATTCCGAGAGAGCGGGAGGCGGACGATGGACTGGAGTGGCATGTTCTTCGATGGCTGGGCGGGCATCATGCGTACATTGCTCGTCGGCCTTCTGGCCTATGCGGTGCTGGTCGTCTTCCTGCGCATCTCGGGCAAGCGGACCTTGTCCAAGCTGAACGCCTTCGACCTGGTGGTGACGGTCGCGCTGGGTTCCACGCTCGCAGCGACCGTGCTGCAGGAGGCTGTGACGCTGGCCGAGGGCGCAGCGGCGCTGGCGCTGCTCATTCTGGCGCAGTTCCTGGTGACCTTTGCCTCGGTGCGGTCGAAGGGTTTTGCCGCCGCTGTGCGTTCGGAGCCTACCCTGCTGGCGCGGGACGGTCGGTTTTGTCCGCGCGCAATGCGCCGTGAGCGCATCACCCTGGACGAGGCGACCAGCGCGATCCGCGCCGGGGGCGGGCGAGGCATCGAGGATGTGGAATCACTGATCCTGGAAAGCGACGGCAGTCTGAGCGTCAGAATGACCGGCTGAAGCGGAGCGCCGTAGCGCGCGGACCGCCGGATTAGTTGCGGATGCCGCGCAGGCGTTCGGTGCGCCGCCGCAGCAGCTCCATGGTCACCATCAGCACGATCGAGAACAGGATCAGCATGGTCGCCACGGCGGTGATGGTCGGCGAGAGCATTTCGCGGATGCCGCTCCACATGCGCCGGGGCAGGGTGTGCTGCTCGGCGCCGGCCAGGAAGATCGCCACGACCAGTTCATCCCAGGAGGTGATGAAGGCAAAGAGGGCGCCCGAAACCACACCCGGAAGGATGATCGGCAGCGTGACCTTGAAAAAGACGCGGGTCTGGTTGGCGCCCAGGCTGGATCCCGCCCGCACGAGGTTGTGGTCGAAGCCGACCAGGGTCGCCGAGACGGTGATGACGACGAAGGGCACGCCCAATGTGGCATGGGCCAGGACAAGTCCGGGCATCGTGCTCGACAGGCCGATCGAGGCATAGAAGTAGAACATGCCGGCCGCAGTGATGACGATCGGGATGACGATCGGCGAGATCAGCACGGCCATGACCACGGGCTTGCCGCGGAAATCGGCACGGTTGAGACCCAGTGCGGCAAGCGTGCCCAGGGTGGTCGCCAGGATCGTGGCGAAGAACCCGATGATGATGCTGTTCTTCAGGCCCAGCAGCCACTGGTCGCTGGTGAAGAACTCCTCGTACCAGCGCAGGCTGTAGCCCTCCATCGGATAGGAGAAGTACGGCTCCGAATTGAACGAGAGCGGCATGATCACGAAGATCGGCACGAGCAGGTAGATGAAGATCGCCGTGCACAGGATGAAGAAGAAGTAGTGCCAGACGCGCTGTGCCGGACTCGCATAGACGGGGAGGGCCATCGCTCTATCCCATGCGCAGTTTGTCGAAGCCGACAAACCGGTTGTAGATGAAGAAGAAGATCAGGGTGATGCCAAGCAGAATGACGCTGAGCGCGGCAGCAAGGCCCCAGTTCAGCACGCGGCCCATGTTCTCGACGATCCAGAAGCTGATCATCTGATCCTGCGGGCCGCCGACCAGGGCTGGCGTGATGTAGTAGCCCAGCGAAAGGATGAAACAGAGCAGGATGCCCGCGCCGATGCCCGGCAGGCATTGCGGCAGGTAGACCTTGAGGAAAGCCAGCCAACGATGCGCGCCCAGCGACTCCGCCGCGCGCATGTGCCAGGGATTGATGCCCTTCATGACCGCGTAGATGGGCAGGATCATGAACGGCAACTGGATGTGCACCATCGCGATATAGACGCCGATGCGGTTGCGGATGAGTTCCAGGGGCTCGTCCCAAAATCCCAGCAGGATCCCCAGATCGTTGATCAGTCCCTGATTCTGCAGCAGCACGATCCACGCCGTCGTGCGCACCAACAGGGACGTCCAGAACGGCAGCAGGACGAGGATCAGCAGCAGGTTGCTCTTGGAGGGCGGCAGGGTCGCGAGCAGATAGGCGATGGGCAGGCCCAGCAGGAAGCAGATGGCGGTCACGGCGATGCTGATTTCCAGCGTGCGCCCCAGGACGTCGAGATAGATCGACTGATCTGACGGCCGGCTCACGATGTCGCCGGCTTCGTCACGGACACGATCGACAGCCCAGAGAAAGTAGAAATCGCTCAAGGGGCCGACGGCATCCTTGATTGCGAGCCAGTATCCGGGCTTGGCCCAATCCTTGTCGATCGCGATGAACGCGTCGAGAATTTGATCGGAGGGAACGCCGACGAGTTTCTCTTCCGCCTCGCGGCCCGTCTTCTTCAGCATCGACTTGAAGCCGCTGAAGGCATAGTTCAGCCGGCGCGTCGCGCTGCCCAGGGTCTTGTTTGCATCGGCAACGACCAGTTCTTCGGCGAAGATTTCCAGCGCCTCGGGCGGCGGGAAACCCTCGCCGTCCCATGCGTCAAACGCCTCGACGGTGCGCGGCAGGGCCTCGCCGACCTCAAGGTCTTCCACGCTCAGCTTGAGCAGGGAGGCGATCGGAATGATGAAGCCGACGACCAGGAAAATGAACATCGGTGCGATCAGGGCAAGCGCCCAGAGTTTGCGCTTCCGGTCCGCACGCCGCAGCCGCGACTTCAGCGTGTTGGTGCCCGACAGAAAGGTGGGCTGGGTGGGATCGGCGGTCGCGCTCATCGTGATCGTGCCGTTCGTTGTGAAAAGGTTCTAAAGAAAACCCGGCGGGCGCAGGGCCCGCCGGGGTCGCAATTCAGATCAGCTGGCTTTCCAGACAGCCCACTTCTCTTCCATCTCCTCGATGTGATCGCCCAGCCAGCCGACCGGCGCCCAATAGGCATTGGTCAGGTTGGCGGGAGCGGTCGGGAGATCCTTCAGGATGCCCGGCTCGATCAGCTCGGCAGCGGCGTAGGTGCTGGGACCGTAAGCGATGTACTGCGACTGACGGGCCATGACCTCGGGACGGCTGGCGTATTCGATGAACTTCATGCCGAGATCGGCATTGGGAGCACCGGCGGGGACTGCCCAGACGTCGTAGTCGACGCGCTGGCCGTCCCAGACGATGACGAAGTTCTTACCTTCCTGGACGTTGGCATTGAAGATGCGGCCGTTCCAGGCGGTGGTCATCACGACTTCGCCGTCAGCCAGGAGCTGGGGCGCCATGGCGCCGGTCTCCCAGTAGATCAGCTGGTCCTTGTGGGGCGCCAGGAATGCGGTGGCCTCGTCGAATGCCACATCGGAGTCTTCCTGAATGTAGTCGGAAGCTTCCTGCGCGGTCATGCCCTTGGATGCCATCAGGGCCATTTCCAGGGTGTGGCTGACGCCGGTGTAGATCGCACGCTTGCCGGGGAACTTCTCGAAGTCAAAGAAGTCGGCCACGGTCGTGGGCGCATTCTCGGGGTCGGGATAGGTGTCGCCGTTGTAGGCGAAGATGGTGCCGTAGGTGATGGTACCCACCGCGCAATCCATCGCGCCGCCCGGGAAGAAACGATCGCGTCCGCCCATGTAGTCGTAGTCGATTTCCTCGAGCAGGCCCTCGTCGCAAGCTGCGAGCGCGGTGCCGGCATCGGCATCGATGACATTCCACTTGTAGTCGCCGGTCTCGACCTGGACGCGGATCTCGGAAACGGCGCCGCCCCACTCGTCCTCGAGTACGGTCATGCCGATGTCCTTCAGGGCGGGCTTGTAATAGGCCTCGCGCTGGCTCATCGAATAGGCACCGCCCCAGGATGCGGCGGTGATGGTGTCTTCTGCCGAAGCCGGACCGGTTCCGGCGAAACCTGCCAGAACGACGCCGCCAAGCGCCGCTAGGCTCCCCTTCCAGTAACAATTCATGATTGTTCGTCTCCCATATTGCGGTTGGTTTACGACCCGGAAATGCGTGTTCGGCGACGCGCCGTCTCGGCTCCGGGCCGGCGGGGCCGACCGCACGGCCCCTGCAATTTTCTTTACGCCATCAGGCGGCGTCGAGCGCCCGGCAGTCTTGCGAGCGCCAGCCGACGCTGATCTTAGTGCCCGTTTCGAGTGCCACATGACTGGCGCCACGCGGCACCTTGATGACGAAATCGTTGTTGCCGCAGATATCGACCCGCACGCGGGTATGGTCGCCCATGTAGATCAGCTCTTCGACGCGAGCTTCGAAGATGTTGTCGCAGGAGCCCGCGGCCGGATTGAGGAAGATGGCCTCGGGGCGCAGCGACAGGGATGTCCGCCCGCCGATGCCGTCGATGTTGACGGCCAGGGCGCTGACCACATCGCCGCTGTCGAGCGCGACCTTGCAGGTCTTGCCTGCCTGCTCCTTGACCGTGCCGGCGAAACGGTTGTTCTCGCCGATGAACTGGGCGCAGAAGGCGTTCTGGGGCTTTTCGTAAAGCTCTTCGGGCGAGGCAAGCTGCTGAATCCTACCGTCGTTGAACACCGCGATGCGGTTCGACATCGTCAGCGCCTCGCTCTGGTCATGGGTGACATAGACCACCGTGACGCCGAGACTCTCGTGGATATGCTTGATTTCGATCTGCATCTGCTCGCGCAGCTTCTTGTCGAGCGCGCCCAGCGGCTCGTCCATTAGCACGAGCTGGGGATCGAACACCAGGGCGCGGGCAAGCGCGACACGCTGCTGCTGGCCGCCCGAAAGCTGACCTGGGCGGCGTCCGCCAAAGGCACCGAGCTCGACCATGTCCAGGGCGCGCTTGATCTTGGTTGCCTGCTCGTCCTTGGGCATGTGCCGGGCCTGCAGCGGGAACGCGAGGTTCTCGGCAACCGTCATGTGGGGGAACAGGGCGTAGTTCTGGAACACCATGCCGATGCCGCGCTTGTGCGGCGGCGTCGAACGCAGCGACTGGCCTTCCAGGGTGATCTCGCCATGGGTCGGTGTCTCGAACCCTGCCAGCATCAGCAGAGTTGTCGTCTTGCCCGAACCGGATGGCCCGAGAAGCGTCAGGAACTCACCGCGACGGATGTCGAGATTGAGGTCCTTGACGACCAGAATCTCGCCGTCATACGTCTTCTGGACGTTAACGAAACGAACGATGGAATCCGTCGAAACCGTCGACGGTCGGTCTGATCCAACCTCGGCCATATGTCGTGCCCATGCCCCGTAGCAGACAGCTGTTTTTTGGTTGGTGGATTGAATCCACCTTGTGTGAAATCAGTGGCATCTAGGTCGCGCCACTGTCAACAAGAAGCGCCCGTTCGGCGGAAACCTGCCCCGTAAGTGCTATGATTGTAGGCGACCATAGCATGGCTGCCGGGTTTTTGTGCATCGAGGGGCGCACCTGGGGTTGCAGCGATGGCTGGTAAACGAATCGGACAGGTATCGGATGGTGACAAGGTGATGATGACACATGCAATCGGGGCCAGATGGAGTCTGGCGGTGACCGTCACGCTCGTTGCGTTCGTCGTCGGTTCCTGGCCTGCCGCAGCCCAGTCCGGTGCGTTGCCGTTTTCGCGCGAGCAGGTGGTTGCTGCGGCGCTCGCGTCGGGCCTGCTTGAGGCGTCGGATTTTCGCGTCGTCGACGACCCCTATGTCGGCGAACTCATGGTCGGCAGCCCTTCGGGCGCGGATGGCGCGGCGGTCAGCGTTCTGTTGCTGGGCGAGGCCGACAGGCTCGATCAGGTCCAGATCGTGCTGCAGGAGCCCTGGGGCGATCTGCCGTCCAAGATGACGCTGGCCGGCAACATGCTGGCGCTGCTGGGCGGCGTGCCCGACCCCAATCCGGCGATCGGCGAGTCGGAGAGCCTGTCGGGCCTTGCGCGCGAGGCCCAATGGGCCGTTGGCCTGTTGTCGGAAGCCTGGGCCGGCTGGCCCGGCAGCACCGTGCGCCAGGTTCGCGTCATCGATGGCGTTTCCGTAATCGCCGAGGGTTACCCGCCCGACTACTGGGTCCTCACCCTGGCACCCGACGGCGGTTATGGCGATGCCACCTGGCCCGGGCCCGATCCGGCCGCCGATGCGCCGGCCGTCGCAAAGGCCCGGCTTGCCATCCGCGCCGGGGACTATCGGGAGGCCTACACCCTGCTGCGCGATGAGGCGCTGCAGGATGATCCCGCGGCCCAGACCCTGCTTGGCGATCTCTATCGCATGGGCAGGCTGGGGCTGGCCGACCAGCAGACCGCGAGCAACTACTACCTGCGCGCGGGTACGAAGAAGTATCCGCCTGCGGTCTATGCACTGGCAACCATGAGCAGCGACGGCTACGGCGTCCTCACGCTCGACAACCTGCGGTATCCCCTGCTGATCATCGCGGCCGAACGCGGCAGTGCCGATGCCCTGTTCATGCTCTCGGACAAGGAGGAGGGCGTTTTCTTCCAGCGCCCCGAAGGTATCGGTCCGGTCGATCAGGTCGATATGGCCGCGCGCCTGGGACTGCTGCCGGCCCAGGTCGACATGGCCAACCGTCTGGCGCGGGGCGAAGGCATCGACGCCGACCCGGTGGCTGCCTATGCCTGGGCGCTGGTCGCGCTCGACAACACCGATCCGGGCATCGACTGGATTCGCAGCCGCCAGCTTGCCGACGACTACAGCCAGGGCCTCTCGGGCAAGCAGCGCGCCGACGCCCACGCGCTGGCCGACGGGCTCATCGCAGAGATCGCCAACTAGAGCAAATCACCTTCAGACGGAATCGCATCGCGATTGCGCATGAAGGTGTGAATTTGCTCTATCTCGTTGATGCAGAGCGGATTCACACGATCACACGAAACCATGGAGTGGTTCCGTGTGATCGTGATCCGCTCTAGACGATGCGGAGTTCGCGGGGAGCGTCGGTCAGCACTTCGCAGCCCGATTCGGTCACCAGCACGGTTTCCGAAAAACCCATGTTGCCTTCGCCGCGGAAGCCCGCCATGGGCACCAGATGGAAGGTCATGCCGGGTTCCAGCGACCGTTCGTTGCCTTCCGCGATGTCATTGACCAGACCCTCGCCCCAGCCCGGGGCAAAGGCGACACCCATGGAATAGCCCGCCCGGTGGCGGAATTGCTCACCGATGCCGCCACGGTCCATCTCGGTGCGCCCTGCGCGGTCGACCTCCTGGGAGGTCGCGCCGGGGCGGATGGTGTCGATCATGGCCTCCAGCGCCGCGATGGAAACGGCGGCGCGGTCGGCGGCGGCATTGGAGGGCGCGCCGATCGAGGCCATGCGCATGTGCGAGCCCGAGTAACGCTTGTAGCAGCCGCCGACCTCGAAAAAGACCGTGTGGCCGGGTTCGATCACCGCGCGTTCGGGCAGCATGTGGGTCACGGCCGAACGCGGTCCGGTGACGACATAGGGACCGCCGGCGGGATGTTCGCCGCCTTCGTTCATCATGGCGTCGTAAACGGTGCCTGCGATCTGGTTTTCCGTCTTGCCCGGCGCCAGGGCGTCAAGCCCGGCCCTGATGCCGACGGAGGCGATGCGCGCGGCCTCGCGGATGCAGGCGATCTCGGCCGGCGACTTGATGCGCCGGGCGCCTTCGAGGATATGGCCGGCGCCGGTGGTCGCCTTCTCTCCCCAGCGTGCGCGCACGGCATCCAGGATACGCGGCGGCAGCCAGAAGCCGCGCTCCTCGTAGCCGATCCGGGTGATCCTGGCGCCGGTGGCGTCGCAACCCTCCAGGGTCTTGGCGACCTCGTCGTCGCCCATGAAGATCGTCAGCCCGGTCTTGATCCAGGAAAGCGCCCGCACGCATTCGTGCTCCAGCTTGCTGGTGACGAACTGGGGCGTGCCTTCCAGGGGCAGCAGGAAGATCTGGTAAACGTAGTAGCCGGTCGTGCGGTAGCCGGTGAGCCAGTAGATGTTCTCCGGGCTCGTCACCATCAGCAGGTCGATGCCGGCCTGCGCCATGGCAGCCTTCACGCGCGTCATCCGCGCCTGATATTCCTCCAGCGCGAAAGGCAGGCCGAACGGCTGCGCGTCGTTCCAGTCCAGCGTTGTCATCGTTTGCAGGATCTCCGGTTTGTTTTGGCTAGCATTGTCATGGCCAAGGTTGGCAAAGTTTGTCTGTCGTGCGGACAAGCTAACATGATGGCCAGGCGTGGTGCATTGTCCGTCCCATCGATTGTTGCCCGCCAATCCGCCGCAGCGTGAGATGATCGGCCCGACGGTCGCGTGAGGCGGAGGGGGTAATGACGATGAGGCTTGCCTTGGCTGATCGTTTCAGCGCGCCCGGCTAGCGGCGGGTTCCGTGCGCATCTGGGTGATCCTGGGTTGGCTGCTCGCCGGTCTTGCCGGCATGGGCCTGCTGGGCTTCGAACTGATGCCCGCGGGCAATCGTGGCCTTTGGCTGTTCCTGGTGCTGATGCTGGCCCTGGGCGTTTTCCTGCCACTCTGGCTCGCGATCGGCCTGGGTATCCTCACCTTTGCCGTCTTTGCCATCTACATCGCGCTGGTCAGCGAGGTCCGCAATCTCAGCGGTGCGCAGCTTCTGGCGCTGTTTTTCCTGCCCCTTGCGCCGGTCTGGCTTGCTGCCTTCCGGCGCAGCCTGACCCAGGTCGACGACCTCGTCAGTTTCGCGCGCAGCTTCCGCCATCGCCATGCCTCCCTGATCGATCCCGAACACGACGCCATGACCCTGCATCTCCTGCGCCGGCTGTTTCCCAACGTCGTGGCCCGCTGGCACGCCACGGGCGGGCGCGGCCGGGTGATCGTGGTCGCCGTCGAGGGCGACCGTGCCGCCCGCGATCTGCTGGGCGACGATGCCTGGCGGGCACGGCGTCTCAAGGTAATCGCAGCGATCCAGGAAACACGGCCAGGCGCCCTGTTTTTCATGGACGACGGTCGGCCCGATCGTTTCGTGTTGCTCGACGACGAGGCCGAAGGGACCGCGGCCGACCTGCTGGCGGCGGTGGTGGCGGTTCCCGGGGTCAAGGCGCAGGTGCGCGTGGCCTGTTATCCCGAGGACGGCGAGGACGCCGATGTCCTGCTAAAGAAGGCGCGCGGCATGTGAACGAGATCGCCCCCTTCCTGTTGCTGATGTGTCAGCTCACCTTTTCGCTCAACGAGCCGCCCCCGGCCGAGGCGCTTGCCATGCTTGCCGCCGCCTATGGCTGCGACGCGCGCGTCGAGGTCAACTTCGACAGCCAGGCAGCGCCCCCGGCGAGCACCGTGGGGGCCTATTTCCCCAGCTTGTCGAGCTACTGGCCGATCCTGGACGACGACGGCAGCGCGGAGCTGGAGGAACGCGTGCAGGCCTGGATCGATCAGGGCGTGCGCCCCGGTCTGCTGCTGCGCGCCGACCCGGTGACCCTGGCGCTGCGCTTCGACGAACTGGATCACCTCCAGGGTGCCGTCAACCTGGGCGCCATCCCGATCATGGCGATCGAGCGGCCGCTGCAGGGCAGCGTGACCTATGGCGCCACGATCTATGCCGCCCTCGGTCTGGCGCCCCAGGCGGTCTATGTCGCCGACGGCTACGGCCTTGATCTGGGCCTGCTGCCTGCGGGCCGCCATCTCGTCGCCGGCTACTGGCACACGCCCTACCAGGCCATGCCGCTTCCGGCGCGCCAGACCAACCTGGGCCCCAGCAGTTTCCTGCCGGTCTTCGATGGCCCTTCGCCGGGGGGCGGCTACTATGCGACCACGGCCGATGGGCGGGGTGCTGCCTTCACGCCCGATTTCCAGCTCTACTGGTCGTTCCTCGGCCTCGAATTCCGCGCCGGACCGGGCGGTCTCGACACCGGAGCGGCGGGCAGCGTCCTGATGGCCCTGGTGCGTGTCTCCTCGGTCATGTGGGCCGCGATCGGAGGCAACTGGCCCGATCTTCTGACCGGCATCGTCGCCCTGCTGGCCTGGATCGGCATTGTTGTCGCCGGCCTGCTGTTCCTCGTCCTGCCCTTTGGCATTGTCCTTTCGAGGTTCAGCCGTGACCACGATTGATGTGATCTTCATCCTGAGTTTCGTGGGGATCTGGCTTGCCCAGTTCTTCTGGCTCGTCCTGTCCTTTGGCGCCTTCGGCTATATGCGCAGTGTCGAGGGCGAGCGCGAGAAGCTGCTGGCGCAGATGCCTGATCCGATGCCTGCTGTCACCGTGCTGATTCCGGCCCACAACGAGGCGCTGGTGATCGAGGAGACCCTGGCGGCGATGAC
>Ga0105054_10005167_pt1 | contig 18930 bp, 17 predicted proteins | sample BON02_FD_78091 | JGI IMG/M metagenome (GOLD analysis project Ga0105054, IMG submission 78091) | Freshwater microbial communities from Lake Bonney liftoff mats and glacier meltwater in Antarctica - BON-02 (megahit assembly) | ecosystem: Environmental > Aquatic > Freshwater > Ice > Glacier...
CTTTGAAGTTAGTCTCTACAATGATAAAAATGCCGCTGTTCTCTTCACCTTTGTCCATCTGTTTCACCCGTATCTTACGTACTGGTATTTTAGATTTAGATTCCGGATTCAAATCGACTGCTTTGGAGGCAGCGTCCACTTTTTGTTCCTTCGTTGGTCCGAATACTACGTTTATTGCAAGTGATGTAGGGTAAAACAGTCTGCTGTCGTTATTGTGAATCAAACCGATTAGCTCCAAGTCTTTCAGGAGAGATTTTTGCTCTTCGTCTAGTAAATTATACTCACAGGCGATGCCAGGTTCACAAAAGCTAAGCCTAAATAGCATCTGCAAAACACTTTCCGGTTCTGCCGACTTCAAAGTATAATGCTTGAGCAATAACCATACTTGATTTTGAACATCTCGAAGCATAAACTCGTATCCCCGTTTGGTTATTCTAGGTTGTCCGTCAATTCTCTTCATTAATTTCATTTGTAACAATAACACGATGACTTCATCTGGTGGTCGACGGTATTCAGATGATCCTACAATGAAATGTAAAACAGAATTCCAACGATGTTTTGCACTTTCTTCAACCGCAGCTGGGTTTAAATCTTGATTTCCTGACGAAGTCTGCCAGGGAAACTTGATCGGATCAACATCCATCACGGAGGAAAATAACTGGATGCGAAAAGTCGGTAACAATCTCAAGCTCCCAGAATCAGAAAACTCTAATAGCTTCAATAACTTCAATTTCTGAATCGCACTTTTGAATCGGATGATGTCTTGTGATGATTTTTGCAGCCAGTCCGCTTCAACGTAGGCCTCCACTGAGAGGAGTCTCATGACAAGTTGTTGCCCAAGTGAATCAATACTTCTCAGCACAGCAACAGCAGTCCATCTGCAATTTTGAAACACCTTCTCAGCAGCAGATTGAGGAAGTCGTTGTATAAACTCAAACAGATCGTCATCGTCTTCGTGACCGTCATTCATTGCAAATCTGGACACATGTAGACCCTATTCTTTAAACAAGAAGATGTTGTCGCGTACCGTAGTGCTGTCACGTTCACTACTATTGCGTCACGGTCGAAGCATAACGTCGCTTCCCAAGGAAGAGCCGCGTTTGCTTGAAATGGTCAAAGAGTATTACGATCGTGCTGGAAATTTCTTAGACATCGACGAAGGTGAGCTTGAACTAATAAAAGGGTGTGACGCTGTATTACGAGTGACATTTCCATTCAAGAGAAGAGACGGCAGGTACGTTATGCATTTAAATAATGGATTGAAATATTGATATTTCTAGTGTATTGGTAATACAAGGGTATCGAGCGCATCATAGTCGACATCGGATGCCTGTGAAAGGAGGGATGCGATTTAGTCCAACAGTGGATTTACAAGAAGTGGAAGGAATGGCTGGATTAATGACTTTGAAATGTGCTACACTTGATATTCCATTTGGTGGTGGCAAAGGAGGTATTCGAATAGATCCATCTCAATTCGACGAGAAGGAACTAGAACGAATTGTGAGACGTTTTACTACAGGTACGTTTATTATAAGATATATAAAATGATGTACTTACATCGATTAGAATTGGCTAAAAAATCGTTTATTGGTCCTGGGAGAGATGTTCCTGGTCCTGATTTAGGAACTGGCTCAAGAGAAATGAGTTGGATGGCTGACACCTATGTAAAACTGTTTGGTACGACAGATATCCATGCTTATGGTGTTGTGACAGGAAAAGCTCTCAGTATGGGAGGGATTGATGGTAGAAAAGAAGCCACTGGTCTTGGAGTGTATTATGCTTTGAGGGAATTTTTAAGTGAACCCACCATTGTTGAACGATTTGCTTTGACCGAATGGACTAATATTATAGGGAGAAAATTCGTGGTCGTTGGATTTGGTAAAGTTGGTTACAATCTCGCCCATTTTATTTCTCGTGCCGGTGGCATTATTATTGGTGTTTCTGATCGCTCCTGTGGTGTGATTCTGGATTCTGGATTGGATATTGAGAAGATGAAGGCTCACAAAGTAAGTATATATATTCAATATGTATATAAATAAATATAAATCTTGCAGGATGCCACGGGATCCATCTACGGTGCATATCCTGATGCGGAATTAACAAAAGTATCTCGGGGTATTGTTGGAGGTCAAGATCTTCTTGAGCACTCTTGTGATATTTTAGTATTAGCAGCGTATCAACAAATGGTTCATTGTGGAAATGCTGGCCGCGTGAATGCAAAAGTCGTGGTTGAAGCTAGGTAGGTTTTTATATAGTAGAGGAATCCTTTTGTAATTTAATTGTATTCACAGTAATGGGCCCGTTACGCCATTAGCAGAAGATATATTGGAGAGAAAGAATATTCTGATTATTCCAGATGTTGTAGCTTCTTCCGGGGGATTAGTCGTTTCCTACTTTGAATGGCTGAAATGTCTCTCGAATGTTCGCTTTGGAAGATTAACTAAGAAATGGGAAGAGCGAAGTAAGTTAATGATGCTCGATGCGTTTGAAGCTGCAGGAGGCAAAGTGGATGAAGAGCACAGACATAAAATCATTCAAGGACCCTCAGAAAGAGATATCGTGTTTTCTGGTCTTGCTGACTCTATGATTGCCGCATGCCATGAAACTATTGACACTTCGAAAAAGCACGGATGCAATCTTCGTCAAGCTGCATATATCAACGCTATTACGAAAATACATGATTCCAACAAAAGTTCCGGTCTCTTTTTGGCATAGTATTATTTTTTTAAAACAACAAGCAACTTGTTATACGTTGATAGAGCGAGAAAGTAGCTGAACTCGATTAAGTAGAACATCTCCATGCTTGATGATACTCTGATACTTGGCATTGGAATTATTTGGTCTGCTGGTTTCAATAACACCAGCTACTTTGTCAATTTTAGCGCTCACACGTCCGGATGATATGAAATGGGACAATTCTTTATCTAAAAATGATTTGGACACTCCAAAAGCACTGGACATAGAATCCAGAGTAACACTCTTATAGGATTCCAAAAACTGAACGTATGCAAGGATACGAACTTCCCGGTAAAACCAGTCACGATGAGAAGCTAAATACCTGTCAGTAGATATCTGCTGATTCAGTTTTACCAGCGACTCAAAGAAACCTTTGTAATTACAATCATAAAGATTATTCATGAACTCCTTGAGGTTTGGGATCTCATGAACCACCGAAAGCACCTCTGGCGAGTCAATAATCTTCTTTTTGAACGTCACCCTATCAAGTACAACAATACCCGTCATAATTGCATAGAAAATAAATTCTGCATAGGAACAAAGTTCTGTTGTAGTAAATGTGGCAATGGCTGATAAAAAATCTTCCGACGCTTTCTCAAAATCTCTCGAAATGAGAGCATGTATTCCGCGATATGATTTTAATCTGTTTCTTCTGTCCCAGTCACCTCCGCTTTCCATAAGCTCCTCCGATTCTTCAACAGATTTGGATACAAGCTGGTTATCATGCCAAACCAATCCAAGGAGAAGTTTTTTTAAAATGACATCGATCTTTTGACCTGTACTGCATGACTTGAGAGCGAATGCTTTGTCGTATGCTTCAAGAGCATCAGAAATTGAACCTGACAATGCGAAGAAACGAGAAATCTCAAGAAGAACATCCATCACTTCAATCTCACCGTGATTCTCTTTCATGTTTTTCTCCTTTTCTTCGAGTTCAGCCAAGGTCCCAGCGTTAGCAGCCTTCATTGAAGAAAGTAAGCTTTCATCTCTAGTCAGCAACCCATGTTCACATGTATCAATATAGAATGCAACCATGTTCTTCTCTTTAATGTTTTCCAACAAGGCCTCCTTCACTTTTGGTCGATCTGGTACAAGTCCCTCGCTACAAGTTAGTAAGAAACGAAGTCTAGCGGTATCCAACGCATGGTCTACTTCTGAATCACCGTCGAGAATTCCAGTTGGCGGTTTATCCACCTTTGCTGTTTTGACTTTCTTTAAACGGTTTACAATGGAGGTGAGCATTAGTATATTATATTCCTTCGTGCTTCGCTATCCAAAAAGATACAAGTATTTATATATTAATACACACGGTATTAAAATTGTACTATCAAATACCAATGCTAAAAATGTCCATCACGGTAGTTCTTGGGTTCCTCTTCAGCGCAGGTACAGCTTTTACTTTCTTTGATGGATCATTATTCTCATACCATCCCACCTTAATTTCCATCGCATTTGGGATCATAATGGTTGGTGGCATCGAATTTGGGCAAAAGGCAAGCAAATTAAGATATAAAGCCAACAACATACAAATCCATATGGCTTGTAATTTACTTGCGTTTTTTATTGCTGCTGTTGGTGTCGGGTCTATTGTGCTTGTCAAATTCCAAAACGGTAAGCAACACTTCCTCAGCACGCACTCCTACATGGCTATCATGTCAATACTCTGTGTGAAGGTCAGTATACTCTCCGGTTTCCTTCATGGCTCCACTGGGAAGTTGACTTCTGAAGCTCTCTATTTCCATCGTATGGTCGCTTCTATTGGCTATATTTGTGTGTTGGTGTGCATCATCACTGGTTTCGAAACGGTGACAGTGCATAAAGGTGTCCAAACTTTTGTATTGGAGGCCCTTTTCTGTTTAGTGTTTGTATCACTTTTCGGAACAAGCATTAAAAAAGGCCATGTTTTTGGAAAAGTCAAAATATGGCAGTTGATTGTATTCGCCTTAACTTTGGTAGCACTTTCAGAAGGAGTAGCAAGGTTCGCTGGCCCATTTATAGACCTCGTATTACAAAAAGTAACTTAAATTCGCTACTATTGAGTTTTCTTTAACCGGATTTCCACACTCTTTTTGCACAATGGACAACTAGTACTCACGTTCAACCATTTAAATCCACAATCCTTATGAAACACATGGAGTCTATGGCACGGAAGTTGAATAACAGAATCATTCACTTGGAAATCTTCGTAGCAAATAGAACATGTAGGTATCGGCATGGGATTTTGAATTCGAAAACTTTCATTTTCAAGAGCTAAAATCGTGCCTCGAGAGGTCGACATTGAACCTTGCCTAGTATTTGGTAGCGGAATATGAAAAGGTAAATAATAACCCCATAAAATGGTAAAGAAAATTCGTAGCAAAAGGCAAGCAAGAAGCCAATTCCATACAAATTTAGGGGAAGTGGAATTACTGTAACAAGTTTCATTGCCTCCTCCGAAAACAACACAAAAGGTAAAACCTCCCATGGGAACCAGATATTGTCCTAAGAAACCAAAGTAGTGATTAAGTCTCCAGCATCGATGCTCCATCGCAGTTTCAAATGCTGCAAGAATTGCTATCAGAGGATCTCTACCTATTCGCTTTCGCAACTCCCATACGTCAAGGAAAGAAAGAACTCGAAAGGGAATCTGCAAAAATTGAACGAAAATAAAACTCAAGACAAGAAGCCAGTTGATCCAATAAACAAAGCATGTTTCACATTCTGTTGAATGCATTTGTAAAATTGCTTTCAGAACAACTGGTATTGTAGTTGCTGAGAAAAAGGATCCAATCACAAATAACCCGATGAGTAGCTTGACCGCGTTCGCCGGATCATCTCTTTAAATATTCAAAGTTAGATACATAAAATTTCAAAAACAAAGAGAACTACTACGTACTCTACCAAACGCAGTAGCGATGCAATTGCAACTCCAGGTCGCATGTATTTGTTCTTTTTGCACACTTCCCTATTAATACAATGTACTACAGAGAGACGTTTGTCCATTTTATGCTCTATTTGATATTGTTGTTGCTGTCATTCGTATTGGCGGAAGAATTAGTATGCAATTGGGAGCAAAATATAATTGATACTGAAATACACTTGAATGACCTTGATGCAGTTCCGAGGAAAGGTTCTATGATTATAGGACTGACCCCATTTCTGCCAGATAGGATGCGTTTTTATGTCGCAGGACGCCTGTCGTTTTCTGAAGCCAATTTGAGAACATTGAATGTTTTGGATAATAGAGTGGATCATTTACTCGAACCCTTTATTTTTCAAGAAATGAATCATTTTGTTGCAGTAGAATCAACTTCCATTCTGGGGCCGAAAGGACAAACTTCGAATCTTAATATCTGCTTATTGGAAGCAAAATGGCTATCAACTCATGCAAAGAGAGTTATTGCTTCTATTCCTCTTCTTCATAATTCAGATGCTGCTATCCAAAACTACCTCGTAGGTCTTTCCCAGATTCCGGCGGTTATTGGAGTGAGAATAAATTTAAAACGCGCATCAGGAAACCCACCACACACTCATCTTTTGACGCTCAAATTAGAATCCATTATATCAAGCCTTCCATCGGGAGCCAATCAACTACCTCTTGTCGAAATACTTGTTTCTTCTGATCAACTGATGAAAACAGTCTTGCCTCTTGCTAGATTCTTCAAGGAAAAAATTGCATTTGTTGTTGTCATCGACTCAAATCCCGATAGCTCCTTCGAAGATATGTTGAAACTGTTTTCTGAGATGGAGAATATTGTATTTAAAGTTTTATACTTCAAAGAGTTGCCCCGTATTGCTGAATTGATGGTGAAATACAATTTCCACGAAGGTCGTCTTATCTTCGGATCGAATCTTCCATTTCAGAAACCCATTATTGATGATTATTATTCCATGTGGCAAGAAGTGATGAATTATTTGCCAACTGAAGTCTTCGTGGACAATCCAAAAAAACTTTATAATATTAATTTTTAACAACCTCCTCTTCGTCATCATTTTCGTATTCAATTTCAATCTCTTGTCTCTTTTTGCTTTTACCGACTGGACGAGCTCCTGGTCGTTTCTTCTTCATGTCATCACGGGGATAGACATCTTCGATATCGTTGTCAGAGTCATCAGAATCCGAAGGAGCCTCAACGTATTCGATTTGAGCTTTATATTCTTCGTCGTCATCAAAATCTTCCTGGTCCTCTTCGTCCTCTTCTTCCTCCTCCTCTTCAATCTCCTCAAGGACATTCTCATATTGTTTAGAAGGGAAATTATAGATATCACCATAGGTCCCTTGTTTAAGACGCTCGAGCAATTCTTTCTCTATAGATTTCTCCAACAAAGCTGCCGCCAAAGCTTTCTCCTCTCTTCGTTCTTCCCTTTGTTCAACTTTCCGAACTACATTGACAAGTTTCACTTGAGTTCGTTTTCTCAGTCGCCTCATTCGGATTAAATATTGGTGAATTTTTGTGAGTCTCTGTTTCACTTTCAATGAAAGGCCGTCTTGCCAATATTGTAGATGTTCGTCAATTACCTCCAAAGCTTTTGTGTAGTTTCGAGGAAGTTCTAATTTCTCCCAGAGATACTTGGGCATATGGGCTCGTTCAATGGTTTTCATGTACAAATAGCACTTGCCTTCTTCTTCCTTAATAGTAGCATATCTACTGTTAGCCAGTGGACACGAGGATCTGTTGCAAAGTCCGGTAACATTGTATTCATTTCTGCAGAAATCTTGCTCGTTACCGATTTTTGCTTTGAAAGAACAATGAGTTTTCTTGCCCCCAATCACAGTCCATATCAAATCGTCGTGTTGCATTGTCAAATACTTCCTTGACTATCAAGATAATTATAGAAACCGAATTGACACAATTACAACAACTTGAATGACTGGCACGAGAGAATTTTTATTTTGCTAGGGTCTACCTTCTTACCCATCCTACAAGAACACAAACAATATTTATTGATACTATTGGTTTTGCATATCGAAACTAATCAAGTACCATACCTGCACAGGTCCAATTATAATCAAATTGATTTTGTTATTACATTAGAAGTTGAAATCAACAAATAGAGAACCTGGTACGCCAAACGCACTTTCGCTATATTTGTAACGCTTCAAAGTTGAGTCATCGATTGTTTTAATACTTGATTATAAAAGACCGAAAAGGAATTTGAAAGCAGGACTTCCAACCATCGTAGTTTTCATTTGTTCGTTTTCGCTGTCCTCCGGACTCTCTTGGGTTTTCTGTGAAATCGAAGCCATTTTAACTAGCAGATTGAGTGCTGACTAAAAAATGATGATTCCCTGTTGCAAAGTTTAAACAGTGTGCAAAACAAAGTTTGAATAAATGCAATTTTTTTAATGATAACACGTGAACTTATTAATCCTCTTCGTAAACACCGGGAATCATAATGTTGCACTTTTCGGCAACACTCCGAACAATCCCGGCACGAAAGGCATCAATTTTACGGCCCTGCAACCAAAACCACATGGCATCGCAGTGCTCCTTCTGAGATATTCCTTTGCTCTTCAGTGTGAGAAATTTACCAATCAGTTGATGAGTTGTAGTGATGCTTTGATCCCCTTCCACGTCCTCCGCCAGTTTGGAAGCTGCAGCTGGACCAATACCTGGAACTGTGGTCAAGTCTTCGTTGACTTTGTTAGCAAGGAATATTGCCAGGGCTTCGGCTCCTACTTTACTTCGATTGACGTCGAAACCGCTCATAGCTCGAATTACAGTTGTTGATTGAGGAAACAAAAAATCAATTTCCTTTTAATTAAGATGGATCCTAGCTAAAACAATAATGCTATTTCAAATCCTCTCCATTCAAAGGATGCCGAGGCGGTCCGGTCCCCGCATCTCTTCTACGATTCACAAGAACAGGTTGTAGAAATGAATTGTGTTGATCTAGTCAGTGGAGACGAAGATGATTGCGTTGTACTCGATGATGCTATCAGCAAACACATTGCAGCAAAGAGGAGCCATACTGTTGTTGCCACTCCTACTAGAAAATTCAAGTGTAGAAAGAAAGCCACTGAATCGTCAAGTAGTTCCTCAACTCCGAAAGACTTTGTAAAAAAAGTTTCCCAACATGTTGAATTTCAAAATGATGACGATTTGAACCTTGCTTCTATGAAACCATCGCGGGTGAACTTGCATTTTATGGTCCAGGAACTGGGAAACTTGAAATCCTTGAGATCGTTAGATCTGTCAAAGAATAAAATAGGGGAGAACTCGTTGAAGGCAATAACAAACTGGCTGGAAAACGATAATTATTTCCTTCAACGGTTAAACTTGTCCAATAATCTTTTCGGGGACGATGGTTTAGAATACATCTCATCAATGTTGAAAGTTAATACTTCCATTGTTCATCTGGATATACAATTCAATCGTTTGACGGACGCTGGGATGCATCTTCTTGGCCAGGGACTCATTGCTAACCAAACTATTCAGGAGATTTTGATACTTGAAGATACGCTTGTGCCAGGGGCCAATAATGTCGCAGCTCTGCTTGAGAAGAATAAATATATTCTCTCGAGAGAAAGAGAGTTTGTCGAAAGGGATCCATTTTCATATTACACAAGCAAATTATTTGCTCTGGTTCCCAAATTACAGTCTCTTCGAAATAGCAACATGTTAGATAAACGTTGGGGATCGTTAGATTGCCCTCGTGGTGAATTCAGAGGTGAGCAATGGAAACAAAAGTGGGATGCCCAAGTTCGTGCCTTTTGTCTGATGGGAAACCTTGAACTGGAATTGACACAGCTTCATGTCACTCTTGGTAGTATCTCAGAATTACAAAGACTGAATGAGAAGTGGACCAAGAACCGAATATCAATTATCGATAAGAAGAATGGGGATATTAAAACTCTATCGCGTATTCGCAAATCTGATGGTGAATCAATCTTGAACCTTTCAAGCAAGTTTGTTGACTTCGTTAAAGCAATTTTTACCAAGGGTGACTTGGGCGACTTGACTTCGTTTGAAGACAGAATGATTGACGCTGAACTATGCCGTGAGCAGTTTCATCTTACAACACAAAGTAAAGGTTGTAAAATGCTTGAATATGTGGATGATGAAAACGACACGTCTACGAATGCTGTAGCACAAGACTTCTTTAAGTTATATCGTCATCGTTTCCTGCCAACGGAACTACTGTGGAAGGACCAAAATAATGTCGGTTTGCTTTCGTCACAAGTGACGCGTCAAATGAAGAAATTGTCATATTGCTTTCAGCTTGATGCTTCTCGTGATGAATCATTGGTAGATGAATTGAAAGAGGTTTTCGAAGTCGCTACTCTTGAAAATCAATTCTGGATTCATAATAACCCAATTCTATCCATACCACTATCATCCTTTCTCGAAACTCTTGGGGGATTATGTAGACTATACGCTCGCCTATACTTCGATATAAAACAAATCCATTCGTACTTGAAAACTGCCGAAGAACTTCGAAATCGCTTTAAGCATTGCAATTCACCACCGGTAACATCTAAACTTGTTTCTCTTAGGAAACAAAATCACGAATTATTGGACAAGCTGGAAAATATGGAATTGGAGGTAAAACAACTGGCTCGACAACCATCAAAAAACGATTCTTGTGATGCCTATTTTGAAAAGAAATCAAGTTTTGAAGCTTCGAAACTTGAATATGAAAGCCAGAAATGGAACCAGCAAATACAAGATGAAACATATCATTTATTTCAAATCGCGAGACATCACTATCCTGAATATTTCTGGAATCCTGAATGGTGTGATCAACTCGGTGTCGTTGATGATAGTGTGCTTCCGCGTGATTATCAAGTTCTGATTTCATCCCTCGCGTGGACAGATCCACACACGAATCCTCCTCACTATGAAAAAGTTATCAAGGGAAATGTATATTTGGTCGATGAAGAATTCGTAGTGAAAGTGTACGACCTACGACATGCTCAAAATGCGGTATGTTTCTGCAGGCAAACTCAAATACTGAAGGAGGTGGGCAAGCATTTTCATTTGGCAACTCCGATTGCTGTGTATACCACTGAAAACACAGGTGTGTTGAGAATGCCTTATCTTGTCAAGGGTGCTCTGTCAACTTGGATGACAGACGTTCCATCTAGTGCGAGGTCGATGGAAAAGTGCACACTGTTTCTGATGGATATTTTAAACGGGCTGTTTTTCTTGCACTCTAATAAATTGGTTCATGCAAATATACGTGCTGATACTATTTTGCTTTCGCCCAGTGAAAGAGCAATCATTTCGAATTTTGATAATTTGCGCCGAATAGATGAGTGTTTAGTTCGAATGGAAGGAAAGGATGAGTCCAAATATGTCGCACCAGAAAACCGTGAAAGTTTTGTGACGATGTATTCCGCGTCCACAGATATGTTTGCATTTGGTATTCTTGTTCAAGAACTATTTCAAGGTGTTGAAAAAATGTCTGACGAAAGACGCATTCATTACCATGCCTTCATTACTGGTCTGTTGCAAGATGATCCCTTGTTAAGAACAACTTCTGCTTGTGCGCTAGAAAGTCCGTTTTTAGCGTCCAAGGAGTTGGAAGTAAGAATGTGTCCTGTTTGTGGTGATTCACGACAAAAATCAGATGGCATCGAATGTTCAAACCATCATTTTATGTGTGATTGTTGTCTTTCAGGCCAATTAACCACCATATCAGAAGCTGGCTTTGATCATCAGCTCCGCGAGAATGGTGGCTTAGTGAAGTGTTACGATCCTACGTGTTCCAGTAAGCCGTTTCATCCAAAAGATGTATTGAGTCATGTTAATTCACAAGTATATGATAAATACATGACAGCAATAAAACGTCACACGGAAGCCAAAATATCCCTCGAGAAGGAGTCCGAATTTCAACATCGGCTTGATAAAGTGAAGAAACAAATGACTGAGGAAGGAAACCACGAAAAGATTCTTGATCATATTCGTCGCATTGAAGATGATATTTTAACTCTGAAATGTCCTCGAAACGGCCATGCATTTGTCGATTTTGATGGTTGTTTTGCCTTGAAATGCTCCAGTTGTCCTTGTAATTTTTGTGCATGGTGCCTTGCTGATTGTGGAAATGATGCTCATGCTCACGTCAACAGCTGCAGGCTTAATAAATCCCGTGGATATTATGGTAGTCCTGACCTATTTAAACAAGTTCATAAAGAACGGAAGTTGAAGCTTCTCTCCGAATTCTGGAATTCGAATATCAAGCACCAAAGCCCGGAATTTAAGAAAGAATTGAAAAATGAACTTGTAAAGATTTTAGATCGCAGTGACAAAAGGTTCGTTGCCAATTTGATCTAAGGGCTTATATTAAAAATAAATACGCACATATATGAAATAAGACATCTAGTTGCTTTTCAGATAACATTCAGCTTCGTGGAGGGTGTTCCCCTTCCGGAGAGACTGGGTAGCACCAGCCTTCGGGTCCTGGCCCCCGTCGTTTATTAAACGGTGGACACCACATTGAGAAAATGTAATTTGAAATTAACATTCAGCTTCGTACTCATATGCGGACCATATCTGTTTAAAAAAATTCGAGGGATGCAATTAAATTACATCAGGAGAAATATAATGTGATTTCAGTGATTCCACATAATGTTCTTGCTTCTGATTACCTCACGGATTGCCATCAGCCTCTTTTCTTTCAACAAGATACTCTTGTTTATTCAGAAATTAGCATTTGATGGCTTTTATCCACTACTTGTAGTGCTTTAAAATAATCGACTTTCGTTGTGTTTTAAAACAAAAACAAAAATATTTTTATTATTAGAAAGTTCCTTCTTGTTCCATTGAGTGATGTTTTCGGGAGGTGGGTTTAGATTCGGCGATCTGCTTGGTCAGAATAGTCAGACTCGGTTTGTAGAAACATACCGCTGTTATCCGTTGTCATTTCACGGTAAGGAAGACAAGGAGAATGGTGATAAAATCATATTACCTAGTTCAGCCTTTGAAAAATTGGCTCACATGACTATTACATATCCGATGCAATTCGAGCTTAAGAATGAAGATCACATGGATATATCGAATTCAGATTCTCCTGTGTGTCCTCATACTCACGTGGGGGTGTTGGAGTTCACTGCTAACGAAGGTACTGTTTATATTCCTTACTGGGTTATGCAAAATCTGTTCATTCCGGAAGGGGGTCTTGTTACTGTTACAAATGTTACTCTTCCACTTGCCGACTTCATTAAATTTCAACCCCAGACGAAAGATTTCCTAGATATATCAAATCCCAAAGCTGTTTTGGAAAGCACGTTGAGAAATTTCTCTTGCATGACCAAAAATGATCAGATTTGTATCCCATATAACGGAAAGAATTATTATCTTAATGTTGTTGATGTCAAACCGAAGGATGCATGCTCTATTGTAGAAGCTGATGTCAAAGTTGATTTCGATGCACCCCTTGATTACGTTGAACCTACTCCTCCCGTAGCGGAAAGTACGAGTCAATCAAATAAATCCGATACTGTGGATAATCGCGACAATACTCTTGCTGATTTGGCGAAAGCCAGGGAGTTAAGAGTACAACAACTTGAAAATGAACGAGCCAGTTATGTTGCTTTTTCTGGATCAGGACGGCGAGTAGATGGAAAGAAAAAAGGAGAAACATTGGTTTCGGCTGAAAAACCCCCTTCACCACCTGTGAGAACAAGTAAATGGAAAACACGAAAACAAGGGACATCATTTTTAGGTCACGGTCATAGCTTAACAGACTAAGGACTCAAGATAATGGTTTTTTATTGATTGTAGATTAAAAGTGTTGATTTTTGTTCTTAAAAGAATTGATTCGTGAAAAAAGCTAATTTGCTACTGGACGAGATAGGTCGAATGTTTCACGAGTAAGACCATAGGTACATCCTCCAAGTCGTGATATTGGATCTAACAGTTCACCTTTGACGGTACCAGATGTTTCGTCATACACATCCTTATTTACATGAACCATAACCGCTTCAACGATAATCATTGCTGAGTTTATTGTGCCATCTTCTGCTTTCATATCTCGGATCTCAAGAACTTTGCATTCAAATTGCACTGCGGCCTCTCCAACACGAGGAGCCTTCACAACAAGTGATTGCAATTTAGTCAATCCGGATAATTCAAATTCGTCGATAGAAGGTGGCCAATTCCCACATGTGTGATTTGCTGCCTCAACAAACCATGATGACATTATTTGAACTGTACACTCGCCAGTTTGCTTGATATTCGCCAGAGTATCTTTGAAAGGAGGGTTACGACGTTTATCATGAACACAAGTAAATGCGAAAGCTAGTGGATCATGTCCCATCAATCCGAAATAACTGAATGGACTAAGATTTGCAATACCGTCCTCGGATATGGTTCCTATCAAGCCAATGGGTCGAGGAATGACAGAAGCTATGAGCATTAATATCCATTGCATTGCTGTTAAAGAGTCACTTACAAATAGCAAACGAATATCTCGACTTGAGTTCACTTGGTTTGCAACTAATAAACTCTGCGTTATTATTATTCAAAGGTTGTTTACAAACAGGTTTCCAACTAGGATGAGGAACTTTCCCAGCCCATCGGGGAATATTCCTCAGGTAGTTGGATTGCATTATCATCCACATGAACCCTGCTCCCACACCCGCACTTGCACTACAAATCAATAATATCATGTATTAAACGGGGTTCAATGTTGGATCACAAAAAAACACGGGTAGCCCCCCAGTATTCGTGCGACTCAAAATGATTATGTAAATTTTCGTTGTATTATATCTTTTAGTGTTGTGTGGCCGTCAACAATACGAGTTGTAGTATTTTAAACCCTCACCTTTTGTTGGTCCTACCCCTCGGAATTAAAGCTACTATTCACTGATAGAAGGGTGAATATATCGTTCTCTTACACCATCGTTCAATATTCCCGATATTACGTCCACAGATTCCAAGTCGTGAGTTGTCCACTTTACAATCCCATCATTCAAAAAAGACGTCTTGATTTATTATATGGAACTTCCTATGCGAAATATATCTCCACTTCGAGGTATATCGAAAGGGTCTGTGGACTCTGACACTGTCTCGAAAGGCACAGGGATGAGTGATAAAACTGAGGAGCAATTTTTCCATCGAGGCGAGGAGCTCTATGATATAGTGAATGATTTTGCTAATAACTTAGACCCCCTTCTTGGTCGATTGGATAGGTCACCCAGTATGGAATCCACTAACTCCCTTGCATCATTTGATGGTAAACTGATATTAGGTCCAATTGAACCGTTGCTGCTCGAACCTCCACGTGCGAAGTGTGACGTAAGAAAACCTGACCCGGAAAAGGTGAAAGCATTTGCTGATGCCCAGCGTCCTAAGAAATGCACTAGAACTTATGCTGTATGGTCTCAAGAAGAACGAGAATTAGTTTTGGAGGCTTTAGTGGAAAGAAGTCGACAACTAATTGCTGAAACTTCAACAGAAGAATTGCATAAATACCTGTTGGAAGATAAAAAGGGAGGAAGCAAAAGGAAGCGGCAGACTGATCTGGATATTATTGCCGCAAAACTCCCTCATAAGACTTCATCCCAAGTCAGAGATTACTATTATCGCACATTGAAACAAATAGACAAATTGCTCAAGCAAGTAGACTATGTCCATGATCTAACCAATCCAGAGGGTGCTAGAGTAGCATTACTTTTTTACCATCATCATTTAGGACGTGCTCATATTGATTTTGGATTGCATTGCAGGCAAAAGGGAGATCGAAAGGCAGCAGCTGATTTTATGTCTACAGCTCTCAAACAATCTTTAGAAGAGCACAAGAAGAATGTTTTGAATGGAAATGTTGAAGAATTTCTAAAGTTTATTCATAGTAACGGAAAAGCTTCTGACACAAGTCCTTTGGTGGTTCATCGCCCTGTGTCGAAATCTGGTGGAACACCAAGAATACGAAAGGTTCCTGCGAAGCCATTGAGTCAAAGGAAACCCCAACCGAAAAGACAGGTTACAAAACTAGAGGTGGACCGCCCTATCGAAATTCTTCCTCCTTACAGTCCCTTAAAAAGACAGAAAAAACTAAACGAAACCATGGACGTATTGGGATCGTCCTCGGTTGGAGGGCAAGACGATATACTGATGGATACTCCTCAACTTGATTATTTGTTCGAAAACAAAATGTGGCCTGATTCTTTCAATATTTGGTTCGATAAAGATGACTCAACAAATGACAAACACGCCGTTGGATTTAAAATATAAATTCAGTTTCCTGGTACGACGTGTGTTAAAGTTGTATAAGAACAAAGTGAATGCAAATTGTATACAATGAATTGTTTTTTAAATTGATTATTAGCTCTAAAGATCTAGAATCAGAAATAGGAGTTTCGATTTTCTAGAACTCCTAATCCTTCGAGAGGCTCCCATTATTTAATGTCCTTAACAGATTGTTATAGTAAACCATAGTAGATCGAAAAAATTCGTCATCAATAATGGATGATTCCGGAAGTCAATCCAGCAAACCAACTTGTTATTTTAATGGAGAGCACTGGTTATTTATGGACGACAGGGCATTTTGAAACAACCCTCTTACCTAATAAACTGTTTGTAGGACATGTTAAGAATGAGGTCCTGCCTCAGATAACACACGCTTTAGTGAAACTTCTGGTGAAGGATGCAGAAGACGATTCAGATTATGTTTCGTCCCCACGAAAGTCGTCGATATCCAGCTCATATAGTGGTACACCTACACCAATGGGAGGAATCAGTGAAGAAATTCAAATGTTAAATATGGAAGAACTTGATGAAGATAACGGTGAATCTGGAAGTGGAGTAAACATGCTACTAGTTCACGATGTGGACGGTTGTACTGTAATTGTGAACGAAAGATATCGTCGATACCTGACGTTATCAAATGTTGTATCATTGATGGATTGGGCCCCTGTATCATGGAGAGCCATGCAGATACACCTTGGTCCTGCCGGTGCCGATGCCCCTGGAATTATATCCTATCTTTCATCAGAACTGAGCGAGAAGAATATAAGTATTCTTAATTTTTCAACTTTTGATGCTGATTTGATTCTAGTTCAAGAGTTTGATTTGAAGAAAGTGACTGCTTTGTTATCTGCTTTCGGCAAAGATGGGGTTTGTGGCCTTAAAGAACAAATGGTGGAGAAAAATTTAGTAGAGAGAGTAAATTCCCCACGTTCTCCAGCGAAGAAAAAAGTGTTTCACGGTGCATTATCTGTTTTGCCATCTAATCTTGTTCTTTCCAGTATCCGTCGAAGTATGCTTAAACAAAGTATGTTTGGTTTAATGAAACACTTGACACGCAACATCGATAAAGTATCTGAAGCTGACAGTGTAAGTTCGAAGGATTTTCTGTGGGCCTATTTCAGTACAAAAGAAGAGGTTTCTTTGTTAGTTGATGAACGAGACTTGATAGATTTTGCTGAAGAGTCACTGACGAGCTGTCCACAGCAGTGGAAGGCAATTAGACTTGTGGGAAAAGATATTCCTTTTGATGAGACTGGAATTGTTAAACTCATGAGCAGCCCTTATACTCTTGGAGTCCATCTGCTGAACCTTTCAACTTTCAAAACCAACATATCGCTAGTATCAGAGCAAAATGTAAACATTGCTGTTAGTAGGTTGCAGCAAGACCTGAATAGTGAAGAAGTTGCAGTTTTATAATATACTATTTTTATTACGCGATTTTTTTGACATTGTGAACAACTGGTACATGAATGTTCATTCTGGTTTTTTTGCTTGACTCGTGATCATCGGAAGATTCTTTTCTTTCCTCTTCATCGTCATCTTTTGGTTGATTAATTTGGGGCACATTCTTCGTAGTGAGAACTTTTCTGCGTCGTTCCAAATAGGAAGCGTTTCTTGATTGGCGAAGTTGCCTTTCAACTGCATTATTCAACGAAGCATCAACAACAGGAATTTCTTTCTTAACATTCTGGCCTAAATCTGCATTCATTCCCATCGTTTTAAACTTACTCTTGTTGCTTCTAGGTCTGCTGAGAGCGTGAATAGAAACTGTCGACACACAAACACCTACAGATATTGTTAACGCTGTTAGTGCCGAGAAAAAATAGGAAGCAGCCAATGTGAACGTCAGAAAAATCGCAATCTTCGTGTTTCGATCCAGCGTCTTGCCAAAAACAATAACTGGTTTTCTACTATGAAAAAGATAAAACGCAAGAGACATTGCCACTTTTGTGACAATAAACAACTGAAAGCTCCAGAATAACGAAATGAAAGTAATGATTGCAGCTGAAATGATGGCATAGTTCACTTTGTAGTAAATTAAGTTGGTAAAGAGTCGCTTTTTCACCACTTGAGGATTGGGCAGCGAAAACTCTTCACCAAACTCTCCCCATGGTCGTGTTTCATTTTTGGCGACGATCATTGTTCTGGAGCAAAACTCCTTCAATTCTTCAATTGGTTTACTTGAAGAAGCAGAGTATATTATGGCATCGAGTCGCTCATAGGAATAGTCCTGCATCTTTTGAGTAACTGCCTTCCAGAAAACACGAGGGGGTCTCACCATTATGTTGCAGATTGGATCGATGGATGGAATCCCATTCTGGTACGTGCTTCATGATTCTCATGCAATGCCTTTCTTTCTTGACTATCTATCTGGTACTGAGAAAATGATGTACCTGTTTTTCTGGCTTGAGGTAGAGGAATATAAATTGCTTACTGGAATGACGTCAAAACTGGTGGCACAAGCACATAAAATATTGGAAAAGTATTTGAATAAAGTTGACGGATCAATTATTCTTGATCTCGTGCAAGCCTCTTATGATGAGGAACTTACTGCATACACCAACAATCTGGAACTAGGGTTCCCTTCGTTGGATATGTTTACTAGGATTCAAGAAAAAGTGGAATTGACAATGGAGTTGGAAGAATGGCCATTATTTCGAGAGACTTCGTCGTTTCGTGCATTAGGCGAGGAATTAAAACAGCGACATCCAATGTCACTCAGCCAAGTGCTAGACAACCCCAACTATTACTATTATTTTGAACGATACATACAGCACAATATGAAAGATGATATTGGTAACTTCTTATTCTATATCGAAGCAAATGATAAATATCGTTGGGGAAAGGAAGCTGTTGTTCCTAATTCTCAAAATCCTCAACGGAAAAAACATCTAGTGAATAAATCAAGTGATTCTGTTATGTCATACTCGAGCGATACTACAAAACGAACGGATGCTGGATGGACCCCTACGACACGACAAACATCCTTCATGGACATGCTGCCAGTTGGTGCAGCGGCATC
>Ga0105054_10005169_pt1 | contig 18923 bp, 15 predicted proteins | sample BON02_FD_78091 | JGI IMG/M metagenome (GOLD analysis project Ga0105054, IMG submission 78091) | Freshwater microbial communities from Lake Bonney liftoff mats and glacier meltwater in Antarctica - BON-02 (megahit assembly) | ecosystem: Environmental > Aquatic > Freshwater > Ice > Glacier...
TCCCCACTTTCCTACGATGCCAGTTTTATACCCAGCCTGTTGGAGCATCTTGCTCATAGTTTCTGTATCAACCGGTAAATTCCGCTGACCTTCTAAGTTTGAATCTGCTGATGCTTTTGCATAATCCCACACATCGCCTCGCTCTTTCATGGCATCATTTCCTCGAATGTAAGAATGCCCCATGTGCATACCTGTAAGTAAAACAGACCGAGCTGGCGCACAAACCGGGGCACCAGAATAATGATTGGTAAAAACCATCCCCGTCTCAGACAAGGCATCAATATTTGGTGTTTTGATCTTCTTTTGACCTTGATAACCCACCTCTCCAAATCCCAAATCATCGGCTAGGATCAAAATTACATTTGGCTTTGATGGCTTTTGTTCGGCTACTTTTTGGCAGGAGAAAATAGAGAGAAATAGAATAAGGGAGAAAATATTTCGAGTCATATCGGTACTAATGTTGTGAGTTAAAACTAGAGCATTTTAATGGCTTTGGTAAGCCGTTCATCCCTATTGCCTGAAATGAGCTGGTATGGAAAACCACTTTCCTGTGCCAGTTTCGTGTATAAGTCTAGGAAATAGTTGCGCATTTCCAAGGCTGGATATTCCCGCAGAGGATCTGGCGTCCAAGGCAAATCAGTATCTGTAAGCAAGATCAGGTCATACGTTCTCTCGGCAATTTGCTCCATCACCCAAGGATCAGTTTTCCCAAATCTATGGGCTGACCAAATGTGAATAACTCGAAGATCTGTATCGCAAAACAGATAATTCTTGGCGGTTTTGGCCGCAGCATCTTCCAAAGCTGCCTGCCCTTTTCCGATTATAACCATATCCTCATAGCGATATTCTCTACCTAAATCATCAAGATATTCTCTTGCAAACTCAGGCACCCAAGGCTCTCCAAAATGCTTGGCTAGATCTTCGGCCAACGTGCTTTTCCCTGTAGATTCAGGGCCTAGAATTAAAATTCGTTTTGGATTAGGCATTTTTTATGAAAGTCGTTTTTAACCAACGTAGTCACAGATTATCGCGGAGGAACACAGCGTGGAAATTTTTGGTTTTAGCGAAAAGGGCTGTAAGCCCTAGATACTATAGCCCAGCCAGAAGGGCTGGGTTATTAATTTATTTAGTTTCCCTATAGCTCTGAAAGAGCGAAATAAAAGATAATTATATAGCATGAATCTCATTTTTCCTCGAAGATTTGATCCAAGCTATTAACCCCATAATTGCTAGAATAGTGAAGAAAAGGTATTGAAAGGATGTCAATAATAACCCTTTGTAGAAATAAAGTGGAACGGCTACAATATCAGTCAAAATCCAAAATATCCAGTTTTCGACCTTCTTTTTTGCCATCAACCACATGCCCACAAACGCCGATGCTGTAGTAAAGGAATCCCAATATGGAACATCGCTATCTGTGAAATTGATAAGTACAAAAGCTAAAATGATGTAGGAAGCCACGAAAATTGCGATAGAAACCGCCCAACCGCTAGCTTTCAGCCAGGTAACTGGTAGTTCTGCTTTTCCTTCCGTGGGATGTGTCCACACATACCAGCCATAGATGGACATACTGAAATAATAAGCATTGATACCCATATCTGCATACAACTTGTATTGCAGACAAATCCAGACATAAATCAGTGTAGAAATAATCCCCGTAGGATATACCCAAATGTGCTCCCTCATGGAATAAAACACCGATGCAATCCCAAAAAATACTGCAAAAGCTTCCAGCCAAGTCATATTCTGAAGACCCTCAGCCAATCCATCCAGCAGGTATTGCAATTCCATGGCACGAAGAAAAGAATAATTGTTCAAAAGTGATAGGATGAAAAGGTTGAAATGTTTTTGTCATTGCGAGGGGCATTCATGAGAACTCAAGATTATAGAGAAAACTTAATCGCCCCGAAGCAATCTGATTAAGAATCAATCGAGAGAATGCTTCTTTCGCTGTGAATCGGGACAACCTGACAACATTCCTCACAACCTTTACAACTTTTTTCTGACTTTGGCTGTTCCTTTCGTAACTTTGCCAGCTATGACTTTGAGCACTTTATCCGCTAAAACAGACATCGACTCACTCGATCCCAAGAAATTCATTATCATCAAAAATGCCCGAGTAAACAACCTCAAAAGCCTGAGCGTTGCGATTCCCCGCAATAAATTTGTTGTGGTGACTGGTCTTTCCGGTTCAGGCAAATCCTCCTTGGCGTTTGATACACTTTTTGCCGAAGGCCAACGCATGTACGTGGAAAGCTTAAGTTCCTATGCGCGTCAATTCCTCGGAAGAATGGAAAAACCCGACGTGGAATACATCAAAGGTGTGGCTCCTGCTATTGCAATCCAGCAAAAAGTTAACACTAAAAACCCTAGATCAACGGTAGGCACAACCACTGAGATCTATGATTATCTGAAGCTACTTTTCTCCAGAGTGGGAAAAACTATATCGCCGATTTCTGGCAAGGAAGTGAAGCACCACACCGTCACGGACATTGTGGACTTCGTTCAGTCTTTTGAAGAAGGATCAAAAGTCATGATTTCTTGTCCACTGCAAATCGAACGTGGAAGAAAGATCAATCAGGAACTGGAATTGCTTTTGCAAAAAGGATATACTCGGATTTTGATCGATGATGAAGCCTATTTTGTAGAAGATTTGCTTCAGGAAAAAAAGATTCAAAAAGGAAATTATGAGATCTTAATCGACCGTGTGGCAGTTCACAAGGAAGATGAGGATAATCAGTTTAGAATTGCCGATTCGGTGCAAACGGCGCTTTTCGAAGGCCACGGAGATTGCAAAATCACCATACCTGGAAAGGAAGCCAAGAGTTTTTCTGATCGCTTTGAGCTTGATGGAATGCAATTCGAAATTCCCACAGTCAACTTTTTCTCGTTCAACAATCCTTTCGGTGCTTGCCGCACCTGCGAAGATTTTGGAAATGTGCTGGGAATAGATCCTGATCTGGTTATTCCGGAGAAAGATCTTTCTGTTTACGAAGGCGCCATTGCTCCATGGCGAGGAGAATCTTCCCGCAGCTGGGCAGAGCCCTTGTTGAAAAAAGGAATCGAGTTTGATTTCCCTATTCATCGAGCTTATGAGGATCTGAATGATGCCGAAAAAGCATTGCTATGGACTGGAAACAAGTATTTCAAAGGCTTGGATGCTTTTTTCGAAGATCTGGAGACCAAAACATACAAGATTCAATATCGCGTGATGCTCTCCCGTTTTCGAGGTCGCACGACGTGCCCGGATTGTAAAGGGACTCGCCTGCGCAAAGATGCATCCTACGTCAAAATTGCGAACAAATCTATCATTGACATTGTCTTGATGCCGATTGATGAAGCTTTGCCGTTTTTCAATACCCTTGAACTTCCTCCACATCAGGCGAAAATAGCAAACCGATTACTGAAAGAAGTTCAGAGTCGTTTAGAATACATGGATCAGGTTGGATTGGGTTATTTGACTTTAAATCGCTTGACTGCCTCACTTTCTGGTGGAGAATTTCAGCGGATCAAGCTCGCTACTTCATTGGGTTCGGCGCTGGTAGGATCTATGTATATTCTCGATGAGCCAAGCATCGGTCTCCATCCGAGAGACACAGATCGCTTAGTAGACGTCCTGAAATCACTTCGAGACATGGGCAACACCGTGATCGTGGTTGAGCATGAGGAAAAGGTCATGAAAGCTGCCGATCAGATCATCGACATCGGCCCTGATGCAGGTGTTCATGGTGGAGAATTGCTTTTCCAAGGTTCCATAGAAGAACTGATGACTTCAGCTCAAACCCACACTGCAAAGTATTTACGCGGAGAAGAGTTAATTTTCAAAAAAGATGGCAATCGCCAGTGGAAAGATTCCATTCTAATAAAAGGTGCACGCGAAAATAACCTGAAAAATATCTCTGTCAAATTTCCACTCAACACACTCACGGTTGTTACTGGTGTTTCAGGCTCAGGCAAATCAACCTTGATCAAAAAGGTGCTTTATCCAGCCTTGGGAAAAATGCTGGGAACTGTCATCGACGAAAGTGGAAAATACGATAAGATTCAAGGCGATTACAAATCTATTTCTCAAGTAGAATTTGTAGATCAAAATCCTATCGGAAAGTCTTCTCGCTCCAATCCTGTCACCTATGTGAAGGCTTACGATGCAATCAGAACGCTATTCTCTGAGCAAACAATTTCTAAGCAAAGAGGCTACAAACCTGCCTTTTTCTCTTTCAACGTGGACGGCGGTCGCTGCGAGAACTGTGCTGGCGAGGGAATCACTACCGTAGAGATGCAGTTCATGGCAGATATCCATCTGACTTGTGAATCCTGCAAAGGCAAGCGATTCAAAAACGAGATTCTGGATGTGAAGTATAATGAAAAGGACATCTCGGATGTGTTGCATATGACCATCGATGAAGCGCTTGAGTTCTTCCACGGAAAAACCCAGATTATCAATAAACTTCAGCCGCTTCAGGAAGTAGGCCTGGGCTATATTGGCATGGGACAAAGTTCTAATACGCTTTCAGGCGGGGAAGCTCAGCGAGTGAAACTGGCTTCTTTTCTTGGAAAAAGTAATTCTAAGACGAACGATCACATCCTCTTTATCTTCGATGAACCGACGACTGGACTTCACTTCCACGACATCAAAAAACTCCTCCACTCCATCAATGCACTGATCGATCAAGGTCACTCGGTGATCATCATCGAGCATAACACCGAAGTAATCAAATCTGCGGATTGGGTGATCGATCTGGGCCCAGAAGGAGGAAATAAGGGAGGTTATCTGACTTTTGAAGGAACACCTGAAGATATGATGAAGGAAAAAGATAATTATACCGCAAAGTATTTGAGAGAAGCTTTTGTGTAAAGTCTCCCGCAAAGTTGGTGCGTCATTGCGAGCAAAGCGAAGCAATCTGTTTTAAAATTACCAAGACGCAAGTCTTCTAACTTACCTTTTACACAGCAGTATTCAGGCTACTTTTTCTAGTAAGGTTTGATATAATTCCTCCTGCTGACGGCATGAAAAGTAAAAGCTCGGTATAACATGCCGAGCTTTTATCGTTAAAACTATCTCACGAATGTCAACGGCATGATCCGTAATCGAGGGAATGGTTTTCCTGAGCTAGAGATTAGCAGTCTGAAGACTGCATTTCCCTAAGTCCAAGTCAGGAGACTTGAACTACTTTTTACTAATCAAATACGAATTCAACAGATCTAAAAATAAAGCCTTATTTTAGCTTGAACCGTAGAAAGAACCAAAACACAATGTCTAACGAAGATATACGCTGGATTCAACGCTTTGCGAATTATAGCAAGGCGATGAATCATTTGGAAAATGCGCTGCAAATCCCTAATCCTGACATTGTGCAGAAAGCAGGGATTATTCAATTTTTTGAAATCGAGCAAACAGAATAAATTAATCTAGCAAATACCTAATAACTTGAGAGATTCCATGTGACCATTAAAAAAACAGTTAAATACACTTGAAATGAGTTTTGAATTAGCCTGAAACGTTGTGAAAGACTATCTGGAGGAGCAAGGTTTTGTAGACATCAAATCATCTAGAAGTGCGCTAAAGAAAGCTTTCGAGATGGGAATGCTTGAAAATGGTCATGATTGGATGGATTTATTACAGGATAGAAACTTGACTGCACATACCTATGATGAGCAAAAAGCAACCGATATGGAGCAATTGATCAGTAAAAAATATTTCCCTTTATTGAAGGCTTTGCGAAGCAGTTTCAAACAAAAGCTAGATGAAAAATAATTTCGGACTTTTAGATACAGATGTAAAAGTGATTGTGAAAGTGCTGAGTGATCACCCTAAAGTGGAAAGCGCATACATCTTCGGCAGTCGTGCCAAGGGAAATTTCAAAAATGGTAGCGATGTGGACATTGCACTCAAGGGTTCTGATCTGGATTTTGACACGATAAGCCAAATCAGCTATTTCCTAAACGAGGAAACAAATATGCCTTACAAATTTGATGTGCTGAACTACCATTCCACCAAGGAGCCTGTCTTGTTGGTACATATTGATCGAGTTGGAGTCGAGGTTTTTAAGCGGGAGATGGCAGTCTGATGCATTTAGAGAAAAGTTGATCAAACCAGCAGATTGGGTTATTGACTTGGGACCAGAAGGAGGAAATAAGGGAGGTTATCTGACTTTTGAAGGAACACCTGAAGATATAATGAAGGAAAAAGATAATTATACCGCAAAGTATTTGAGAGAAGCTTTTGTGTAGAATTTGTTGTCACCCTTAGCAAAGTCGAAGAGTTTCCTCAAAGGTTTTCTGTAATTTGGTTAGTAAAATGGAATCTTAGCTCAGTTGGTTTAGAGCGCTGCTTTGACAGAGCAGAGGTCATGGGTTCGAATCCCTTAGGTTCCACAAAAAGTGATTGCATAAGTCTTCTAACTTACCTTTTACACAGCAGTATTCAGGCTACTTTTTCTAGTAAGGTTTGATATAATTCCTCCTGCTGACGACATGAAAAGTAAAAGCTCGGTATAACATGCCGAGCTTTTATCGTTATTAATTTTCTTACGACTACCAACCCCATGTTCGGAATTAGAGCAGATGAATTTTCAGAAGGATTCTTGATGGGCTGAAGATTGCATTTGTATAGACCAAAAGTCCGAAGGCTTATATCATAGGATATTACCTCGTCAAAAACTCCCTCAATCCCGCCGCTCTCACTGTCTCCGAAAGCGGATAGCCTTGGTCTATTCTACAGATGACTACCCCGTTTTCTGCTCCAGTATCTTCCATCGTGATTTGAAGTCCTTTGGTGAGTTTGGGAGAAAGGGTGTTTTTGATTTCAATAGCTGTCTTGACTACTCCGTTTTTCACCAAAAGCAGATCACATTCCGCTCCCTGATGCGTACGATAGAAATAGTATTCGTATTCCTCTCCGAAAGTTGCCGTGATCTGCTCGATCACAAATCCCTCCCAAGAAGCGCCGATTAAGACCTGATTTTTTAAGGAATCCATCGAATCCACTCCCGTCAACGAATGCAGCAAACCCGCATCCCGTATATAAATCTTGGGAGACTTTACGAGACGTTTTTTGATGTTGTGATGATATGGCTGAAGCACCCGTACCATAAAAGATCCCTCCAAGAATTCCAGAAAGCGATTTACGGTCGGACGTGTGATTCCCAGCGCACGGGCAAAACTTTCACCATTCCAGACTCCTCCCTGAGCATTGGCAAGCATCATCCAGAAACGCTCCACCAGCCTGGGATCAGTACTCAAACCTATCTGCGCTAAGTCTCTTTCTAGATACGTCTTGATAAAGTTCTGTCTCCACAGCCGGGATTCTCTCTCGCTTTTTGCCAAAAATGACAGTGGAAAACCACCTCTCATCCAGAGCTTTTCAAGTTCGCTAGCATCTATTTCCCCCAGATAAAATGGAGGTAATTCCAGGTAACCAATCCTCCCTGCCAAGGAATCAGCACTCTTGCTAATCAAATCCGGAGAAGCTGATCCCAGCAAGATAAATCTCCCCGGTTCACGCTGCTCATCGAGCAAACTTCGGAGCGCTGAAAACAATTCCGGCATTAGCTGGATTTCATCCAAAATCACCGTTTTATCTGCCTGCCCTTTCAGAAACAGCTCTGCATCTACCAGTTTGGCACGGTCGGAAGCTTTTTCCAGATCTATGTAAATGCTTTCTCTATGTAATTTCAGGTTTTTGACTAGCGTAGTTTTCCCTACCTGCCTTGGCCCTAAAAGCCCAACAGCAGGGAAAATCGAGAGATATTCCTGAAGTAAAGGAAGTATTCGTCTATCTTTTACCATGAAAATCGAAAGTTTGATTTACGTATTTCATGGTAAAAATGAGAAAACTAACCCAGTATTAAAAATAGTTGGCCTGTTTAACTTTAGCTAAAGTCTCATGACTTGTGCATTATTAATTGCAGACATAAGAATGCATTTCTGTAAGTCTAAGTCCGAAGACTTCAACTACAGAAGATATAATAGACTAGCGTCTCAACTAGGAAAAAAGCAAAGTGTGATTAACTAGGCATTATACAGAAAACGATAGTTCGGCTATCAAAAACTCTATGAGCTAGCCTTTTTGCAAGTACTAATGGCAAATACAAAGGGCAAAAGCTCATAAATGAAGTGGCCACAAAAACGACCGCCAAAACACCTAAAATTATGGCCAATGTGCCAGAAATTGTACCTGTGAAATACAACACAGCTACACTAACTGCAAGTAGCAAGCGAATAATTTTGTCCGCGGAACCCATGTTCTTTTTCATAGTTTTTTAAGTTTATTTATTAAATAAATAATTGTTTTCCCTGTTGATAAAGTCCACTTATGCATGTTTTCCTATTTCTTGACAGCAAAAATTCTGATTACAGAAGCAGCGCCCACATGATATTGTCCTTCCTCTAAATTGGTTTCTGTTTCATATGCCTCAATAAAGTCAAAATCAGCAAAATCCTCTTTGATTTCATCCAAATCGAAAAGCATACTCACATCTTTTGGTCCACCTGCATTCGGATTATTCTTCTGAAAATTTAGATGGTTTTTGCTAAAACACTCCAAAATTAGAGTTCCTCCTTCGATAAGGTACGCACTTAATTTTTGATGATAAAAACGTCTTTTGGCTTCGGGAAAGTGGGTATAGGAAAATACGATGGCATCAAAATAACTGGCGGGATAATCAGTCTGTTCCAGATCTTCAACTCTATAATCGATGCTGAATCCATTTTTAAACGCTAACCTATCAGCCTTCTTTTTACCTTCTATACTGCTATCAAAAGCAAATACATCCCAGCCTAATTTAGCAGCAAAGACCGCATTTCTTCCCTCTCCCTCCGCAGGAAATAAAATTCGCCCCGGTTTGAGCCCTGCTATTTTTGACTTCAAATATTCATTTGGCTTTTCGCCATAAACAAATTCTGATTGACTGTATCGCTGATCCCAAAAATTCATTTTAATCCGTTTAAAATTAAAATGGAGAGCCTTCTGACTCTCCATTGAATTCTATTTTAAGCTACACATTGATTGACATTGCTCCAAGAGCCTCCGTTGATGACATTTTGAACACCATTATTCTCCAAGATGCTCTTCGCCTGTCCGCTACGGTTGCCACTCTGGCAAAATACAACGATATTTTTCTTGCCTTTGAATTTGGTTAGTTGGTTTCCAATCTTATCCAAAGGAATATTGACTGCTCCTTTGACAGATCCTGAGGCAAATTCGCTTGCTGAGCGCACATCAACCAGAAAAGCTCCTTTCTGTATTGCCTCTTTGAGCTTGCTGTTATCTTTACTTCCAAAAATTGCTGAGAAGAATCCCATAGTAGTCTCGTTTAACTTTTAACTGTTTCATTTCCCTTTTCCAACCATTCTTTCATTCCTCCAGAGTAGTTTTTCAAATTATCGAATCCATTTCTTCGCAGAAGGGAATAAGCAATAGCTGCTCTATCCCCACTTTGGCAGTGAATTACAACCTGTTTGTCCTTATTTATTTTATCCAGATTATCTTGCAAAGTCCCTACAAACACGTGGTCTGCACCATTCACATGACCGGAAGCATATTCTGTCGTATTTCTCACATCGACTACCTGCACATCATCTTTTCCAACCAAAGATTTAAACTCTTCAATTTCAATCACATCAGCAGTCTGAAGTTCCACGCCTAAGTCATTTACATCATCTATAAATCCATAGATATTGTCAAGCCCAATGCGCATCAGTTTGCGTGTCAGATCTTCCATCTGAGTTGCTTCCGCTACGAGAATAAATTGCTCTTGATAATTGAGAACCCAACCCGCCCAGGTCGAGAAGGAATTATTGCCTTGAATATTGATGCTGTTTGGCAAAAAGCCTTTTGCAAAATCCACTTTATCTCTAGTGTCTATAACTTTCAACCCATCCTTGTACGCAGATAGAAATTGATCTTTGCCAAGCTTTGGATGCTTGGGAACTTCTACCAATAAAGGTCTATCCACCTTATTCAAGTGCTTCATCATCGCAAAATACTTTGGTGGTTCAGGCTGTCCGTCTAACAAGTAATCTACGAAACCCGCCTCATCGGAAGCATATTGGAATGCCCAGTTACGGATCTTTTCATATCCAACTGTTGAGCTAGGAACCGCGCCTAGGGCTTTGCCACATGCAGAACCCGCTCCATGTCCGGGCCAGACCTGAACGTAGTCTGGAAGTTCTGCAAACCGCTGAACAGACTCATACATCTCTTTTGCCCCTTTCTCTTGCGTCCCTATTAATCCAGCAGCCTTTTCAAGCAAATCTGGCCTTCCTATATCTCCTACAAATACAAAGTCCCCTGTGAAAATCATAACTGGTTTGTCTGTGGCAGGATGATCTGTCAATAGAAAACTAATACTCTCCGGAGTGTGACCTGAAGTGTAAAGCACTTCTAAACTGAGGTTTCCGACCTTAATAGTATCTCCATGATGAAGGCCTTCATGTTCAAATTCATATTGCCATTCTTTTGGTCCTTCATCCGATAGATACATTTTAGCACCAGTCACAGAAGCCAGTTCTCTAGAACCACTCAAGAAATCTGCGTGAATATGTGTCTCAGCGATATGCGTAATCTTCATGTTGTTTTGCTCTGCTATCTTCAAGTAAACATCCATGTCCCGCTGGGCGTCAATTACAATTGCTACACCTTTTGCCTGGCAACCTATGAAGTAACTTGCTTGTGCCAGGGATTTGTCATATACATGTTGGAAATACATACCTATATTTATTTTGATTCAACTTCTATTTAATACTGCAAAGAACTGGCTTTTCATTTTGTCGTTCAGCAACTTTTGTCACATTGCCCATTTACTTTCATAATGTTGAATTTGGGTTTTTCTTTAATGAACTATCCAACTGGAATTGGACAATCCGAAGACTGAAATTCTATAAGTCCATATGTGAAGACGCTAACAACTTCAAGCTGGAACTTGATCTTTCACCGAGCTTTTTTTAATCGGTGGTACAACAAAAGACAAATCCTTTTAAATTCAGGCTATTATTCTATACCTCCACTTTATGAAAAAACTCTTACTCTTATCACTATTCGTTTTTTCGATCACTGTTTGTTCTTGGGCTCAGATCCAAACTCCTGAGCAGTTTTTGGGCTACAAACCCGGTGATCGATTCACTCCGCATCACCGCATGGTCGATTACTTCGAGCATGTAGCGGCCAATAATCCAAATGTCAAACTCATCCAATACGGAGAAACCAACGAAAAACGCCCACTGATTGTCGCTATTCTTTCCAGCCCGGAAAACATGGCTAATCTGGAGCAAATCCGTACTGACAATCTCAAGAGAGCAGGCATGATGGACGGAGATCCATCGACTTCTGTTCCGATCAACTGGATGTCTTTCAATGTCCATGGAAATGAATCTGTGGGTATGGAAGCTGCGATTTCTTCCTTCTATACGTTGGCAAATCCTGAAAACGCGAAGTCTCAAGAGTGGCTAGAAAATCAGATCGTCATCATCGATCCTGCCATCAACCCAGATGGCCGTGACCGCTACTCGAATTGGTACAATCAGAAAATGAATACCACGCTTCAGCCAGATTTGCAATCTGTGGAGCACAATGAGCCATGGCCAGGTGGCCGTGCAAACCACTATTTATTTGATCTAAACCGTGATTGGGCTTGGCAAGTACAGGTAGAATCACAGGCTAGAATGACCCTTTATCATCAGTGGATGCCTCAGCTTCACTTGGATTTCCACGAGCAGGGCATCAACAATCCTTTTTACATGGCTCCAGCTGCAGAACCTCTACATGAGCAATTGACTCCATGGCAGCATGAATTCCAGGATACTTTTGGGAGAAATACTGCCAAATACTTCGATGAAGCAGGAAGATTTTATTTCACAAAAGAGCGTTTTGACCTGCTTTATCCTTCTTATGGTGACTCCTATCCGATGTTCAACGGAGCTATCGGAATGACTATCGAGCAAGGTGGTGGAGGTCAAGCTGGAATAGGCGGATTTGATGCTGTGGGCGACACGGTGACGTTGAGCTACAGAATTCAAGGGCACTACACGGCTGCAATGTCTGCCACAGAAGTGACCAGCAAAAATGCTGAAAAGTTACTTTCTGAGTTCCAGAAATTCTTTGATGAAAATGCCTCATCTCCAAAAGGTCAATACAAAAGCTTTGTGATCAAAGGCGAAAGTAATCCTGCTCAGGTAGCCAAATTGCTTGAATTGTTAGATAAGAATGGAATTAAATATGGTAAAGCTGGCGCCAAATCAGGGCTGAAAGGCTTTTCTTATGGATCAGGAAAAAGTGAATCATTTGCTACAAGCGAGAAGGATATCATCATCAATGCTTACCAGCCAAAGTCTGTTTTGACTCAGGTCCTCTTTGAGCCAAATCCAGTTTTGCATGACAGCATCACGTACGACATCACTAGCTGGTCCATGCCTTATGCTTACGGTCTAGAAGCTTATGCACTGGAAACTCGCGTGAATGCCGCCGGAGATTATGAAAAGCCAGCATTTGCTGCGAATACCGCTGGCAAAACACCTGTTGCGTACCTCGCAGCTTGGGAAGGAACGCGAGATGCAGCATTTCTTTCTGCTTTGCTTACCGCGGATATTCGTGTGAAATACAATGAGTTCCCTTTTGAAGTGGAAGGAAAAAGCTTTCCTGCAGGTTCGCTGATGATCACCAAGGGAGGCAATGAATACGTTCCGAATTTTGATCAGAAAGTAGTTGAAATCGCCAACAAATTTGGGGTGACGCTTGCTACTACTATGAGCGGCTATGTGGACAAAGGAAAGGATTTTGGTTCACCAAATATCCGAGTAATCCAAGCTCCAAAAGTGGCTTTAATCGGCGGCGAGGGTACAAATTCATTGAACTATGGAGCGCTTTGGCACTTCTTCGAAAAAGACTTGAATTATCCTTTGGTCAATTTGGAGTTGGATAATATGGCTCGCTATGACCTCAGCAAATACAATGTGGTCATCATGCCATCCATGCGTGGTGGTGGATTGAGCAAAGCTGCGGAGGAAAACCTGATGGAATGGATTCGTAGCGGAGGAAAACTGATCGCAATTGAAGGAGCTTTGAATTTATTTGCCAATAAGGAAGGTTTTGACTTGAAGAATTTTGATAGCGATGATGAGAAAAAAGCAGCTGAAAAGCTACTGGATTCTCTAGCAAAAAAAGAACGTCTAGCTCCCTACCAAGAAGGAGAACGAATGGCAATATCTAGTGGCGCAGCCGGAGCGATCTATCAAGTAACTATGGACGAAACTCACCCACTTGGCTATGGAACAGGCGGAAAATATTACACGCTCAAAAACAACTCCAGCAAATTCACATTCTTGAACAAGGGAGTAAATGCAGGAATAATAGCAAACAACGATGCCTACAGAACTGGATACATAGGTTCCAAAATAAAATCAACTATGGGAGAATCTATGATAATAGGTGTGGAAAATGCAGGCAGCGGTGAGATCGTGTACTTTGTAGATGATCCGATTTTCAGGGGATTCTGGGAAGCTGGAAAACTCGTTTTGAGTAATGCGATCTTTATGGTAGGGCAGTAAAAAAGAGCCAGGAGATTAGATACAAGAACCAAGAAAACAGATTTTAGTATCAAGATATAAGTATCAAGACCGACTGCTGAGAAGTGGTCGGTCTTGCTTTTTTAGGCTAAAAAGCTAGCAAAGTGTCGCAAAAATTTTGTGAAGCCGTTGCTAAGATTCGATCAAATAAAATCCATAAGGCAAACTCTGTTGTCTTACTTTTCCAAAATGAGGACCATTTTATTGTATCATTTTCTCTAACTGTAATTTATTCCACATTTTGCACAAATGAATATGCATTATTTACTATTTTTGCACAAATGAATATGCAAAATGGATGAATTACTTGAAGTATCTGATCAACTGATTCGAAATACAACTACAAATTTCAAGCGCTATCTATTCGACGAGATCGATTGGAACGAGCGTTTGATTGGAATAAAAGGCGCTAGAGGAACTGGTAAAACCACTTTGATTCTTCAGTATTTGAAGGAAAATCAAAGTTTGGGAAAAAAGGTTGCCTATTTCTCTTTGGATGAGTTATTCTTTCTCTCAAATAATCTAATAGAAGTCGCAAAAGCATTTTATCAATCCGGTGGAAAAATCTTAGCACTAGATGAAGTCCATAAATACACGAATTGGTCACGGGAACTTAAAAATCTATACGATCGATATCCTGACTTTCAGTTGATTTTTAGCGGCTCGTCCATTCTCGATATTGCAAAGGAGGAAGGTGATTTGAGTAGAAGAGCAGTGATGCATGAACTCCATGGATTGTCGTATAGAGAATACCTTTCTCTAAAGCATGAGAAAAAACTACCGACTGTTCGGCTAGATCAGTTGACCTCAGGAGAAGTGACCCTTCAAGAGATATTTCCAAAAGATTTTAAACCGCTTCAGTATTTAAATGAATACTTGAGAATTGGCTATTTCCCTTTTTCTGGGAAGAATGAAGAGATGTATTTCAAAAAACTTCGACAATTGGTTCGGACTATCGTGGAATACGATATGGCCGAGATCAGAGGATTCGATATCAGAAATGGCAAAAAAATCCTTCAGCTGCTCTATATCATAGCACAGCAAGTTCCATTCAAACCCAACATCACGGCACTAGCCCAAAAGACACAAATTCATAGAAACTCGCTAAGCAACTATCTGCTATACTTATCGGAGGCACGCTTGATAGACTTACAATATCCAGCAGGAATAAGCCTATCGACCCTCCAAAAACCTGAGAAAATCCTGTTGAATAATACCAATTTCCTCTTTGCGATCAGTGAAAAAGAACCTGAAAAGGGAACGATCAGAGAGACTTTCTTCAACAGCTTAGTGAAAGTGAAGCATCGAATTAATTTCTCTTCTTCGGTTGATTTCTTGGTGGATGATAAATTCCATTTTGAAATAGGAGGAAAAAATAAATCACGTAAGCAGATCAAGGTAGAAAACACATGGATAGTGAAGGATGATTTGGAATATCCAGCGGGAAATAGTCTGCCGCTTTGGGCATTTGGATTGCTATACTAAAAGAGCCCAAATTTTAGATTGACAGATTAATAATTTCTACAATTCTATCTAACCTTCAACAACCTAGAAGCAGGCTGATTGCTTACATTTAGCCTACTATTTTTCTAACCAAAATCTTTTATGATAGATTTCAAAAATTACACTGTTCCCTATACACCTGATTCAGAATTCTCCAAAAAAGTCGCCTATTTTTCTATGGAGTTTGCGATCCACCAACCGCTCAAAATTTACAGCGGAGGGCTTGGCTTTCTGTCGGGATCTCATTTGCGCAGCGCATATGAGCTAAAGCAAAACCTGATCGGTATTGGCATCCTTTGGAAGTACGGCTACTACGATCAAGGCAGAAATCAAGATCAGACGCTGAAAGCTGAGTGGTATGAAAAGACCTATAGCTTTCTGGAAGATACCGGGATCAAGTATCAGATCACAATACACGGAAATCCTGTTTGGGTGAAGGCTTGGTATCTTCCTCCAGCTACATTTGAAAGTGCTCCCCTATTTCTTTTGAGTACAGACCTACCAGAAAATGACTACCTCAGCCAGACCATCACGCACCGACTGTATGATTCAGATTCAGCGGCAAAAGTGGCGCAGTTCATTCTATTGGGAATCGGAGGGGCGAGATTAATTGATGAATTGAATTTCAATCCCGATGTTTATCATCTGAATGAAGCTCACGGAGTAAGTGCAGTTTTCCATCTGATGCGGAAATTCGGGTCGAAAGAGGAAGTAAAAAAGCGACTGGTATTCACCACACATACGCCCGAAGAAGCTGGCAATGAAAAGCATGACATCTACCTCTGCGAGAAAATGGGGTATTTCAATGGGTATCCATTAGACGAAGTGAGATGGCTGACTGGCATGGAAGGAAATCTATTTAATCACAGCTTAGCGGCATTTCGATTTGCTAGAAAAGCCAATGGGGTCAGTAAACTTCACGGTGTGGTCAGCAGAGATATGTGGAGCAAATATTCAGATATTCCTGAGATCACCTCCATTACCAACTCACAAAACTATACCTACTGGGCAGATAAGCAGCTGTATCATTTCATGAAAACGGGTGATAAACCTGGATTTGAAGACAGGAAGCACTACCTGAAAAAAAGAGCATTCGAAATCGTAGCAGATCAGACAGGAAAATTACTTGACCCAAATGTCTTAACCATCGTTTGGGCAAGGCGGTTTGCAGGATACAAAAGAGCAGATCTGATCACAAGAGACCTGGCTAGATTCGAAAGATTGATTAACAATCCAGATCGCCCAGTTCAGGTAATTTGGGCTGGCAAGCCCTATCCATCTGATTATGGTGCTATTTCCACGTTCAATCAATTGGTGCATCTAAGTAAAAAATATTCTAATGTCGCAGTATGCGTAGATTACGAGTTGACTTTAAGTAAGCGTCTCAAGCAAGCGGCAGATGTATGGCTAAATAATCCGCGAGTGCCACGGGAAGCTAGCGGTACTTCGGGAATGACGGCAGCAATGAATGGAGCAGTGAACTTCAGTACGTTCGACGGATGGATTTGTGAATTTGCTGAGCACGGCAAAAACAGCTACATCGTTCCTACGGCAGACTACATGAACATGAGCATAGTAGAACAGGATCATTTTGATCTAGAAAACATCTTTCAAGTGCTAGAAAATGAGATTGTCCCAACTTATTATGAGAACAAAAATACTTGGGATGACATCGTAGAAAAGGGGATGAAAGATGTGATAGAGCGCTTTGAAAGCAATAGAATGGCCACAGAATATTACGAAATTATGTACAAATCATAAATAACACCCAGACTTCTATTTCAGCCAAAGCCCAGACTTCCCAACAGACTGGGCTTTTTTCATTTAAATGATCTTAGTACTGTTCAACCCAAAATGCTGCACTCCTATCAAAGTACTTCCGATATTTAAGCAAACATTCCTCACTAATGAAATCATTCCAATCACTCCTTCTCGCTGTCTTTTCCATGAGTTTACCCTTTGCGAGTTTCGCTCAGGACATAATGCCTCCTTTACTCCCATGGAATGGAAAAAGCAAGGAATTACTTATGGATAAAACCAACAAATGGATCACACCATTCGAGATCTCGGGTGGACTTGAATCTCCAACGTATGCCGAAACCATGGCTTGGATAGAGAAATTAGCAGCGAATTCTGAATACCTCAAAATCGTTGTAGTAGGTACTAGCGAGCAGGGAAGGCCAATCAACATGATCATCGCATCGAAAGATCATGACTTTACTTCAGAAGAGTTATCCACATCCAAAAAATCGTTGATCATGTTCCAAGCGGGGATTCATGCTGGAGAAATCGATGGTAAAGATGCGGGAATGATGCTACTTAGAGATATTAGTCAAGGAGATAAATTAACCCTTCTAGATGATTCTAACCTACTTTTTATACCAATCCTCAATACGGATGGCCATGAGCGAAGAAGTGAATATGGAAGAGTAAATCAACGTGGTCCAAAAGAGATGGGCTGGAGAACCAATGCACTAAATCTTAATTTAAACAGAGATTACACCAAACTAGAGACAGCTGGAATCACAGCTATTGCAAAGGTTATCAACAGCTATGATCCAGACTTGTACATCGACATTCATGTCACCGATGGAGCGGATTACCAATATGACATTACGTATGGTTTTGTAGCGACCGGTGGGTATTCACCTAAGATTTCGGGATGGCTTTCCAATTATTTTCAGCCTGAAGTGGATCAGGCTTTGAAAGACCAAGGGCACATTCCTGGACCATTGCTTTTCGCCGCCAACAACGAAGACTTTACAGAGGGAAACATTGCCTTTTCATTTAGCCCGCGCTTTTCACATACCTATGGAGATATTCGGCATTTGCCTTCTATTTTGATAGAAAACCACTCTTTAAAGCCTTTTGAACAACGAGTTTTGGGTACTTACATTTTTCTGGAGCAAGCTATAAAATCTGTTGGAACCCACTTTTCTGAGCTGCAGTCTGCGGTGAAAGCAGACAGAAATCAAGAGAAAGAAGCTGTAATTGTCAAATATCAATTCCGGGATACTCCTGCCGACTCTATGGAGTTTTTGGGAATTGCTTCCAAAAAAGTAACCTCCAAAATCACAGGCAATGAATATGTGGATTGGGAAGGAAAGCCCATCACCCAGCTTGTGCCAAGCATTTTGATGGACAAACCCGCTGCTTCAGTTCCAGTTCCAAAGGCTTATTGGATTCCGGTAGAATGGTCAGACATTATCGATAAACTGAAAACTCATGGCTTTGAAATGGACATTCTCAAAGAAGCGAAGGAAGTAAACATGGAATTATGCACAATTTCCGAGTACAAGCTCAGCAATCAGCCTTACGAAGGGAGATTCAGATTTCAATCATTTGAATTGGAAAAAGAAAACAGCACGGTGATGCTCAATCCTGGTTCTGTTCGAGTGAAAACCGATCAACCTCTGGGAGAACTTTTGGTGATTTTGATGGAGCCAGAATCGGTGGATAGCTTTTTCCAATGGGGATATTTTCACTCCATTCTTTCGCAGACCGAATACATGGAAACCTACATCATGGAACCTATGATTGCCAAAATGCTGTCTGAGGATACAGATTTGAAGAAACGATTTGAGGCAAAAAAAACTTCAAATCCAGAATTCTCCAAATCACCTAGAGCAATTTATTCCTGGTTTTATGAGCAAACTCCTTACTTCGATCAAAACTGGAAAGTGATTCCTGTGGGAAGAGAATGGTAGGACAGGCTGAAGTCTGAAGTGAGCCTGCCTGTATTCTAAGGGTAAAACAAGAAGAATCTAAGATATTTTATGCAGCATATTTTAAGGTATCAACATAGCTGGAATTACGGTTTACAACGGCAAAAGCCCTGGAGAGAAGTTTGTTTCTGATAA
>Ga0105054_10005174_pt1 | contig 18911 bp, 17 predicted proteins | sample BON02_FD_78091 | JGI IMG/M metagenome (GOLD analysis project Ga0105054, IMG submission 78091) | Freshwater microbial communities from Lake Bonney liftoff mats and glacier meltwater in Antarctica - BON-02 (megahit assembly) | ecosystem: Environmental > Aquatic > Freshwater > Ice > Glacier...
AGATACTCTTGTTTATTAAGAAATTAGCATTTGATGGCTTTTATCCACTACTAGTAGTTTTAAAAAAATCGATTTTTGTTGTTGTTTAAAAAAAAATAAAAAATAAAAATAAAAGTAAAAAACGTTTAATAAGTTGTTCAATATCTTTTTGACGATGGGTGATGATGAGAAGCGTCCGATTTCACCAATGAAATTAATGCATGTTGCGTTCATCGAGTCACAAGCATTCCGCATCTTCATCACCAATTTCCTCATGGCTTACAATATTCGTGCTGGCATCGCCGTATTACTTCGGTTGATGATGCTTCTGGTGAAGCGTCCAAAGGATCTATTTTCCATCAGTAAATTCCTGGGAGAAACCCACCTTACATTCAGAATTGAAGCAGTGAGGATCGGTTTATTCATAGGTGGCTTCTCTGGATTGTACACTGCGTTAACACACACGTTAGCTCGAGTCAGCGGCGCACGAGTCGGATGGCATAGTCTGGTAGGTGGATGGATTGCTGGCTGGACTCTGTCCTTCATGGATCCAAGTTGGCATAGAACTCTTGCACTGTACATGTCCACTAGAACATTACAGTGCATGTACAATTTTGCCAAGACCAATGGTTATTGGCATTTTTGGGGGAGTAGTTGGCAACACGGTGATTCGTTGCTGTTCATGGCTTCTTCCGCGCAGATCATGTATGCGTATGTTATGCGACCCGAAACGCTGCCATCTTCCTACTATAAATTCATTGTGAGACAAGGTCCTATTGATGAAACCATCTTAAAAGCTGTTCGAAGTAATATCCGCGGGAAACCTATCGATGTTCAAGCGGTAAATAATTTTCTAGGGAAAGCAGGGGGCCAGGAAGCCGTGCATGCATGTAAGTCATTTCTAACCACTGACATGCCGTTGTTGATTCCTGCAAGAGCGCTTCACCCCAAAACAAGCAATGGTCTGGTGAGTTCATTGGGGGCGTTTCTTGGAGTAGCCAAGCAGATATTCCCGGTATATTTATCATTGGCACTTGTTCCAGCTGTGGTTTTGAGGTTTAGACAGTTCGTACAGAGTCCTCTGAGCACGTTGCTTGGATCGGCCATAGGTGCATTGCAATCGACGGCGTTCTTGTCTTCCTTTTGTGGTGGATACATGTTGTTCATCGATTTACAGAGATTAGTATTGGAAAAGTTCCGACTGCGAGACCATAAATTCTGGTATTATATTGCTGCTGTTTTTAGCGGTTTTTCTATTTTGATCGAGCGTAAGAACAGGAGGTCAGAGCTCGCATTGTATGCATTCCCTAGAGCTGTAGATTCTATTTTCCTGATTTTAAATGATCATCGACTGGCGTTTCGAGTTCCTCTTGGGGAGAATATTTTGTTCGCCTTTTCAATGAGTGTTATTATGTGGTTCTATGAGAAGGACATTAATAATTTGTCTCCACTTGTTGCTAAGCTATTGCATAGATTTATTCCCTTGAAATCCCTCCATAGAAACTTCAATAAAGTTCAAGAAGACGATTCCAGCGATTCGGAAGAAATGGCTGGAGATCAAAGTTCGAAATCTTCCCTGCGGCACAGTGTTTCAGTTATGAGTCTTTCTGGCGATTCAGTGCTGGTTCCGTGAATTTAGTTTATTAATCATAAAAAGCAGCCGCATCAAAATGCATCTTTGATTGCTTGAATTGAAATTAGAACTGAAATAAACTAACGAATACGCTACACAAAGTTTGTTTGACAATAGTTTTTTATTGGATGATTGGGTGAATTCTAGATTGATGAGCAAATGCATTTCTTTCTATCTGATTGATTCTGAAGGGCAGTTTCAGAAGTGGATTTGAACTACAAACATTCTCGGCAGTAGGTAGCATAGAGCATATCTGATACTAAAAATCTCTTAATTTGAAAATAGAGCTTAAGTAGGAAGCCCGAAGCAGGAACTTATGAGCAATTGCTGAATTCGCGGAGTCCCAATCCAATTGAAAATTTGAAATATATTCCAACACGTGAGAAAAAAGTGATTTCGGTTTTGAAAAAAAATAGTCGGAGATCGGATGAAGGTTTGCAAGATACCAAGCGTTTTGGAACGATATTCAGTATCTATCAATGACGAGTCGATTGGTGGTAAATTGTTTCATGTACCAAGCGGAGAAGTTGTGATCATGTCCATCATTCCAAATAGTTCCCTGGACAAGTCCCGAGTACATAAAGGAGATTGCTTATTGAGTATTGGTGATCAAGTGATCGAGTTCATGAAGTACTCAGATGTATTGAAGAGACTGAAAGAGACTCCGCGACCGATGATACTTACATTCGGACGCCCTGAAAACGAGCTTGAAGACAATTTGAAATGGCAACAAACAAAAGTCCATAAAACCATACGAGCTGATGAACAGAAACGACTTTTAACGCTACAAGAGGAGCAAAAGAACAAACGAGTATCTGCTATTAAAACTAGTTTAACTGGTGTGAAAGAAAAGCAAACTTTATACACGTCAAAAGATTTTATGGCTCCGACGGGAAGATTTCGGTTACTGGGCTTTGCTGTTTTTCTAGGAATCTTGATGCTTTTGCTCGTATTCACCGAACAAATTTCTTTTTTGAAAACCCCCTCTATTGACATTGCTACGCCCGTAAACGATGGAGCATTCCCGACATCTGATAATCCAAGACGAGTGGGAAACCAGAAACCACCTGTTCAATTACGACCTCAAGAGAACACCGTAGATAAAATTCCACATGATTCACATCTCAAAGAGCATAAGAAGAGGATCTGAAATATTTTATTGTTTAGAAAAATTTCTTCCTGATGCTCCTTTTGAATCTTAATTAAGTCCTTGGAAAGTAAGAGTTGAAGTGGTGAAGTCGTCCGAGTCAATATCTACAAGCACCACTAACCCAGTATCTGCAAACGAGGGAACACTAATGCATCTTGTAACGCCCTGTGTATCTTTTACCAGCAATGATTCATACTGTGTTTGGTTCCCTGAGAAATAAACATGAGGTCGTTTCTCCATGATGAAAGGATCGCATGATTTGAATGGAAAAGAAGGAATTGTATCTGGAGCAGTAGGAGCGCATATTCGCCATTTCAAAGTTCTCTCCATCACTAATGTGCTGGTTAAACCAGCGGTACATCGAAGAATATCACTAGTAGGAGACCCTGAATGTCCAAAAAACATCACTCTCTCATCATCCATCCAGCACTCATAAGGGTTGGTGGTTCTTCTGAATGTCTCAGTAAACCTTGATGAGTTCATGAACAAACATTTATGCAGGGGTTGTTGCGGTAATGTCAGCGTGCATGCATCTCCAAGCCCCCCAGGCAAAATATCAACTGGTAAACTGGTAGCGAGCTCTGCTAGGGAAGCATCCAGCTGCGTAAGTGCCGCCGCCATCTCACTCGAAGTGGATTTTCCGGCGGTGGATGCTCCGCAGATAATAAGCCGAACGATATCCTTCTGTCGCATATGCTCCTCGTCGTCCCCTGCGTGTCCTGCTAGGTACGACATCAACAACTGCATCTTGAGCTGGTCTTGAGGCCCGCCAACAGATAAACCACAGACTAAGGCCACGTATCTATGGCTCTCATTATATTTTCGCAATGGTGCTTGTGGCAACATACCTGGATAGCAAACTCCTTCTACTTGCAAGAAGCCTTTGACATCAAGACTCCCTTTTAGGGCAACTACTATTCCTGTTACCATGGTTGCAATAAAAGCAGAGTCCAATCCCATAATATTGAGTCTTCCGCTCTCATCCTGCATATATTAAGTAAAAAGTTCAAATATCGCTCTATTGTAACTAACCTCTAACAACAAAGAATCATCTTTAGAAGCGAAATTTTCCACGTCCTCTTTCCTTACATTGCCATCGAATTCTTCAACAAAAGAGTCCATTACGGAAGGTTTCAGCTTCTGCTCTTTATACAGCGTGCCAATAACGACACAGCTAGGTTGGTTGGGTTGCAGGGATATCACCTTGTCGATGATGGACACTCCTGGCCAAGTTGCTTTGGACTCAACTTCCAACGCAGGTCGAAGGCCAGTAAGCCGTTGGAGGTATATATGAGAGTATTGCTGTGTGAACTCTTTAGTAGCCGGCAGAACGAATCGACTGGAGTTGTCTCTGCATGTTACCAATGACCGCGTAGCAGGTGTCATCGATTTTTGAACTTGCGAACAATCCCCCGCACTTTTTTCCTGTTATTCACTTATCGTGTAGTTGCAGAAGGCATTCAAACTGGTTCGAATTTTAATAACATGCATGAATTGCTTTTACTCTAAAAGTGTGGTATATCGCCTTATGTCCCAAGACGACAAGAATCAACATTGAGTATTCTTAGAACTTAGTTGCAAGGATCAGTTCTACTGTTTGAATTCATTTATTATATTTCGAGCCTCAGGATTTATTTTTTCTGTTATTGGAGCCGAAATAGTATTTTACGAAGACAACGATTAAGGAAACTGTAATGTGAACACTCGTTGCCACATCGGGTCATACTCACTCCACCATTAAAATTGCAGCATAAATTGCATAGAAGCTTTCTTCCAATTTTCCTATGTCATTTCATTCAAAATGAACTTTCCTTGAAACGGGTATAATAAAATATCCTAAACAGCGAGAAAAGGAACCAGAAAAGTATCAACAATAATAAATAGTTGCCCAAGTTTGTTCCAAATCCGATTCCCAAGGAGAAATACTGAAAAGTGTTGGAAGGAGTGTAATAGAGAACCCGTGGTATGCGCTGGAATTCTATTCCAACGTGGTTAAGCCACGTAACTGACAGTACAAAACATGTGGTACGAAAGAATGATTTTCTTTCATGGACAAATCATGATTCTTAACTCTTTGTGGAACTTTATGGTAATTGATCAATTGCATCTCTAATGCGAAAGTCGGGGTACTAGTAACCAGTGTAATTGTAGGTGGTTTAATAATTTTTGACTAATTCACATTTATGATTTAAAAAGATCTTGCTGCGCAGTTAAATTAGCTCTCAAGTGATGTGTTCATTGTCAAGAATGAGACATATACAATTAGAAAAAAGGACTACGTGGACCCATTCCAAGAAGTAATCCTTGGTTCGCCGCTTGCCCGGAGTCCAGTATTCAATTCACTCTGTTGCAGTAATAATGGCGATGCGATCGAAGATGATAGGATAGTATCAGGCAAACTTTCATGGGGCACCGAAGACTCAATAGTTGAAGGAAATATTACTAAAGCCTCCACAAAGAACATGTGCCAAAATACTATCGAGCGAAGAAAGCGAACAATGTCTCGGGCAATTCTAGCAGCCTTGGACAAATCTGATTCTGGTACTGCAAGGTGATCCACCCGCTCAAGTATTAAAGTAACGAGGCAAAAAAGACAGATCGTGAAATCGATTTGTCCAGCATAACTTTGAAAGAAAGAACGTCTTCCTTTCCACCAGATAAGAAATAGGACCTCAATAGTGATAATAATATCAAGAGCAGCATCAGCAACAATATACCACAATGGTTGTTGCTCAGTTTCACTTCCGAGAGTCAAAGAGTAAGTAATGAGGAACAATGTAAAGAGTGCAACGGAGAGCAAAAAGACGCAATGAAATGCAACGCCGGTTTTCGAAAACAGAAATCTCTTTACGACAACTCGGATTGGCGCCGAATCTGACCACATTTCACTACCGCCTCTTCTAGGGTCTACAAAGTCGGACGAATATCCTGACCATGATAGGCTTTGCTTGCTTGGTGATTGCTGGTGTCGTTTCGTCTCTTTGGCTAGCGCAACAGAATACAGATACACATCACCAAAGTTTCTGTATTGAATGGGAGCGTAATGGATGGTGCCCGAAATATGCGACCCACATGAAGCATTTGTGTCCATTATCATGCAACATTCAAGATTCATCAGGGTACGATGTGGTGAAAAGCAAGGAGTATTGCGCGGATGAGTCGGAAATGTGTTTTTCTTGGACTAAGGCCGGTAAGCACACAATATTGAGATTTGAAATAGAATTCATTTGTTATTCTTATCAGGACATTGTGAGAGCGTGCCAGAAATTATGCATAAAGCATGCAGGTTTAGTTGCGGTTTATGCACCAAACCATTTGTTCGTCCTCCGAAATCAAAAGTTGAATTGGAGCTGGATGAGTCCCTAGAAGCATCCATGTCAACTACCGGTCTAACTCGAATTGGTCGATTCTTCACGATGCAGGTCTGCAAAGAACTGATTGATGCCGCGGAAGCCATGCAATGGACAATGGACGCTGATTCCATAGATAATAACCCAGTGATGGATATTCGCGTGTTCAACCACGATGTGATATATGCGCCAAAGATATATCAAATACTTGAACCATATCTAAAGCAAATGAAGGATGAGCTCGACCGATTTCATCCTGATGTTCCCAACAAGCTGGATTGGGTGTTCTTTCGAAAGTACGTTACTGGTTCGGTACGGAGTTCACTGCAGGGTCACAAAGACACAAATCAGCACACTGTGAATCTGGCCCTTAATACAGATTTTGATGGTGGTCGTCTGTATTTCGTCCCACCGAGTTCTCAACTTGGAAAGCTTGCTAATGAAAAACATGGGACTCCTGTGGAGTTTCAAAAGGCAATGTTACCAGAAAACATCCCCGACCCCGTGAATGGCAATACGAGTAATTACTTTTTCCCTTATATGGAACCTGGGGTTATTATGGTGTACGATAACACAGTGTGGCATGGAGTGACCCACGTAACAAAAGGAACTCGTTTTTCTCTGAGTTTCTTTTATGACGAACCCAAAGAAATACGAGAAGGAACTGAACGCGTTACTGTTTCTTTCCGGAATAAACGTGTTACTGGGCCTGTACTAGTACTTTATTGGCTGAAACATGGAATAAAAGTGGGTGATACTCTAGACATTGATGTCGCCGTTGATATTAGTGGAGGAAGCTTCAGTGGCTTGGTGACTCAAGCGACATTTAAAAATCATTTATTTGCTGTAGCTGAGAAGGACTCATTGAAGGTTATCGCCGAATATCGAGTGCAGAGTATGAATCAGAATTTTATTCTTGATTAGTTAATAAATATGTAGCTTTATTTTTCAATGAATCCTAGTTTAAAAAGTAATGTTTTAAAATCGATGGAATGTTTTGAATCGATCAGTTTTTCAAGAATGAACTCTACAATTCACATTGATGTATTGTTCCACCAGTTTCCAACCAATCCGTAAAAGCTAGGAAACCATTATTTGACAAATCCGCTTCAAATATCATTTTGTTGCATGCTTCTAAAGAAATGGAACAATTCAAGTGCATTAACCAAAAGTCCTTGATGTCGTTCGAAGTTATACCTCCCGAGGCCATCGAATACCCCCGGTTTTCAATATTTGATATCGTGTCAAAAACAAGCTGGAGTTCCCTCTGCTGTTTGACGGATCTCAGCTCTTGTGAACAGAATGAGAGAAACATGTTAGAAGTCAGCTGGAATTCTCCATTCACTTTCCATTCTTGTAATTGGCATAAAATAGATTTTGTGCTGTTTGACGGATCTCAGCTCTTGTGAACAGAATGAGAGAAACATGTTAGACGTCAGTTGGAATTCTCCATTCACTTTCCATTCTTGTAATTGGCATAAAATAGATTTTGTGCTGTTTGACGGATCTCAACTCTTGTGAACAGAATGAGAGAAACATGCTAAAAGTCAGCTGGAATTCTCCATTCACTTTCCATTCTTGTAATTGGCATAAAATAGATTTTGTGCTGTTTGTCGCATCAGCACAAGATAACATTCTTGTGACACCGTCCAGGTTAATAGTATTTTTAGACCCCTCGAACTCGTCAAATAACCCAATCAATTCCTCGCAAAGTAGTTTTCACATCGGAAACAATTTGAATCTACTAACGGCATTCAAAAAGTCGGCAAGCTCGAAGTTTGTTGTTTTCATATCAGCTTGTATTGCCATCTCATCCTCTTCATGTTGTATTTCTTCCTCTTCGCGAACTTCCAGTGGAGTGATTCGAGTGTTTCTTAGTTTAGTTGTGGATTTTTTGAAAAACTGTCTCCATCAGGGTACTTCGGTAATTCGACTTAAAAGCTAGAGTATTGGCTTTAAACATACTTTCAGCATTCTCTATCGAGCATATGAATTCAGCGCGGAGTTGAAAGGTATTCCAGATCGGATGGGACTCATGGAATATGTTTTGAATTGATCTTCGGGAAAGCTTGATGGCAACGAGTGACTCTGATGTAACAACAATATCGCCAACGTGCTGATGAGTTGACGAGAAAAAGGATTTTTCGCGCAACATGTACCCATGTGAATAGTCGCTTAATAGTATATCAAAATCCTCCTTGTTACGCCCCTGAACCTTCACATTCACATCCCCTTTCAGTACAACTAGCAGATATTCTCCAGTATCTCCTTGACGAAAAATGTATTCAAACTTTTTAAATTCAAGAACTTCCGCGCAGGAAGCTACTAGGGATATCAAAAACGGATCACTTATTCCAATATCTCGAAACAAAACGGTGTTCTTTAATGCATTCACCCGATCGCCAGTAGATGCCCGTTAGTGCGCCTGAACTACGCTTCCCACAATTCGAATGTCGCGTTTTGTTATTCGTGATCTATTTTCTTCTTTGATTTCAGTTCTTGTCGGTGCAAGTAGGTTTTTCTCAATAAGAGAGTTCATCGAAACTTCGTTGTTCGTTGCAGCATGAGAAACCGCTATCACCAGCGTGTGATGGGACATCACTTTGATGTATGGTGGTATTGCTGAAAATCCTCCTCCCATGAGTAGAGGCGTCGGACCCGAAATTTCACCAGCCATCTCCACGGTACAGTCCAGTAGCACAAACATACTTTGGAACAAATCATCAGACACAGTTTCCCCCTGGTAGAAAACGAACAATTCACTAGATTCGGATATACGATTGATAAATCCGGCACATTGATCTTCAACATTCGAAAAATAGGAAATATCGGCTAAAACGATCCGAATATATTTCCTTTGATCTTCGCATGATATTAACTTGAGTTTCTACTTCCCAGGCCTTCACAAATGCGAGAGTGCAACTTTTGTTTAAGAACTTCATCACAGCAACTTGTTTTGACGAAACTCATCATGGTATCTTTTTCTTGGTGGTCAAGAAATATTCCAACATGCCGTCGAAGACTGTGAAACTCTGAAAGAGCAACACACCCTATATTTTGCCTATCATAAGCTCGAAAACTCCTCGCGTATTCATCTCTGAAACGTTCACTCAAGCATAGATGCAGCTCGGGGTTTTCAGTTGATTTGTAGTTGAATACTTTTATTGCCGGGTATTGGTCTTGCCCGAACATCGCCATGCAAGCTTTCTTGGTGTGCAGCAATTGTTCAGGATCTACGGGCCCAAAACAAAAGATCCCAATTCTCCTTTTTTACGAGCACGTAGAAGTCGCAAGATTACTTCAAGAAATCTCAACTTTGTATCAGTAGGTTTGTCTCGTCGGATACTCTTGGTTCTATCACTTGTCGTTTTTTTTTCATTGAGGTTGATTTCAAATTCTTCATGGTTGCTTCGCTCATTTACCTCGTGCTCCAGCTTGTCGTTGCGTTCCCAATAGGAAATTAACATGTTCTTTTGCAGCTTAAATAATACACCGTGATACACCGAATCGTCCAACACTCTAATATCCAGCGCTAAAACTGCAGTCAGGTTTGTTGCTGCAACTATTCTCCAAGGTTGAATGGTTTGCGATTCAAAAACGGCTCGTTCATTTATAAGTGCTCCTCTTGCAAACGTTTTCGATTAAGTTAATCTTCCATCACTATTTTTGGAATATGCGCAACATTTTCCTTGTTCCACAATATATATATGTGACACCACTTTCCCAAAATCACACAAAGTGTCATCTTTATTGAGGATCCTTACGGAAGCTTACTTCCATAGTTGATGTCCCAAATGCGCAAGACTTTCTTTTGGTACATCATGCTTCGCAATGTTTTTTGTCACCTCGTGCATGTGTATAACCGGTTTAAATTCCATCCATCTACTGCGTACAAGATGTGCCCATTCGAGAAACTGCTCTTCAACCCACTCTACTGCTGTGTCCAATGAATCATGGATACCTGTAAATTTCTCCGTGACTCCTTCCTTGAGAAGCGATTTTACAATTGATGGAGCGACGCCACCGAATATCACGTTGGTGCCATGAACCTTCAAGAGGTCCACAATTTCACGGAAGACACCGACACCACTATAGTCGATACCATCCACTTGCGACCAATCACACGCCAGATATGCCAGTCGCTGCACTTGAGGCATCTTCTGTTGGGATTGAACAAGATTCTTTGTAAAGTCGAGTAGCTGCGATGCAGAACCGAAAAATATGAAATGCTGCATTTGAATAATAGCGAATCGCTTTGACAAATGCCGTAATTTTTTGGACTCCATAGGATTTCGAAGAACTTTGGATTCAAAATCAGCACCCCGTCTAAAGGACTTTATGATTTCTAGCTTAGAATATGTTAGTACAAAAATGATTGCTGATAACACTACACCAACAACCACTGCATAAATCAAACCGGCAAACGCATTGGTAATCACAATTGCCCAAATGGCAGCGAATTCTTCTTTCGAAACTCGTTGACGACTAAAATATAGATTGTCTACCACAAATCCAAGCCCAGCGTATATTAGTAAACCACCTAGAATGAATTTTGGTATCCAATTGATGAGAGGAATACCCCAAAAGTAAATGATGCCATTGAATAATGCACAAACAACACCCGGGATGCTGCTGGTTTTACTGTGAGTAATACTATAATCTAATAAGGTGAATTTGGGTTGAGATATAGCAGGAGGTCCCACTCCTAGTACTGAAAACAAGCAACTAGTACCCGCAACTTTCATTTCGTGATCGAAGGAGAAATCTACACGCAAGGCTTTTTTAGTTCCAGCCAATTTAAGCAGATAGTCAATGATGACGATAACTAACATTGCAGGCACATTTGTGAAACCATACATCAGAGCAGCCGCATCCACTCGCCTCAAGTCCAGTTCCTCGTACACTGAATAGAATGAACCTTTTTCGAACTCAGGAAAGAACCACCCACCTTGGCAGGACTCTGCTATGCATGGATCTCTCGCCATTTCCATAGAAACACCTTGAATATAGAGAACCATGTAAAAAATACACACAGGAATCAAAAGAAATGCAGGAATAGTAAAGGAAGGGCTTCCTATATGAAACTGTTTGGTAGTATAAATCCCTAGCCCTACTAACAAGGCAGGCATTAATAATTTCCAGAACATGAGAGTGTCTGGCTTGTCATAATAATAATCGCCGCATGTTGTTGTCAATGCTGCTTTCATGACTTTGTATCCGATACAGCCCAGAAATCCACTTAATAAGCTTGCTGGAAGGTATTGGACTACTCTCGCCAATAGGAAATACCCGACAAATATTAATAGTCCTCCAGTGATGACAGTAACCATAGCCATGCTCAGCAGTACTGTCGTTAACACTTTATCTTCAGGGGTAGGGACTAGCGCATTAGGGCCAATTTGAATATCTCTCACAACGAGGGACATAAAAAGAGCCGGATTTATATCAGGTCCAGCAATACAAGCTTTCACTCCAGAGTATCTAGCATATCATAGCCCTCCTGTAAGAGCAAAAAACGTTTGTGCCAATACACCAACAGGAATGAATGTCTTGAGAACTGTGTTTTCTCCAACATCCTTGAAAATTAGAGTCGCGAATACACAGCAAAAAATAAGCATGAGCAGCCCATTAATGAGACCGGAAATGACCAGCGTCCCGATTTCCTCACAAGAATAACGCGCTACGAATATTGTCTTCAACCAAGGCTGTTGCACTACAATCATCGTCATCAAAATGGCGTTTCGTGGTGGGGGGCTGTACCACAAACGGAAGAAATCCGTTAAACAAGTTACAGTTTCATAAAACCAAGATGGAGCAACTAAATGTGCCTCAGAGCCTTCGTGATCCATGCGAGATAAGTACTGCGGTCTCCGCTGTTCATCATGGGTTCGGGTTTGCTTCAAAACGTCGAAACAACCTTCATTTTTTGAACAAGTCGGTAGTTCTAACCTCCAATGGAGCAGCCGCTGTGGTTCTCGACATTGATACAAAGGAAACCAAGTATGTTTTCTGTCCTGATGATGAAGGTGTTGGGGCCATCTGTGTGCATCCCAGCAGAAAATTCTTTGCAATAGGAGGAAAAGGCAAAAATCCAAATGTGTTCATCTACGAATTTCCTTCCTTGGCCTTGTTTCAGGTGCTTCGAATGGGAACCGAGAAAACATACTCGTGCATGGCATTCAGTGCACAAGGCGACAAACTATCTACTGTGGGGGGGTCCCCAGATTTTATGCTGACCATTTGGGACTGGGAGAGCCAAAAGATCACCCTTCATAATAAAGCATTTGCACAGGAAGTTTACAATGTCGCATTTGCCCCCGAAACCGATGGTATTTTAGCAACCAGTGGTTTAGGTCATATTCGGTTTTGGAAGATGGCTAGCACCTTCACCGGGCTTAAACTCCAAGGTGATATCGGTAAATTCGGTAAAGTTGAATTGAGTGATGTATCTGCTTATGCTATCATGCCGGATGGCAAGGTGCTGAGTGGATCAGAATCAGGATCTCTTTTGCTATGGGATGGTAATTTTATCAAGTTGGAGATTCGTCGTCCTGGTGGACTTTTGCCCCACGATGGTGAGATTCACTGTTGTGAGTTGGTTGGAGCAGGGGACACTTCCAAGTTCATCACAGGGGGAGAAGATGGATACCTGAGGTGGTGGTCTTTTAGTGCAATCGACGCTTCAGAAACAACAGATGAAGAACCTGAATTTGTTCTCAAGCCATGGAAGGAAGTGTTTTTGGAAGGGATCGTTCCTGTGAAACTATGTGTTGAAGATGAATACATCCTGATTCAAAACCGTAACGGATCTATTGTTCGTATTGATGAACCTCTAGTGGGTGCTGTGAGTCCATCAGTGATACTCAGCGGGCATGCTGGTAGCATTACTGGTCTGGCCATCTCGCCAGCTAATCATTATTCCGCAACAGTTGGAATTGATGGAGTAGTCATTCTATGGGATTACGTTTTAAAAGAACCTGTAGTTCAAAGAAAGTTTTCTGCTCCTGGATCATGCATCACTTGGGTACCACCATCGGTTGATTTGCTATGCAGAAAAGTTATTGTCGGGTTCACTGACGGTGTGGTTCGATGTCTAGTTCAAACCTCGAATAACTGGAAGATTATCAATGTATTCAAGCCTCACAGTTGCGAGATTACTTGTATTACCTTTTCACCAGACAGCAAAAGGATCGCAACCGCATCCGTGGATGGAACCGTTTTCTTTTTTAATGTCGTGCCGGAAGGATTTTCTCCTTTAGGATTCGTTAATACACCGAACAATGCTCGTGCCAACTCAGTAACATGGTATGAAGACTCTAGTAAAGTGATCATTCCTTGTAATAATGGAATAGCACACCAAGTGACATTACCTGTAAAAGAACCAGATACTCGTCAATCATATGAGCTTAAAGATCTAGAAACTCGGACGTACACTTTCAAGAGAAAAATTCAAAAGCCACCCCCTGCTCCTGAACAAAAGGCAGAAGAAGACGCAACTCCGTTGATTGATCCTTTCATTGAAGAATATCAGAGAGTGATGGGCGGCCCTGTTGGAAATGTACTTTGCGTAAGATTAAGTAGCGACCAAGAAGAATTTATCTTGTCCTTGAGCGGTCTAGATGCAGGACCACTTTATATTTGTAAATGGCAGTCAGAATATCCTATTGCAACTCTTCCTAATACAAACAACTGTGACGGGCTTCATTCTGAAACCTGCGACTACAAGATTCCTGATTATGCCGCTTGTACCTTTATGTCCTCGTCAGTCTCTAAAAAATTTCTCATCAATGGAGGTGCCGATGGAACTATTCGTGTCCGATTGACCGATGGTTCTGTGGGCTGTTATGCACGAGTTCAAGTACATGACGGAAGAGAAGGTTCAATCACTGGTGCAGGAATGAGTTTCGATGACCAGTTTCTCCTCACCAGCAGCAACGACGGCTCAATGTTTGTCCATTGTCTAGCTCCATCCTCCTTGGAGTCCTCTTTGAATGACTTGAATATGAACAAGGCTGCTCGTATTAAGGTCAAGAATGCCCAAGAAAAGGGAGAGCTCCCAGTTGATATGATACGTCAGGTACCCACGGTATCAGTGGTATCTATTCCTGAAGTGACTCGTTTGGAAGACCCAACATTGGAGGATTCTAGTGAGGAAATTCAAGACATAACGGATTCTTGCACTTATTCCATCGAAGATGATCGGTTAAAAACTGGCGAAGAAACCAAAGAAGCGTTGGCAGAGCTAGAAAAGCAAAAAGTGCGTCAAGTCATCGAAAAACTTCGGAACGATTTCGAGACTCTTGTGTCCCAAAATAGCACAGCAGAGAAGGACCTCCAACTAGACGTATCAGAGTTCAATATCGATCCTGAATATTTAGAAAATATTGTTCAGCAAGGTCAAAACCAGTTGGACGAAGTTACAAAAGAAATGCAATGGGACGTAAGTGTGAGCAAAGTGAAATTGGAGAAACTTCAAAACTTCTACTTGAACCGATTGCTTGTAGAAAGTATTGAGCTCTCTGCGTTTCAATCTCCATACAGAGTTAAATCCTTTCGCACACAAAAGTTTTCCGAAGCACTTCAAACTGCGCTAGCTGCTGTTAAGGACCTCCAAGATGATTTGAATGAGGAAATCAACATTGAAGACGACGAAATGAATGCAAGAAATGAACTTTCAAAACTTGGAGAACTAGACACAGATAAAACATCCAAGAAGAAGAAAAAGGACAACCATGGCTGGGAGGCTCGTAAAGCAGCACGCAAGTTGCGAAAAGAGAAAATGCAACTTTTATTGGACGAAAAGCCCGACGAGAATGCCGACGATCCTTCTGATGTTGCTATTATCGAATGTGTGATGAAGAATATGGGAGATTACAAACTTAAATCAGCGAAGGATTTCCAAGTGCCAGTGCACTTGCAAGTGAATGCAGAAAAGAAAAAGACCCAATCCACATTATTGGCAGAATCTATTCAAGCACTACAGATGTCGTTCAATAATAAATTTTTAGCACTACGCGAATTGAAAAAAAGGATTGTGGAGAGTGCTCGTGTAGACACACAACGAGTCCAGCAAATCAACAAAATAGTTGGGAAGACAAGTGAAAATGAATTCCAATTACAGTTGAATCCTGCTGAATGGCCGGAGAAGCGTTTGATCTATTCCGAAGCAGAATTGGATGCATTTATCAAAGGGGAAACTCTGGTTGCAGTACCTGAAGTTCCAATGGACCATATGGAAGACTTGCTATCAGATCTGAATCCATCTGCGACATTTCTTCGTGAAGAAATATACCATCATGAACAGGTACTTCTTTATGAAAAACAGCAGATAGTTACAAAGAACCTGGAAGCCGTGGCGGCATTTGATCAAGCAGTATATGATTTACGCAAAGAGAGAGCAGACTTGCAAACTGACCTTGTGAGCGCGCAACTTCAGCAAGTGACTCTTTACCGAGAATTCTGTTTGTTGAACGAATTTGAGAAGAAAGATGAGGCCCTGACTTGTAAGATGGCTGCATGCAAGCAGCAAAAGACAGAGGTGATGTCTGCCATTACAAACTGCCTCGAGTTGCTAACTGCGAAAAAGAATGAGACCGCCGAATGGCAAGAGAAGGACAGACTTCTCATGGAAGAATACCATGCAGTTGTTGGAGGCGACAGTAATCCGGTGAATGCTCATCTGCTGAAGATATTCAAACGGAAGATCAAGAGGGTTAAGCAGACCGAGGATGAAGATGGAAGTGAAAGTGAAAGCGAAGAAGAGTACGACGAAGAGGAAGATGAAAATATGGACGGTGGTGAAATGGAGGAAGAGCGATGTCCTGATGGGTGCGAAGAAAGCGTCTATGAAAGAGTTTTGGAATTGAGAGAAAAGCGATTAGATCAAGAAGACGTGTTGAATGAAATGAATAAAGCAGTAGAAGAACTACGCAAGGCTGGGGATAGGCATCAAGGGAAACAAAAACAAATTGACAAGGATATATCCAATACAGTTTTGGAGATACAGGCATTTCAAAACGAAAAGCAACGCAAGTTGAACGAGGTTTTTGTGTACATGAATCTGAAGTTCAGTCAGATTGCGTGTCTGGTGGAGAATGTAGATGAAGAAACCAAAGAGGCCATTGAAGATCTCAAGTTACAAGAGCCGACTGCCGAAGAATTGGACATGATTCAACCAGACGAAGACATCGACACTAAAGACCCGGAAATTCAGCGCTTGAAAGTAGAAGTGAATCGGTTACGCGAGGAACTGGTATCTGTGGAAGAGAATCTCGATCTTGATGAAACAGCTATGTTGGAAAGAGAAGAATCGTTGGCTGGTGCATTGGAGAGGCTGTTGGTAAGATTGTGGAAGCGCAGGAATATAGCTCGAGCCTTTGAAGCTCAAAAGGACCGCATGGTACTCCCAGCAAATGTTGACTCTTGTCTTGTATTTGGAACCTCCGACCTTCATACCTTGCATAGTTCTATTTCAGTTTTGGAGGAGGAAAATGATAAGAAGAAAGTAGAATATAAAGAGCTTCATCAGACGCACAAGCTCCTCAAAAACGAAAAAGCCCAAAAGGAAAAAGAAATTGAATCGTTGGTTTCCAAATGCACTGATTTACAAATGCTTAAGTTTGGGCAAGTCATTGACTTGGACGCGATTGAAAAACTCGGTAGCTCAAAAACCGTCGATGAAATCATTTCAAAAATAAGTCAGCAAGAGCAACAATATCGTAAACAGCAAGCTGCTGTGAAGAAATCCATTACAAACGAACAGGAAACTTTGTGGAAGATCACTCGTGAGAATACTGCACTTTTAGCCCAAATTGCCACTCTCACTGAAAAGCAGCAGTTATTGGAATCGCAATTAGAGAGTTCAAGTGGCAACCAGGGATTTGATATGCCATCGCATGCGGAGCTCCAGGAGGCAGAACAATTATCCAGAACCATTTCTAGACAAAGCGAAAGTATTCAAGCACTCAAGGCGGAGATCTTGATATTGAAAAGAACTTCTCATCCTCGTAGCAATCAAAATCAAATAATCTAATAATAAATCTAGTTTATATATTCTTGAACCACTAATTTCAAAAATTTATTTGGTGAACAGATTGAGTTATCATAATATGAATAAATGGCAGTGTGAAAATACCCGAGGTAAAAATGGACCAAGAGACTTCTAGCTTGAAGGTCTCCTCGCCGTTTGAATGATTTATATTTATTATAATTGAAGTTCTTGAATAGGAGATGCTTGCTGCTCTAAATACAGCCGAAGCATTTCGTAGCCTGCCTCCGGGCAATACGAGGGAATAGTGTGACCACATCCTTTGACAGTAACAAGACTTAGAAAAGGAATAGAAGAAACTGCTTCCTTTTTTGAACCTTGAAAACCGCGTCCTTCATCTTTAACCCCAAACGTTTTTATGGACCCTGCTACGTCTCCCTTAATGAACCAGTACTTCCAGTCTTCGACTACTGGGAGCTTTAAGCATTCTATCTCTCGTTGAGTGCCTATGAAAGGAACCGCCGCATCGGCTGTGCCAGATACTACATGTATCTTCCAGTGGGGAGCGAGTCGGCGAAATTTTGGAAACAGAAGCATGATATTCGCTTTTTCATCTCCATACTGCCACCCTGATCTAGCTTCGGGCCAATTTGGATTTGGATGCGTCTCTGCATGCAATGCTTTCAGTACTTCCGGTTTCCTCATATAAACGGCTGTCTCTTTTGAAATACATGGATTGTAAGAGATATCCGCTCTTCCATGAATCATGCGCAGATGGTTGAGATGGGGTGTGTACTGCGCGGTAAATTTGTCATTTGAATCATCATCATGACACGTAGGTGCTAGATAGCTATATGGATCAAACACCGACGGGATATATTTCCAAGCAGCATGTGTTGTTGCGTTACATGCCTCGGTAGGGTGAATGTAATCTCGTGAGCAAGCATCGAGGAACTCTTCCCATCCACAAGCAGCAACGCATGGTTGGTAAGCTTTCTGGGGGAGTAGACCATGATGATACATAAACGTAATGAAAGCATATTCGTCCACATTGTAATACCAGTCTGAGTTTAAACCAGGATTACCAATCCAGAACCCTTTCATGTTGATCTTGTTGTCAGGATCATCAAGAATTCGTTCGCTCAGTTGAGGAACGTAATGTCCGCCGTATGATTCTCCAGTGGCATAAAATGGGTTCTTTTGAAACTGAGGAAATACTCGAAAAAAAGCCTTGAGAAAACGAAGGTTGTCTGCGCTTGCCTGGGAATCTGAGGTGACATATTTGGCTTCATCAGCAGACCATGACAAACCAACTCCAGATGGCTGGTCCACATACAATACATTGGCTTTGCGGTTCCAAGAATACTCGTAAAGTTCAACTCTAGTTCCGTTGTCATACAGCCTGAACGGTCCATGTTCTGTCCAAAATCCAAAGGCAATTGAGCTAGAACCAGGTCCACCATTCTGAATACTTTAATGATAAGCTACATAAAATTATGCAAATACCTACCGTCCAGTATAATACGGGATCCTCTGTGGGACTAGATTGTGACTCAACAAACCAAAAAAATAAATGCGTTCCAGCCTCATCGCCCAAAGGCATAAACCCTGAATAGTGTTTGAAGCTGAGCTCTGCGGTTAGTCCAGGCAATTTAGTAACTCTAAAATCTTCGGCCGTCATCGCATTGCACGCTCCCAATAATATCATAAATGCTCCAACGATCAACATCATTTTCTGAAAAACGCCTTATTTGGGATTTTAAGAAAAAAATTTTTTTTTCTGTTTTTTACTTTTTTTTTTTTTTTTTTTCA
>Ga0105054_10005176_pt1 | contig 18910 bp, 16 predicted proteins | sample BON02_FD_78091 | JGI IMG/M metagenome (GOLD analysis project Ga0105054, IMG submission 78091) | Freshwater microbial communities from Lake Bonney liftoff mats and glacier meltwater in Antarctica - BON-02 (megahit assembly) | ecosystem: Environmental > Aquatic > Freshwater > Ice > Glacier...
AGCGCGATCACGCTGGCCATCACCAGGGGCAGCACCAGGCGGGCGAAGACATAGGCGATGGCCGGCCCCTGGCCGCGCAGGCCGGCCTGGTTCATCTTTATACGCAGCTCAGGCGAACGGGCCTTTTCCATCAGGTTGAGGCGGTTGAGCACCGTCGTCATCAGGTTCTGCGAGCGCGTTTCGCGCCGCCGCAGGCTGGCCTGCCGGTTGGCCTCGAACTTGTTCCTCTGCTGGGCCTGCAGTTCCTCGCGGCGTCGCGACAGATACTTCAGGCGGTTGTCGCGCCCGTCGCTCTGCAGGAACGGCATGGCGATCGCGATGATCGCCAGGAAGGCCCCGAGACTCGACAGGACAAGGATGATGTTCTGTGTGGTGAGCATGGCCGGGGCCCTAGACCTCGAACTTGATCATGCTGTTCATGATCAGCGTGCCCGTTGAAATCAGGGTGACACCGCCGGCGATCATCCAGTGCCCCATGTCGCTCTGCCACAGCAGGCTGATGTATTCGTAGCTGGTCAGCATCATCAGCAGGGTCATGCAGAACGGCAGCGAACCGATGATCATGGCGGTGGTGCGCGCCTCGGCGGTCATCGACTTGATCTGGTCCTGCATCTTCTTGCGCTCGCGCAGCACGCCCGACAGGCCCGAAAGCGTTTCGGCGAGGTTGCCGCCGGTCTGCTGCTGGATCGCCATGACGATGGCGAAGAACTTGTACTCGGTCGTGGGTATGCGCTTGAGGCCGCGATCAAGCACCTCGTTCAGGGTCTGGCCGATCTTGATGCCCTCGACGATCTGGTGGAACTCGGTGTTGACCGGTTCGGGTGCCTCGCGCGCCAGGATGTTGAGGCATTCGTTGACCGGCAGACCCGACTGCACGCCACGCACGATGACGTCGACGGCATTGGCGAAGTTCTTGGTGAACAGGGCCTGACGCTTCTTGGCGCGGCGCTTGAGCCACCAGCGCGGCAGGCCGAGCGTGCCGACGATGAAGACCGGGATTATGCCCCACGGCGGATAGCCCAGGGTCATGTAGCCGACCGAGGCGACGACACCGACGATCAGGCTGACGATGTAGAACTTTCTGGACGTCATCTTGACGTTGGCCTGCAGCAGCATGTCCTGCAGGGTCTTCTTGTTCTCCACCTTCTTGCGCTGGTCCTCGAGTTCCTTGAGTTTTCCCTGGATCTGACGGCGCCGGGCGGTGGAGGCGTCGCCGCGGCCGCCGGTGCCCTTGGCGCTGCGCCGGGCGGTTTCGCCGGTGACGTTCTGCAGCCGCTTGCGGTAGCGCGCGTTGGTCGCGTTCATGGTGTAGATGCCGAAGCCGACCAGGGCCAGGGTCAGCAGCAGGCCACCGGCGACAATCGCCATGAGGGCGGATTCATTCACCGGCAGCCATCGCCTGCAGGCAGGTCACAAGCTCCTTCTCCTTGCCGAAATAGCGCATCCGGTCATAGAAGCTGGGCCGCAGGCCGGTGTATTTGTGGCGCCCGATGATCCTGCCGTCGGGACCCTCGCCCTCGAAGTCGAACAGCAGGATGTCCTGCAGGGTGATGACGTCGCCCTCCATGCCGAGCACTTCGGTGACATGGGTGATCTTGCGCGAACCGTCGCGCAGACGTGCGGCCTGGATGATGACATTGACCGATCCGGCGATCTGCTCGCGCACGGTCTTGGTCGGCAGGCTGTAGCCGCCCATGGCGATCATGTTCTCGATGCGGCTGATGCATTCACGCGGATTGTTCGCGTGGATCGTGCCCATCGAGCCGTCATGGCCGGTGTTCATGGCCTGCAACAGGTCGAATGCCTCCTTGCCGCGCACCTCGCCCACGATGATGCGTTCGGGCCGCATGCGCAGGCAGTTCTTGACCAGGTCGGTCATGGAAACCGAGCCGACGCCTTCCAGGTTGGGCGGGCGTGTCTCCAGGCGTACGACATGGGGCTGCTGGAGCTGCAGTTCGGCCGAATCCTCGCAGGTGATGACACGCTCGCCCTTGTCGATGAAGGCGGTCAGGCAGTTCAGCAGCGTCGTCTTGCCCGAACCGGTGCCGCCCGAAACCATGACGTTGAGGCGGCAGTGGCCGATCAGCTTGACCAGTTCTGCGCCCGCCGGGGAGATCGACTTGAAATCGACCAGGTTCTGAAGCTGCAGCTTGTCCTTCTTGAACTTACGGATGGTCAGTGCGGCGCCGTCGATCGCCAGCGGCGGGGCGATGACGTTGACGCGGCTGCCGTCGAGCAGGCGCGCGTCGCAGATCGGGCTGGCCTCGTCGACGCGCCGGCCGACTGCCGAGACGATGCGCTGGCAGATGTTCATGAGCTGCGCGTTGTCGCGGAACCTGATGTTGGTCAGCGTGATCTTGCCGTTGACCTCGATGTAAACCTTGGTCGGGCCGTTCACCATGATGTCGGCGATATCATCGCGCTCGAGCAACGGCTCCAGCGGGCCCAGGCCCAGAATGTCGTTGCAGATGTCGACGATCAGACGCTGCTGCTCGACGCCTGAAAGGACCAGCGCCTTCATCGAGATGATCTCGGAGACGACGTCGGAAATTTCCTCGCGCACGGTCGCCGAAGGCATCTTGGAAAGTTCGGTGAGATCGACCGATTCGATCAGGGTGTTGAAGACGCTGATCTTGGTGTCGTTGTAGCGCGCGTCCTGCTCGGGCGTCATCGGCGGCAGGTCGCTTTCCTTGCCGTCCTTGATCTTGGCTTCCTTGGCACGCGCCCGGTTCTGGCGCGTCTCGGCCTGGCGGAGGTCGGAGGCCTCGGCGCGGGCGCGGCCTTCGGAGCGCTGCCTGGTTTCGGGCGCGGCGGCAGCGGCGGGTTGCTCGGGCTCCGGTTCGGATTCGGGCGTCTCTGCCGCTGCGGACGGGGCTGCCGGGGCGTCGTCGTCGTCGCGGTCGACCAGCTTCAGGGCGGGCTTGGGGGCCTCATCCGTTGCCGCCGGGGACGCGGGCGCGGATTCGGCGGGCGCGGAATCACGGGGCGCAGTGTCGGGTTTGGCGGTCTCATCGGCATCCGGCAAGGCGTCAGCGGGCGCTTCCTCGCGCGGCGGCGGGGTAGCAGCCTTTTTCTCCGGCGGACCTTGCCTGCGACCGAACACCTTGCCCTCTCAATTCCTGGTTCAGGGCTTTTTCTTGAACAAGCCCAGGCTCAGCTTTCCCTTTTTGCGCCCCTTGACCCTGGTCACGGTGCGGCCGGTCAGGGCCTTGGCCAGTGCGATGTAGGATTCGACCGCCTTGTGCTTGCGGTTCACGTCGCCCAGCATCTGGCCGTTGTTGGCCGCCTGACCGAAGACGATCACATCATGGGGCACCATGGCGACCGGCGCCACGCCCATGGCTTCCTCGAATTCCTTGGCCGGAACCTCGGTCTTCCTGGAGAGTCCGCTGTGGTTCAACACCACCTTGACCTTGCTTTCCTCGCCCCTTTCCTTGTTGAGCACCTCGACGATGTTCTTGAGGTCGCGCAGGGCGGCAAGATCCTGAACCCCGATGATAACGGCTTCGTCGGCCTCGACCAAGACCTGGCGAACCCAGTCGGTCCAGAGATGGGGCAGGTCGATCACCACATTGGCGGTATGCTGGCGGATGAAGTTCAGCGCCTCGCTGAGGGCATCGGGATCGATGTTGGCATCGTTGTCCAGGCTGGCGCGGTTGCCCAGGACGGCGACCCGCTCGCTGTGGTGCAGCAGGTAACGCTGGTAGAGCTGTTCGTCGATCCGGTCGGGCGAGGCCAGGATATCCTCGATGCCCTGGCTGACCTCCAGGTTGTAGGCAAAGGCTACGGTGCCGAAACACAGATCGAGATCGAGCACCGTGACGTCTTCGTCGAGCACCGTGCCGATGGCCCAGGCGACGTTCTCGGCCACGGTCGAGGTGCCGACGCCGCCCTCGGCGCCGTAGAAGGCAAAGACGCGGGCCAGTTGGGGGGCGTCGGGGTCGATGAAGATGCGCTCGGCGGCCTCGATCAGCGCGCCGATGGTGAGAGGCGCCAGCAGATAGTCCGAAATGCCGCGGCTGATCAGGGCGCGGTACTGGACGATGTCGTTGTCGGTGCCCACGAGCAGGACATGGGTTCCGGCATCGCAGTTCTCGGCCAGGGAATCGAGCAAGCCCAGCAGCTCGTCGCCCGACAATGCCGTCTCGACCAGGATCAACTGGGGCGTGGGCACCTGGGTGTAACGCGAGATAGCGGCAGGCAGGTCGCCCTCGAAGACTTCGACATGGCAATGGTGCAGGCGCCGGTCGCCGGCAGCCTTCTCCAGAATCTCGCGCGTTTCCGGCGAGGTCGCGAATGCGTTGATCGAAATACGGAGAATGACGCAGCCTCCCTGAAACGTTTCTGTGGTTACTGGCCGACGTCGACGATCGACGTGTCCGAAGACGAGTACTCGGCGCCGGTGATCTGACCTTTGCGGAACAGGTCGATCACGATGGCCGTGCGCTGGCCGTCGCGCGGTTCCATCTGGGTCTTGCCGTAGAGATCGGACGGGTCGGCCAGCATCAGGCCCAGGTTGTGCTGGGTGGCGCAACCGAAGTTGGCCGAATTGGCGTTGAGCAGATTGTGCGAGGATTCCTCGTACCAGTAGCCGCATTCAGGCACGACCGCAGTATAGCTGATGAAGCTCAGGGTCAGGCCCTCGGCGGGCAGCGTGGGATCGACGCCGACCAGCACCTCGCTGCGCGCCAGGCCGCGATCGATCGCGGCTTTCTGGACCAGCGCCGCGAAATCCTCGCGCCCGCTGCCGCCCATGGTGACGATCAGCGGCGCCTGGCCGCGCTCGACATAACTCGCGACAAAGGCGTCGAGCAGCGTGTTCTCCGCAGTGGTCAGTGTGCCGCTCTGGGTTCCATAGACGACGGTCTCGATGACCTCGCTCTCGACCCCGATGGGATAGCGCGCGCGATAGTCGGTCTCCTCCTGGTTCGCCGGTGAGGTGCCGTAATGGCAGGACGCCAGCAGCGCACTGATGTCGAGCACGGCGACAAGAGGCAAGGCATGGGAAATCCGGGTGCTGGTCATGGCCTACTCCACGATGAAGCCGACATCGGCGGGCACCTCGCCGGGCGCGGGCAGTTCGCGGCGCGTTCCATAGACCCCGGTCAGGCGGCCCATGAAGTATAACTCGATATCGGAAGGCGGCATGAAGCCGTCGGTCGGGGAAGCCGAGGAATCGGGCGTGATCGGCCGCACCACATAGGGTGTCACCAGAATCACCAGCTCGGTTTCCAGTTTGGTGAAGCTGGTGCTGCGGAACAGCGTGCCCAGGACGGGGATGTCCTTGAGGCCGGGGAAACCCTGGATGCTTTCGGCCAGATCGTTCTGCAGCAGGCCGGCGATGACCAGCGAACCGCCCGAGGGCAGATCGACCGAGGTCGTCGCGCGCCGCACGGTCAGGCTGGGCACCTGGAATCCCTGGATGACGATCTGGTTCTGGGTCGCGATCGCCGAGACCTCGGTGTTGATGTGCAGGCTGATGCGGTCGTCCGAAAGCACGATCGGGGTGAATTCCAGGACGACGCCGAAATTTTTGTACTCGATGGTCACCGAGCCATTGTCGCCCGGCACGGGGATCGGGAATTCGCCGCCCACCAGCACCGTCGCCAGTTCGCCCGAGATCGCGGTCACGGTGGGCTCGGCCAGGGTCTTGATCAGGTTGTTGGCCTCAAGAACGTTGGTCGCCGTGGTCAGCCGGTCCGATGTGGTCGAGACCGTGCCGAAGGTGTTGGCGGTGTCCCCGGTGCCCGTGAGCAGCCCGATGGCGGCGCCAAATGGCTCGAATCCCGGCGTCCAGTTGGTGTCGATGCCGAATTCCTTGGTCGCCTGGCGGTTCATTTCCGTGAAGCGGACCTTGAGCAGGACCTGCTGCTCGTTGCGCACGTTGAGCAGGTTGACGATGTTCTCGAGCGGCGCGAAACGCGCGGCGATGGTCAGCGCGTTGGCCGAGACCAGGGGCGTCGAGACCGTGCCGGTCAGCGCCAGGTTCTCGTTGATCGAGACGACGTCGATGTCCTCGTCGGGCATCAGCAGGTCGAACATCTCGTCAAGCGCGGACAGATCGACCTCGACGCGGATGTCCAGGCGGGCGATCTGCTGGCCGCTGGCGTCCAGGAACAGCACGTTGGTCGAACCGACCTGGTTGCCCAGCAGATAGACCAGCCGGGGCGATTTCACGATGACGTCGGCGACGCCCTCGTTGGTCGCCAGAACATCGCGCACGTCAACAGGCAGGCGCACGACGCGCGCCTTGTTGAGCGGCAGCGAAACCATGATCTGTTCGTCGCTGGCGGTCGCGATCTCGATCGCGTCGGTCGAGGGGGCACCCACCTGATCGGCGGATGCCTGCAGGGCCCCGCCCAGAAGGAGCGCGGCCAGCAGCGGCCGGAACAGGATCGCGAACACGCGGTGCATGATGGTTTCCGTGGCCATGGCCTATTGCGACGAAAAGTCGAGATCCTGGGGCGCAGTGCCGCGGTAAACCCGCACCTGTCCCTCGGATCGGCTGGAGTCGCCATCGCCATCGCCCGTGCTGCTGCCGTTGCCCGTGCTGAGGCCATCGAGATATTCGCTGAGATCGAGCACGTCACCGGCGGAATTGTCAGCCGGCGCGACGGCGCTTGCGTCGTAGGGCTCGAGAAGACTCTCGGGAGGCGGCGGCATGGTCAGTCCGTACATCAGGTCGATGGACGAACGGTTCATCTCGTAGTCGGTCGTGTAGTCGGCAAGGCGTGTTTCGTCGCCGGGTTGATCGCCGCGCAGGACGAGCGACAGCGTGCCTTCGCGCGTCGCCAGAATGATCTTCTCGGCCTGTTCGGGCGCCACCTCCAGGGTCACGGTTCCCAGGCTGTCGAGAGAAGGCAGGCCGGTGTCCTCATCGAAGTTGCGGTCGATGTAGAGGACACGGATATCTTCCATAAGAGCCTCGCTGAAACGGCGCGGATCCTTGACGAAGAAGGGCTCGAACTCGGAGTCGTTCCACTCGACCGTGGCCTCGTAGTCGAAGATCAGGTCGACACGGTCGCCGGGCCTGATGAAGGCGGAAACGGTGCGTGTCTCGTCCAGATCGATGGTCACGGCGCGCATGCCGGGCAACAGCAGGGAGGTGATGTAACCGTCCTGGCCCGCCAGGATCAGCCGTTCGGGCACGATCGGCTCGCCCGCGTCCAGGCCGGAAGCCGAAAGCGCACCGCGCAGGGTGTTGAGGTCCATGCTGCCCTCGCGGATCCAGCTACGTTCGATCAGCTCGGCAGGCATGTCGAGCCAGACCCAGTCGCGGTCGGAAAGCACGGTGCCGGGCGTGATGTCGCTGTTGGCGACCAGAATGCGGGCGGAATCGGGCACGCGTCGGCCCAGGAAGGCGCTGACCGCGTAATCGGGGCTGTAGCGGTTCCGGTTCTCCGAGAGTTCGCCTTCGATGGCGCTGCGCAGGATCAGCCGCAGGCTGCCCAGCGCATCGGCGACTGCGACCGCCTGGGCCTGGTTGGGCGTGACCTCCATGGTGACGGTATCGGCCAGATCGGCGAGTGTCTCGTCGTTTTTGCCATCTTCCCCCGGTTTGGAGCGGGCCGCGACCGACTGGTCGGTCGCCAGGATGCGGATGTTCTCCAGGATGGTTTCGCTGATCGTGCGGCTGGTCGTGTCGCCGGTGATCTCGTCGTTGTCGAGCACGTCGAAGACGACGACCAGATCGACATGGTCACCCGGCAGAACAAAACCCGCGGCCCCGGTCTCGGGATTGACCGAAATGGTGATGGCCCGCATGCCGGGCGCCAGGACGCCGGAAAGGAATCCGGAATCGCCACGATGGAACAGCTTGTAGGCCAGGATGGGCTCGCCTGAGATGATCTCGACGCGGACCGCTGCGCCCTCGATGTCGCCGATCGCGGCGCGGGCTTCGCCTTCCTCGCCTTCGTCTTCGTTGGCCATGCCGCGCACGACATAATCGGGACCGATCGAATCCTCGGGCCAGCTCTGCCAGCGCAAATCCTCGCTGCGGATGATCTTGCCGATCGGCAGATCGGTCGCGGCGACCAGAACCTCGACCTTGGCCTCTTCGATGATCTCAGCCGGCTTTCTGGACTCGGCCTCGGTCTGCGCCAGCCAGTTGTTGACCAGATACCCGACGGTAATGGCAACAGCCAGTGCGACCACAATCAGTATGATGGTCACGATGCGCATGTCATCCCCGAAACCGCCCTTCGGTTCGAATTGGGAAAGCAAATTTTCCCAATATGCCAGTAGGTTACTCTGCCCCTATTGAAGGATAAGGTCAACCAAGCCGCATAAGGCTTTCCTGATTACTGTGACATTTGTCACACGGTGGGCCATCTCGACACAGAGTGCTTTCAGTACAGCCGATGATTGTAAAGAACTCGATACTTATCCCCAAGTTTAATACTATATCTTGTGGTCATGGCATGAGGATTGCCCCAAGGACGGTTGGCAGGCGGTGAAAGACCGCGATGCCGCCGATGGTGATCGCCAACCCGTAGGGCACCGCCTTGGGCCGTGCGATCTGGCGGGCGAGCCAGGTCGTCCCGTCCGGTTGCGCCTTCCTGCGGCGCAGGATGAGGCGCAGGAAAAGCAGGGCCACGGCGAGCGCGCCGCCGGCCAGTGCCATGACGATCAGGAAGGGTGGCAGCAGGGCAAAACCGGTCCAGCAGGCACAGGCGGCCAGCAGCTTGGCGTCGGCCCCGCCAAACAGGTTGGCGAAAAACAGCGCCATGCCGATCAGCAACACGACCAGCCCGGCGCCCAGATGCCAGGCGATCTGCTCCAGACCGGTGCCCGCGGCCAGGGCGGCCGGCAGGTAGAGCAGGGCGAGAGCGATCGGGATCGCGTTGGGAATGCGGTAACGCAGGACATCGTTCACGGCCGCGACGGCCAGCAGAGCGGGAAAGCCCAGCGAGAGCAGAAAGGCGAACTGGTTCATCGTTCAGGCGTGCCAGCGGCAGGCGACAGCCCCGAAACAGCAACGAGGGTGCGTGGTAACCACGCACCCTCGTGCCGTCCGGAACCGGCCAGGCCGGTCCGATGACAGATCAATCGCCGCCGCCGGAAGCCTGCTGCAGCGCGTCCGAGGTGCTCAGGAACAGCGTGTTGATGTCCTTGCCCAGGATCAGCAGCACGGCAATGATCGCAACGGCGATGGCGCCCGCGATCAGGCCGTATTCGATGGCAGTCACGCCTTCGTCGTCCTTGCGGAACTTGGCGATATGGCGATGAGCGAAGTTGACGATACCCTTCATCTCTAGACCCTCCTTGGTTGTGCAACGAAACTTTTGATGCCGGGGCGGGGCCGTCCCCAAATCTGGCCCGACCCTCCGCAAGCGGATGGCCGGGCACCCGGTCGACATGGAATATCCTCGGCAAAGCTTAAGAAAGGGTTAGGGCTGTGGAAATTTGTCGGCACCGTGGCCAACAAGTGACCTGACTGTGATACCCGACACAATAGGACGCCCGCCGACGGCTGGAGCCGGCACATACAACAACAAAGAGGAGATCCGGCATGGCCGTGGTGATCGAGAAACGCAGCGACATTGACCTCGACGTGGCCCGCCGTGTTGCCTGGCAGGGAGAGGGCGTCAGCCTGGGCGCAACCGCCATGGCCGCCATGGCGGCGGGACGCGACCGTCTGGTGCGGATTCTCGAACATGACCCCGAAATCGTGATTTACGGCGTCACCACGGGTGCGGGCCAGCTTGCCAAGCGCAAACTCAAGCCCGAGGAGCGCAAGGGCTGGGCCAAGATGTCTCCGGGGGGTGCAGCCGCTTCCTGGGGCGATCTGCTGCCCGAGCGCGTCGTGCGCGGCATCTGCCTGGCGCGCCTGGCCAATTTCGTCGATGGCCATGCCGCGGTCTCGCCCGAGATCGCCCGGGGCGTGGCGGCCATGCTTTCGGGTGGGGCGATGCCCCAGGTGCCCGCCATGGGTCAGGGCGGCGCCGGCGAAATCCTGTCGCTCTCCCACCTCTTCACCGATCTGGTCGAACGCGTCGAGCCCGAGGAAAAGGACGTGATGTGCCTGATCAACGGTTCGCCTTCGGCCACCGCGCTGGTGACCGATGCCGCTCTGGCGGGCCAGCGTCGTCTGGAACTGGCGACCCGTGTTTTTGCGCTGTCCTTCGAGGCCTTCAACGCCCCGCTCGGTCATCTCGACGCCGAACTCGAAGGTTACTGGAACAACCGTTTCGACGCCGCGGCTCTGGCCACCCTGCGTGACCTGATCGGCGGCGGCCATGGCGGCACGCGCCGCTCCTACCAGGCCCCGGTCAGTTTCCGCATCCTGCCGCGCATGCTGGGCCAGGCGGGCCGCTCGCTCGGCATGGCCCAGGAGGTCGCCCAGGAATCGCTCCAGGCGATCACCGACAACCCGGTCTGGGTCGACAACGTCGATGCCGAGCACCCCCACGGCCAGTTCGTCTCCACCGGCGGTTATCACAATCCCCATGCCGTGCTCGCCATGGACAGCCTGACCGCATGTTACGCCAACCTCTGCGTCATCGCCGAACGGCACGGCGCCAAGACGCTGGACGGCAATATCTCGCTGCTGCCCGACCAGTTGCTCGATCCCGACGACACGGAAGGCATGCATCGCGGCTACATGGGCTGTCTGCCCATGGCCCAGACCGGCTACGAGGAAGAAGCGCGGATGTACGCCCAGGCGACCCTGCTGCCGGGCAGCGAATCGGGCGGCTTCGGCCAGAACGACGTCGCCAGCCCGGTGTTCCTGGCCTGGAGCAAGCAGGAGCGCGCGGCGCGTTGCCTCGACATGGCCCTGGCGAGCCTGGCGCCGATTTCGGTGCGTGCGCTGGATGTCACCAAACGCAAGGCGCCGGCCAAGCTGCAGGCTCTGGTGGAGGATATCCGCGCGGCCTATCCCGAACTGGGCGACCGCCACCCCCACGGCCCGCGCGCCTTCGGCCTGGCCGAAACCTTCCGCAACCGCATCTACGGCGGCTGACGGGCCGGCGTCACAACCGTCGGCGGTCCTGGTGCAGCGTTCCTCCCCCCTTGTGGGGGAAGGAGAGGAAGGAGGCAGACGCCCGGCAGGCCTTACACGGCGCGTCTGATGGCCCGCATCACGGTCGTCACGAGATAGACGATGACCCCGGCCCAGACCAGCCAGGGCGCCCACTCCAGGCCCGCGACGCCCAGCCAGGCGACGACGATCAGCACGAGGCCGGCCAGCGTCAGCACCAGCGCGATCATCTGCATGATCGCGGGCGTGCCGCCGGGTTTGCCGAGCAGGCGGCGCTTGCGCGCCATCTTGAGCAGAAGGATGGAAAGCAGAACGCCGATAACGGCTGCGATGATGGCGTGCATGAGCCCCCTCGTGACGCGTGTCCGGGCGCCACTATAGCAGCGCCGGTGCGGCCTGCCCTAACGCCGGCAGCTTTCGACGAAAGCGGCGAAATGCCCGTCGAGCAGGCCCTTGCCCGTGGCGATCTGGTGCAGGTTGAAGGCGGGCAGGGTGTTGGCCTCCACGATCACCGGCCCGCGCGCGGTCAGCGCTATGTCCCAGCCGATCAGGCGCAGGCCGCCCAGCGCCGTCGCCGCCGACAGGCACAGGGCGCGCGCTTCCTGCCAGTCGGGCAGGACCAGACCCTGCAGGCGTTCGCCGCTGTCGGGGTGATCCTCATGGGTGCGGTGCTCGCGGCCCAGGCCGGAGGCGACACGGGTCACCGTGCCGCTCTCGCCCTCGACCGCGGCCAGCATGTTGCCCGCCCGCCAGAAGTTGTCGGCGATGTTGCCGCCGGCGATCACCTTCCAGACCGCGGCCAGCAGTTCGGGTCCGTCCGGGCTCATGCCGGTGAGCAGGCGCACGGTGCCGACCGCCGGGCCGCAGACCCGCGCCAGCATGGCGTGCGGTGTCAGCCGCTCCTGGAAGAGATAGCCCTCCTCGGCAAAGGCGGCGATCTCGTCGGCCAGGGTTTCGACCGGGAAGGGCTGCCCACCCAGGGTGGTCACGGCATCGGCTGTCTTGTCGTAACCTTCCAGGCTGGCTGCACCCAGGCTCCAGCGCCCGCCGAGCGGCTTGCCGAAAACCGGACGATCGAGGCCGCGCAGGAAGGCGGTGAGGTCCTCGCGTGTCTTCAGGTCGGCGCCCATGAAGCAGCGCCGTCGCGCGTGGTGAAAGGCGATCAGTTCGGGCACCGGGAAACCCAGGCCGGTCATCATGGCGGTAAAGACGATCTTGTCGCGCACCGGCGCGCGCCAGCGGTGGTCGGCGTTGCAGATGCGGTCGACCGTGTGTTCGCCGTTCACGCCCAGGAATCGGCGCTTGGCCGCCATGTCGAACAGGCGGTCGTCGTAAAGCCGGTTGGCAATGTATTCCTCCGGCGTGATGCCGCCGATGCCACGGCGCAGCAGCAGCATCTCGAAGGCCTGTGCAGCCACGGACTTGCCGGTCTCGCGGCGGGCGTGCGCCATGGCCGCGGGCAGCGCGATGGGCGTGACTTCCTTGGCCTGGGCGAGGCGGTGTTGAGCAAGGCGGGTGGGTTCGGTCACGCATTCCCCGATGACGGTCGCGCCATTGTGGTGAACGCAGCCCGGCGAATCTACTATCGTGGCCGCGACCGGAGGTTTCATGACGCAGGACGAGTTCGTCTTCCATCTCGAGCGGCCCAGCCAGAGCTTCAATGTCATCGAAGCCGCCATGGCGGTCGCCCGGGCCAACGGCCGCAGTCCGTTCGGCCAGGCCGCCGACCTGTTCCGCCTGCGCCGTGGCCCCGGCAAGCTCGAAGCCGACGAATACTACGCCTTCCGCCTGTGGGACCGTACACGCTTCAGCCCGGACGAGGCCGCCGCCTTTGCCGGACGGGCGCGCCAGCAGGAAGATGCCGCACTGGTCAACGATCCCTCATGGTACGCCCTGGGCCAGGACAAGCTGGCGGCCGGCGCCGTGCTGGAGGGCCTGGGTCTGCCGGTGCCGCCGATCCTTGCCATCCTGCACGCCAGCCGCGGCGGTCCCGGCCTGCCGGCCCTGCGCGACCGCGAGAGTCTGGCCCGCCACCTGCGCGAAGAGATCGTCTATCCCTTCTTCGGCAAGCCGATCGGAGGGTCCTACAGCATCGGCGTGCTGGGGGTGGAAGCCTATGAGGCGGAGGGCGACCGGCTGCGCCTGGCCAACGGCCGGCATCTGGCGCTTTCGACCTATGTCGAACGGCTGTTCGAGGCCTATGAGCAGCGCTCGCGTTACAATCTTGACGGATTTCTCTTCCAGGCGCTGCTGCGCCCGCATGCCGAACTGGCCGCGCTCACGGGAAGCACCACGCTGTCGACCATCCGCGTCGTGCTGCTGATCGACGAGGGCGAGGCGAGCCTCTTCCGTGCCGCCTGGAAAATTCCCGCCGGCGACAACCAGGCCGACAACTTCTGGCGTAGCGGCAACCTGATCGCGCCGATCGACGTTGCCACGGGACAGGTCGGCACGGCTCTGCGCGGCACCGGGCTGGCGCAGGAGAGTTTCAGCCACCACCCCGACACCGGCCAGGCGATCGCCGGCAAGGTGCTGCCCGACTGGGCCGAGCTGGCCTATCTGGCGCGCGAGGCGACCGGGGCCTTCCCGGGCATGCAGATGCAGGGCTGGGACGTCGCCCTGACCGACCAGGGGCCGCGCCTGATCGAGGTCAACGGCGTGGGCGACTACAACCTGCCGCAGATCGCCTATGGCAGCGGTCTACTCGACCGGGAGTTCCTGGCCTTCCTGGAGCGCTGCCGGGCGCGCAAGCACCGCAAGGTGGCGCCTGCGCCCCAGATTGCCTGAAAGCCCGTTCAGTAGCCCTTCTTGTGCTCCAGGCGGGCCTGACGGCGCGCGCGGGTCTCGCCCAGAACACGGCGCAGCCAGCCCTCGAAGCGTTCGCGCCGGTCGCGCAGCCAGGGAATGTCCTCCGACAGCATCAGCAGCCCGACCGGCAGCATCCAGAGGCCGAGGACCGGCAGGATGGAAAACACCCCGCCCAGGCAGAACAGCAGGCCGAGCGGAATCCGCAGGAACGGCGACTGGCGCCGGTTCCACTCTTCCAGCCAGTCGAGGCCATCGAGCAGGCGGACGGGATCGATCAGCTTCCTGAGACGGTCCATCGGCGCAATCTGTGGGTGAAGTTACGCAGCCATGGCAACGTCGCGCGTCAGTGCGGCACTTTCAAGGCCATGTTGAAGATGTCACAAGGGCGCCCGCCGCGCCCTGCGCACCCGCCATCCGGGATTTGCCTTCATGCCCCTTGTCGAACTGCTGACGCCTGAACTGGCCGCCGCTGCCGCGGTCGCGGTCGTGGCGTCGTTCATCAGCGGTTTCGCCGGTTTCGGGCTCAATCTGGTGATGACGCCGATCCTGGCGCTGCTGTTCTCGCCGCTCGAGGCAATCCCGGTGATCACCGTGCTGGGCCTGGTCAACGTCGTGCGCATGCTCGGCGGCACCTGGCGTCACATGGACCGGCGCGAGGTCATCATCATGGGGCTGACCTCGATCCTCACCGTGCCGCTGGGCGCCTGGATCCTGATCAACGCCGATGCCGGTCTGATGAAACGCGCCATCGCCGGCTTCGTCCTGTTGTTCACCCTGATCCTGCTGCTGGGCTGGCAGTACCGCGGTCCGCGCAACACGGCGACCCACATCGGCGTCGGCATGCTCTCGGGCGTGCTCAACAGCGGTGTCGGCATCGGCGGCCCGCCGGTCGTGCTCTACCAGCTCGCGCGCAGCGGCGATCCCTCGGTCGGGCGGGCCAACCTGGTCGGTTTTTTCTCCATCCTGGCGGCCGTCACCATCGTCACCTTCCTGGCCAATGGCGCGCTCGATGCCACCGCCGGCATGCGCGCGGGGCTGCTCACGCCCTTCGTGCTGCTGGGCACCTGGATGGGCATGAAGATGTTCCACCCGCGCAGCGCGCCGTTCTACCGGCGCATCGTGCTGGGTTTCCTGCTCTGTGTTTCCGTGATGATCGTGGTGCTGGGGTAGGGCTCAACATGCATTGTCATGCTCGGGCGCAGCCCCGGGAACCTTGAAGGGCGCGCAGAACGCGGACCCCTCCTCCAACCTGTCATCCTCCGGCTTGACCGGAGGAACCATGCTGTGACGTTGGGCCCGCACCACATGGTTGCCGCGCGCCGGCGGCACGGCCACAGCATGGATGGTCTGGTCAAGCCAGACCATGACGGGGGGAAGTAGGCGGCGCGGGCATTCGCGCCGGCGGTGCGTCTGGATTCCTGCATTCGCAGGAATGAGGAGAACAGGGACGGGAGGATCGGCGCCTCACCCTGCTCTCCGCGGTTCCGCGTGCCTCCACTCCGCACGATCATCTCCCGGCGCAACGCTTCGCCTGAAGAGGACCCGATTTTCTTAATCCAGTCCCTCGGCGAAGCTCATGCCCAGGTCCCTGGCTTCGTCGAGCATCTCGGCCGGACGCGGGCCGCCGTTGGTCGAGTGGTGCAGGTAGTGGAAGCGGGCATCGGCGATGCCGCAGTAGTTCATGATGCCGACGACCTGCTGGGTCTCGATGGCGGTGTCGTAGCCGCGCTTGGCATAGGTCGGGCCGTCCGAGGCCGAAAGGCCCACGAGCAGGGCACGCTTGAGCTTCATGGCGCCGGTGCCATAGGCCCAGTCCTTGTTGAAGACACGGTCGATCCAGCCCTTGGCCATCGCCGGGAAGGACCACCACCAGATCGGGAAGACCATGATCAGCGCGTCGTTGCGCTCGATGCGCGCCATCTCGGCCTGGACCGCAGGCGAATAGACCTTGCCCTCCGAGCCCCAGTCCGGCTCATCGGCCTGCAGTAGCGCCGGGTCGAACTTCTCGCCGTAGAGATCGGCCAGTTCGGGTTCGTGGCCGGCTTCCTTCAGGCCCGCGACCACCGCATCGGCAATCTGCCCGGTCAGTGAGTCGCGGCGCGGATGGGTGAGAACGACCAGAACCTTCATGTGTGCCCCCTCGGCAAACGGTGTGTGTGGCCCACCCTAGGGTTTGGGGCCGCGCAAATCCAAGTTCCGCAGCGTGCGGTCGATCCACAGACGCGTCAGTTTCTCCTGCACGCCGTTCTGGGCCAGGCGGTCGGCCAGGCCCTTGAAGTCGACGCAGTCGAGCTTCTGGTCCTGGTTGAAGCAGGAAAACACCGGCGGCCGGCGTTCGCCCGTCTCGGGGTCGACCTGGGGCTGCAGGCACTGGGCGCAGATCTCCTTCATCATGCATTGCATGGGGGAGTTGATCGAACCGATGGCGACATGGCCGGGTTTGAGGTGCGCCGCCAGCACGCTGAAGCGCGCCGCCTTGACCGCGGCCATCATGCGGTCCGAACCAATGCAGACGATGCGGTCGACCTCGGTAAGGTCGATGGATTTGGGCCCCAGCCTGCCGTCCTGGTAGGCGAGGAGGGCATCGACGATGTTGGCGACCGTGGCGCTGTCCTGGGGTCGGCCGGGCAGGAAACCCGGCGCCTCGTCGCAGGCCCAGATGATGACGTCGGCGGCGGCCTCGATGTCGGCCACCTTGTAGCGGTCCTCGACCTTGCGGTAGCCCGCGACGTAGAGCACGCGGCTGCCGGCCTCGCGCATCGCCTTGCCGATGGAAAAGAGCACGGCATTGCCCAGCCCGCCGCCGAGCAGCAGCACGGTTTCGTTCGGTTCGATCTCGGTCGGCGTGCCCGTGGGGCCCATCAGGATGACCGGTTCGCCCGGCGCCAGTTCGGCCATCAGGTCCGAGGAACCGCCCATCTCCAGGCCGATCACCGACACCTGGCGGCCGGGTACCGGAATCGAGGCGCCGGTCATGGCCAGAGGCTCCATGGCGAGCAGGGTGCCGTCGGCGCCACGCGGGGCGGCGCGTTCGTAGTTCTGCAGGCGGTAGAACTGGCCGGGCTCGAAGCGCGCGGCGGCGGCAGGGGCCTCGACCACGACCTCGACGATGGTCGGGGTCAGCCGTTCGACCCGCACGACACGCGCGATCAGGCGGTCGTCGAGATCGGCAAAGAAGGCGCTGTCGTCGCTCGCCGACGCCTCGCCCAGGCGGGCGAGCAGGCGGGTGATGACGGGATAGGCGCGTTTGGTGCCACCCATCGCCTTGACGACATTGCCGGCAAACGAAGGATGCAGGTCGCCGTGGAAACTCACGCCGCGCCCGTCAGCGGCCAGGTGCATCAGGATGTGCGTCTCTGCGGGTTTGGCCAGATGTTCGGGCGAGACCGGCCGGCCGTCCAGGTCGAAGGCCTGGAAATGCTTGCCGTCGAGGCTGAGGTGCGCGCTGTCCTCGCGCGCCAGCACGGTGTTGGGCTGGGTGCCGGCGGCAACCAGAATCGCACGGGCGGGCAGGGTGTGTTCGTGGCCGTCGCCATCGATCATGACGATCGCCTCGGCGCTGCCGCGGGCATCGGCGACGATGCGCAGAGGCGACAGGCCCGGCGCGATGCGGATGCCCTCCTCCAGCGCCAGGGCGACCTCCTCATGGTTGAGGCGATAGCTGGGCGCGTCCTCCAGGCCACGGCGATAGGCCATGGTGACGCCGCCCCAGCCGTCGAGCAGGGTCAGCAGATCGGGTTCGCGATTTTCGCCGGCCGCACGTTCGCGTTCGGCGCGGATGGCGCGGGCGTGTTCGAGGAAGGTGTCGCCGGCTTCGCGTTCTTCATCGGTCCACGAGACGCGCACGGCGTCCTCGCCGCGTTCGGCGACCAGGGTCTCGAAACGGCTGAGGAACTTCTCGACCTGGACCGGGTAGTAGGCCAGCGCCTCGGTCGCGGTGTCGATGGCGGTCAGGCCGCCGCCGATCACCACGGCGGGCAGGCGAAGCTGCAGGTTGGCGATGGCCGAACGCCGCGCCGCGCCCGTGAGCTGCAGGGCCATCAGGAAGTCCGAAGCCATGCGCACGCCGCGCGCCAGGGCGTTGTCCATGTCGATGTAGGTCGGCCGTCCGGCACCGGCGCAATGGGCGATGTGGTCGAAGCCTGCGGCCAGCGCGTCCTCGATCGTCAGCGTGCCGCCGAAGCGCACGCCGCCGTACATGCGGAAGCTCGCGCGGCGCTCGATCTGCAAGCGGACGAGCTTCAGGTTGTTCTTGTTCCAGCGCACCGTGATGCCGTACTCGGCAACGCCGCCGAAGCCGGCCATGACACGGTCGTCGAGCGGTTCGGTCAACTCGGCGATGTCGCGGATCGGACGGAACGGGTGGCGTTTGCCGTGGCGGTCGATGCCGGAGATGGCGTGGTCGAGCGGTTCGATCTTCAGCCCGTCGACGGCGACCACCGTGTGGCCATCGTTGATCAGGTGATGGGCCAGGTTGAAGCCGGCCGGACCGGTACCCACGATCAGCACCTTGCGGCCTGTCGCCGGGCGCGGCAGCGGGCGCTCAAGGTTGAGCGGGTTCCAGCGGCTCATCAGGCTGTAGATCTCGAACCCCCAGGGCAGGCCCAGCACGTCCTTCAACGTGCGCGTCTCGATCTGGGGAATGTCGACCGGTTCCTGCTTCTGGTAGATGCAGGACTTCATGCAGTCGTTGCAGATGCGATGGCCGGTGGCGGCACAGAGCGGGTTGTCGACCATGGCCACGGCAAGGGCCGCCAGGCCATGCCCCTGCGCCTTCAGCAGGTTCATCTCGGAAATCTTCTCGTCGAGCGGACAGCCGGCCAGCGTCACGCTGGTCGCGCTGGTCTTGAAGCTGCCGTCCTTGTCCTTCAGCCCCGTGCTGCAACTGTCCTTGCCCTGGTTGTGGCAGAAGATGCAGTAGTTGGCCTGGTCGAGCGCGCCCTCCAGGTCCATGCCCTGATCGGTCAGCGCGAAACCCTCGCGCAGCCGCAGGTGATGGGCCGGGGCCTTCAGCATGGTCACGCCGTCGATCACCTGCGTTTCGACCTCGACCAGATGGTTCTGGTCGACCTTGGCCGGCAGGTGGAACAGCGGGCTCTTGCGGTAGCGTTGTCTGCCCTC
>Ga0105054_10005180_pt1 | contig 18894 bp, 19 predicted proteins | sample BON02_FD_78091 | JGI IMG/M metagenome (GOLD analysis project Ga0105054, IMG submission 78091) | Freshwater microbial communities from Lake Bonney liftoff mats and glacier meltwater in Antarctica - BON-02 (megahit assembly) | ecosystem: Environmental > Aquatic > Freshwater > Ice > Glacier...
CGGGCGATGCCGTGTTGGTTGAATTTGCGCGCCGCCTGCAAGAAAACGTGCGCGGCGTGGATTTGGTTGCGCGGCTAGGGGGCGAGGAATTCCTTGTCGCCATGCCTGACGCCGATAATGCCTCAGCCCATATTGTTGCCGAACGCATTCGCCTTGCCGTGGAAACGCTACCGTTTTTGCTGGCTGATGGGCGCAGTTTACATGTAACGGTTAGCATTGGCGCGGCGGTGGCCAGCAAGTTTGACCTTGACCCGCAAGCCGTCATTGCGCGCGCAGACCAAGCCTTATACGAATCAAAGGCCGCCGGGCGTAACACGGTGTCGTTTTACGCCTCAGCAGCCTGAAAGGATTAAGCGTCGCGACGACCGGCTTTGAACAGGCCTTCGGCTTTCGCCTTGGCCATACCCTCATCCAAGGCTTGCACAGCAAGCTGGATAAAACGGTCAATCTCGGCGCGGGTTATTACCAATGGTGGCGAGATGATCATTTTGTCACCGACATGGCGCATGACCAGCCCATTCGCAAAACAACGGTCGCGGACCATATAGCCAACATCGCCTTCGGTCCCCGCAAACGGCGCACGGTTAGCTTTGTCGGGTGACAGTTCAATCGCACCCATCAGCCCAACAATCCGCGCTTCGGCGACCATGGGGTGGTCAGCCAATTCTGCCCAGCGTTTGGCCATATAAGGCATTGTGTCCGCGGCCGCAGTTTCTACGATTTTTTCTTCTTGCATGATGCGCAGCGCTTCCAACGCCACGGCGGCACAAACCGGGTGGCCGGAATAGGTATAACCATGGGCGAATTCGCCGCCAACATCATCCAGAATTTTGCACATGCGTTCAGATATCATCGAGCCACCAATCGGCGCATAGCCCGAGGATAAGCCTTTGGCGATAGTCATGATATCGGGTTTAATATCAAAGGTTTGGCTGCCAAACCACTGCCCGGTGCGGCCAAAGGCGCAGATCACTTCATCAACGATCAGCAGCACATTATGCGCGGTGCAAATGCGCTGAATTTCCGGCCAATAGGTGCTTGGTGGAATGATTACGCCGCCAGCGCCCTGCACGGGTTCGGCGATAAAGGCTGCGACTTTATCAGCGCCAAGCCGTTCAATTTCAGTTTCCAAAGCGCGGGCGCGCAGAATGCCAAATTCTTCCGGCGAAAGATCACCGCCCTCAGCATACCAATAGGGCTGTGCGATATGGCTAATGCCGGGAATGGGCAGGCCACCTTGAGCATGAATACCGGTCATCCCGCCCAGTGATCCACCGCCCATGGTAGAGCCGTGATAGCCATTCCAGCGGGCGATGACATGGCTTTTTTCGGGTTTGCCTTGGCTGGCCCAATAATGGCGCACAAGGCGCAAATTGGTATCATTCGCCTCGGAACCCGAGCCGGCATAGAAAACCCGGTTCAAATCATGTGGCATGACTTCGGCTAGTTTGGCCGCCAATTGCAGCGCGGGCGGGTGGCTGGTTTGAAAGAAGGTATTGTAAAATGGCAGTTCCATCATTTGGCGTGCGGCCACTTCGGCAATTTCTTTGCGGCCATAACCTAGGTTCATGCACCACAGACCAGCCATACCGTCAAGAATTTCAGTGCCTTCAGAATCGCGCAAATAAACCCCTTTGGCCGAGGTGATAATACGCGCGCCTTTTGCATTGAGTTTGGAGGTATCGGTGAAAGGGTGAAGGTGATGTGCGGCGTCCATCGCCTGCATTTCGGCTGTTGATGGGTAATTGCTACGGTGATCCATGATGCCCTGCGGTTAATTGGAGATAGCGCAAGCTAAATTGGATCACAGCCCATTGGCAAGGGGGGCAAAGGAACATTACAGGCGTATATGGGGGAAGATGGTACCGACGCCCCGGCTCGAACGGGGGACCCCCAGATCCACAATCTGGTGCTCTAACCTACTGAGCTACGTCGGCGCTCGGGGTCAATTAGCGCGCACGTCCTTTGATTGCAAGAGCCAAGCGTGCCGCCTTGTAGTTTTTCCTAGCCTAGGATAGCTGGGGGAAAACGAGGAAAGTGACATGGGTATCAATAAAGAAAGCGATGTTTCGGCCAGCTTGCAGATCGGCCCGACCGATGAAGGCATGGTGCGCATTTATGTTGAAACAGACACGCAAGAGCTGCCATTTGATTTTGAGCCGGATGAGGCCGATGAAATTGCAGAAGAGCTAATGTCGGCTGCGCGCACGGCGCGGGCAACAGCAAAGCGCTAAAACTTTGCAGCTGGGCGCGGGTCAGTGAGGCCCAACAATCGCTCGGCCGCATTGCGCGCAAATTTTTGCGTCAGCATTTTGCGCCGCGCCCCGGCAAGCGGCGTTGTCGGCCCATAGCGGGTTACTAGCCCGTCAAATGCATCCGCGATGATGAGGCCGGTATCATCTGGCAGCAATTCGGTCGGAAACTCCTGATCGACCGCCCAGAAGAACCGATCACAATAAGGTAAGTAGTGGTGCCATTTGGAATCCGATGCAAAATCAATCCGGCTTGATTTGCATTCTACGATCCAAATTTCGCCCTTGGGGCCAATGGCCATAACATCCACGCGCAGCCCGCTGGTTGGTACGAATTCGGTGAGGCCAATGAAGTTATGGCTGCGAAGATGCCGACATGTGCCGCGCGCCAGCAATTGGCCGGGCGCTAGATTGCGGGTGAGTTCGTACGGTTCGAGCATCATGGCTCACATGAACATTTGGCGAACATTCCGTCAAGACACCGAGTGCTGACAGTGCCGCGCGGTAGCGCGCAGTAAGCGCAGCCGGTGAATAGATTTCCGCAATTAGCGCTTGGCCCGCCTGCGCGCGTGAATGGCTTTGTGCGGGGTTAGCGCGGATATAGGCCAAAGCTATCGCTAACGCCTCAACATCAACTTCAGCCCAATGGCCTTGTTGAAGCGGGAAAATTGTTTCGCCAGACCGAATATCGCGCGCAGTCCACGCCAATGGCCAAGCCGTTTGGGGGGTAATAAAATCCTGTGTGCCTGAATAATCGGTTGCCAGAACAGGTGTGCCCAAGGCTAACGCATAGGCGGGAATATAGCCAAAACCTTCGCCGCGATGGGTGGATACAAGGCAATCGGCTGTTGCGATGAGGCCGAGCAGGGCATTGAATGGCAAGAAGCGTGTATCAATAATAATGCGCGGGTCGCGGGCGGCAATGGCATAAATTTCAGCCATCTGGCGTTCAGGGTCACCCCAATGTTCGGCAGGCAGCGGGGTGGTTTTGATGATTAGCCGGGCGTTTTCATCACCGCCAAAGGCACGTTGAAAGCCGCGCACACTGGCCAGCGGGTTTTTGCGCACGATGGAGGAATGCGCATCAAAAACACTCAGCGCCAAATGGTGATGATCTTGCAGGCCAAAATTGCGACGCGGGGTGGGGGTGACAGCGGGGAGGTCTATCGCCTTACCAACCCATGCAACAGGGCGTTCAAACGCGCGGGCATACACATTGGCAACGAATTGGCTTGGTGCCCAAATCGCGTCAAGCAGGTCGGCAGCATAATGGTGGTTGAGGGGGAGCGCATCGGCCTCCCACAACAAAAAACCGATGTTAAGCCTATCGCCTGTCCCGTGGCGCAAAATTTGGCCGGGAATGGCATCGGCATTGACATGGTGCAAAGCGACGGGGCGGTTAACGTTGAGCCCTGCGAGCGCCCGGGCTGACATTTCGGCATTTGTACCAAGGCCACTTGTGGCGCTATCTGGCCCGGTTATGCGCAGGTTTGGCGTTTTTTGGCAGGGTTTGGCGGTTGAAAACACCGCCAATGCCGGGGCTTGCGAGACAACGCATTCATCAAACCATGCAGCAAGGCTGGGCTGATCCCATGGGGTGTTCAGCTCATCCGCATCTTGCACGGGGGCATGGGCCAGTGTGGCGCACATCAGTTGAAAGGTGTTTATGGTGCCGCCGGGCAGGGTTTTGGCAAACCGTGCAATGTGTTGCGGCGCGACGGTGGTTAAATCAATCAAAAAACGCGACAGGAAGACCAGCGTTTCAAAGTCGCGCGCGCATTGGCCAGCGTCATCGGCGGGCCCCAAACGGGCACCCAGTTTTTGGAAATTGGCTTGCAAGTCGCCAAATAAATCACCCGGCATTGCGCCATGGCAGATAGATTGATGAAAGGCATCAAGCGCCGCTTTTGGCAGCGGAATGGCGGCCCCAACAAGGGTTGGGCCTTGGTTTACATACCAATTTAGCAACTGGCTGCGCCCGGCTGGCGTGGCAAGCGAAAAGCGTTTTTCAGCCTTATGAAGGCTGCGCAGATGCAGCGAAAGCGCGGGCAATGGTATGTCGGCATTGTATAAAATCGTGGCTAGAGCAGGGGGGTAGCTGGCAGATTGTTGCAGATTTGCAGCAGATTGAAACGGTGCAGCCGTTGTGCGGGCATGGCGCTGGGTTGCGGCCAGAATGGGCTGGATTTGGGCGCGGATATCATCAGGCGCCTTGCCAAGCGCGCGGCGCAGCCATGCAGGCCCATGGCGCAATCCAGCACCGGCCAAACGTAACAAGGTTTCATCGCCCGCGAACTCGGCGGGTTCCGCTTCGCCCGATGGGCCAAGATAGCGTTCGGCCAATGCGGACGGGTTTTTTGCACGCGTTATTCGCACAGCCCATGGCCGAAGGGTTAGCAATGCCAGCATCACTAGCCAAAACAGCCAACGCGTCGGGCCATGCGACCCACCGCGCACCAAAACAGCGCGCCGCGCATGCCAGCCCAGCCGCCAGAAAAACGCCAAATGCCGCAGCGCAACCACCAGCGTTTTGCCCGGCCCGTTGACATGAATGCGCCGCAGGTCAAGCGCGGCAGGGGCCAGCACGGCAATATCCCATTGCGTGGCAAAAATCGCATCAGATTCGCGCCGATATCGCCGTTTTGGGGCGAAATGTATATGCGAGGCGGCAAAGCTGGTGGAGGGCGCATCAACAGTTGTAACCTTGGCACCCGCTGCATCAAACGCATGCGCCAATGCTGCGCCACGGCTGGCGGCCTTGCCGCCCCTAGGCGGAAAGGCTGACAGAATTATCACAAACTGCACTTCAGGTAATTTGTTCAAGGCGCTCTCGATTCCCCCAGCCACGCATTGTTATTGTTGTTGGTAAATTTTGAGTAAATATTTAGTAAATCGCAACCCGCGCTGCCAATTGCGTGATCAGGTGCTGCTACCCCTTCTCATTCGTCGTCAGAGCGCGTAAATATGTCAGTGGCGGGTGCTGTCTTTCGCGTGGGGGCTAGCATCCTAGTGGCCTTACTCATCTTTGAGGGAGCCAGCTCTGTCTTCGGCCCTGGCCTTAGTCACCTGGTGCCCACCTGGTTTACCAGGCTCTCAAGGTTCAAATGCTGCCACGGTCTAGATGGGCCCGCCACTGGAATTACGTTATGATACTTGCAGACCAAAAAACCAGTGCACGCACAGCCGGTTTCGCGGCGCGGGCTGCGGCGCATCGTGCCAATAGCCAAACTGCCCCGTTACAGATTCGCCAGTTTTTAACCACCTTTATGGCCGATCGGCCTTCCACGGTGATTTCGGGCTATTTACCCATTCGATCAGAACTCGACCCCCGCCTCGCCATGGCCGCACTGCATGAAGCCGGCCACAAGCTCTGCGTGCCGGTTATTCAAGGCGCTGGCTTGGCGCTGAAATTTCGAGCTTGGGCGCCGGGTTGTGAAACCGAGCCCGGGCCATTTGGCGCGGCGGTGCCTGTTGCGGGCGATTGGTTGGAACCAAGTGTTTTATTATGCCCTTTGGTTGCGTTTGATAGGTCATTTTACAGGCTCGGTTATGGTGGCGGATTTTATGATCGCAGCCTTGCGCAGTTGCGCGCTTTGCAACCGGTTCAGGCAATTGGCGTCGCCTATGATGGCCAATGCGCATCGGCCTTGCCGCATGACTCCACCGATCAGCCGATGGATGCGATGGTGACAGAGACAGGGTTGCGCTGGCAATCTATTGCCAAATAGGCAGATGCGGCATAAGTCAGCCGCATGAAATTGTTATTTTTAGGCGATGTAATGGGGCGCGCAGGGCGTGAGGCGGTGGCAGACCACCTGCCGCGTTTGCGCGTGGAATGGGCGCTCGATTTTGTTGTGGTCAACGGCGAAAACGCCACTGGCGGCATGGGGCTTTCAGCGGCGCATGCGCAAGGCCTTTTGGCGGCTGGGGCGGATTGTGTAACGCTGGGTGACCATGCGTTTGACCAGCGTGATATGACCGGGGCGATTGAAGCAGAACCGCGGATATTACGGCCTTTGAACTATGCCAAATCGGCCCCCGGCGTTGGCGCACGGTTGTATGATGCCCGCAATGGCAAAAAGGTGTTCGTAGCGCAGGCGCTTGGCCAAGTGTTTATGAAACGCCCCTTTGCCGACCCATTTTCCGCCCTTGATGCTGCCTTAAAGGCCGCCCCGCTTGGCCAATTGGCCGATGCGGTGATTGTTGATTTTCATGCCGAAGCGACGAGTGAGAAAATGGGAATGGCGCATTGGCTGGATGGCCGGGTTTCACTGGTGGTCGGCACGCATACCCATGTGCCAACCGCAGATGCCCGCATTATGCCCAAGGGCAGCGCGGCGCTATCTGATGCAGGCATGTGCGGCGATTATAACTCGGTCATTGGGATGGAAACCTTGGAGCCCATGCGCCGGTTTGTAACGGGTATGGGCAAAGACCGGTTTACCCCCGCCACTGGCCCCGCCACGCTTTCGGGTATATTTGTTGAAACTAATGCCGCCGGAATGGCCAGCCGTGTTGTGCCGGTTCGCCTTGGTGGGTTGTTACAGCAGAGCCTTCCATGAACGCCCGGCGCGCCTATCTGGCATTGCTGGTGCTTGGGGCGATTTGGGGCCTAACAATACCGCTTTCGCGTATTGCAGTTTCCACTGGGAATCAGCCATTTGGGCTAATTTTTTGGCAGCTCTTTTTGGCGGTTGGTGTTTTGGGTGCATTGCGCGTTGTGCAGCGCAAACCCCTATTACCACCGCGCCTGGGGCTTGAGGTTTTTATTGTCGTGGCCCTGCTCGGCACAATATTTCCCAATGCAATTTCGTATCGGGCGGCGGCTGAATTGCCGGCGGGCATTATGGCCATTGTCATTGCGCTGGTGCCGCTATTTGCGCTGCCAATTGCGCTGATGATGCGGTTGGAACGGTTGGACTGGGGCCGGTTTATGGGTGTTGTGTTGGGCGCTGCTGCCATCGGCTTGCTTATTGGCCCGCCTGACAGCCTGCCGGATGCCAGTAAAACCATATTCGTGCTGATCGCGCTTGGTGCGCCTTTCTTTTATGGGTTGGAAGGTAACTACCTGAGTTTGCGCGGCAATACTGGCCTGCGCCCGTTTGACGTTATTTATGGTGCATCGCTGGTCGGGCTGGTGGTTGTCGCCCCGATTGCAGTGCTGTCGGGCCAGTTCATTCCGTTATGGTCGCAATTTGGGCCTGCGGAATTGGCGCTAATGGGCAGTTCTGCTGGGCATTTGGTCGCCTATATCGGCTATGTTTGGCTGATCAGCTATGCGGGTTCAGTGTTTGCTGCCCAAGTCGCCTATCTGGTCACGGCTACGGGCGTGATATGGTCAATGCTGCTTTTGGGTGAAACCTATTCGATTTGGGTATGGGCGGCGCTGGCGGTGATTATGGTTGCCGTAACTTTGGTGCGGCCCCGCGCACCCAGCACCCCAGCCGCCATCGTTTCGAATGAAGCTTGAGTTAGGGCGGTTACTTGGCCAGACTGGCAGAATGGAAACAGGCTTAAACGCATATGATTGAATGGTTGAATTGGCCACAACTTGATGCCGCGCTGACATTGGCAGTGTTGGCAGTGATGTTTGTATTGTTCCTGCGCGAGGTTTACCCGACCGAGGTTGTCGCCCTGCTTGGCGCGGCCATTTTGGTTGTCACTGGTGTTTTGCCAATGGACTCGATGTTGGCCGTGCTTTCCAACCCCGCACCATGGACCATTGCTGCGATGTTTGTGCTATCGGGGGCGTTTGTGCGCACGGGGATGCTTAACAGCCTGTCAGCAAAATTGGTGGCGGGGGCGGAAAAGCACCCGGCGCGGGTGATTGCAATTATGGGCGGGCTTACGATATTCGCTTCGGCCTTTATGAACAATACGCCCGTGGTTGTGCTGATGATTCCAGTCACCATGCGTTTGGCCAGATCGCTTAATCTGTCCGCGTCAAAGCTGCTGATTCCGCTGTCATACGTGACAATTTTTGGCGGAATGTGCACGCTGATTGGCACATCGACCAACCTGCTGGTCGATGGTGTGGCGCGCGCCCAAGGGCTTGAGCCGTTCACATTGTTTGAGATTACGCCCATGGCGGCAATTTTGGCGGTGTTTGGGGTAATTTATTTGCGCATTGCCGGGCCACGGCTACTGCCGGACAGGATTTCGATGGCTGATGCACTGGTTGACCGCAAGAAAATGTCATTCTTTACCGAGGTTGCTGTTCCCGAAGATTCTAGCCTAATCGGCACAAATGTGCTGGAGGTGGACCTGTTTAAGCGTGACAAAATGCGGGTGATTGACGTGCTCCGCGGTGATGAAAGCCTGCGACGCGGGTTTCCCAATGTGCAGCTTGCCGCAGGTGACCGTGTGGTGCTGAAAACCGATGTCGCCGAGTTGATGGGGCTAAAAGAAAGCCGCGAGCTACATATGGTTGATAAGCTAAGCTCGCGCAAAACCGAAACGGTTGAGGCGTTAATTTCGCCGGGCTGCACGCTGGTTGGCCGCTCGCTTGGCAGTTTGCGGTTGCGGCGGCGCTATGGGGTGTATCCGCTGGCTGTGCATCGGCGGAACCAGAATTTAGGCCGCCAGTTGGACGATGTGATTGTGCGCGTGGGCGATACATTGCTGTTGGAAGGTGCGCCCGAGGATATTCAGCGCTTGGCCAAGGATGTTCAGCTCGTTGATTTAGCCAAGCCCGAGGCGAGGCCCTATCGGCGCGGGCATGCGCCGCTTGTGGTTGGCATTCTAATTGCCGTGGTGCTGGGCGCCGCGCTAGAAATTGCGCCGCTGCTGCCGCTGGCCTTTATTGGCGTTGCGTTGGTTTTGGCCACACGGGCGATTGATGCGGACGAAGCTTTTGGTGCCGTTGATGGCCGCCTTTTGGCGCTTATTTTTGCGATGCTGGCCATTGGCGCGGCCTTGCAGGAATCGGGTGCCATTGCAATGATTGTGGAACCCTTGGCCCCGATGATTGCCGGCCTGCCCCCGGTTTTGGTTATTTGGTTCGTGTTTAACCTGACATCTTTGCTAACCGAGCTTGTGTCAAACAACGCGGTGGCCGTGGTGATGACGCCGGTCGTCATAGCGCTGGCTCAAGCCATTGGCGTTGACCCGCGCCCCTTGGTGGTGGCGGTGATGATCGCGGCTTCGGCCAGTTTTGCGACGCCAATTGGTTACCAAACAAATACGCTGGTTTATGGGCCGGGTGGCTATTCCTTTACCGATTTTATGCGCATCGGTATTCCGCTAAACCTGATGCTAGGTGTGCTGGCCAGCTTTCTTATTCCAATATTCTTTCCGTTGACCTAGCTCCATAGGGGCCGCGCAATGGGGCATCGAACCCCAATGCGTGGCGGGCCTGCGGCCATCTGCACTTTATAACGGGCTTGGGCTTGCTGGTGGTGTCATGCCTCGGGTATATAGGCGCCGATCATTTCATGTCGTTTCGGAGGAACCATGGCCGGCCATTCAAAATGGGCAAATATTCAGCACCGCAAGGGGCGGCAGGACAAACTGCGCGCCAAGCAGTTTTCGAAATACTCCAAAGAAATTACAGTCGCCGCCAAAATGGGTGACCCGGACCCCGATAAAAACCCACGTCTGCGCCTCGCCATGAAGGAAGCGCGGAGCAATTCTATGCCCAAGGATGTGATCGAGCGCGCGATTAAAAAATCGCAAGGCGGAGATGCGGAAAATTACGACGAGATCCGCTATGAGGGCTATGGCCCTTCAGGGATTGCGATTATTGTTGAAGCGCTGACCGATAACCGTAACCGCACCGCATCAAACGTGCGTTCAACTTTCACCAAACTGGGCGGTAATTTGGGCGAAACCGGCTCGGTCTCATTCATGTTTGACCGTCTTGGCCAAGTGCTTTATTTGGCCGAAGTTGGTGATGCCGATACCATGCTGATGGCCGCTATTGAGGCCGGCGCCGCCGATGTTGAAAGCGGTGATGAAGACCATATTGTCTGGTGCGATCCGAATGATTTATCATCAGTTTCCAATGCCCTAGAGGCGGCGCTTGGTGAAAGCGAAAGCACTAAGCTTGTTTGGAAACCGCAAAATACGACTGAGGTTGACCTTGAAACCGCTGAAAAACTAATGCGGTTAATCGAAACGCTTGAAGACGATGACGATGTGCAATCGGTAACCGCGAATTTTGAGATTTCTGATGAAGTGGCTGCGGCGCTAGCGGAATAAAAAAGGCCGGCAATGCCGGCCTCATTTACTAAAATTAGGCTAGATCAGCTATAAACCCAGCGCGACTCAGTGCAAACATTGACGCGTGCTGTAAGTTCTTGGCCGGTTGAAAACCGTGCTTTGAAGTCAAACATGCAAGCGCCAGTGCCATCATCAAAATTGACGGTCATATAGCGGCCCGGTGCCAATATGGATGAGCCGAGCTGATCAGGCCCCCATGTGTTTTGCTGGGTGTTTGATGCATAAAAATGCGTCATTGTAAGATTGGAGTTGTTGACGATATCCATAACCCGGTTCGCAGAGACCGGGGTGGTGGTGTAGGTCACATCGTCTGTACATGCTGAGAGTGTAAAGGCGGCCAATGCGGCCAAGGCGAGTTTGCGCATAATATGCTCCATAGATAAAAAACTTATAAATCATAATACCCTCCTAAGCTTAGCCGTCTAGATGATTCTTGGCCAAAACGGCAAGATCAGGCGCATGAAGGTATGGATCAGCCCGGTTTTAGCGGTCTGGGCGCGCGGCAAGCTTCATAGAATTTGGTATGGCAATGTGTCATGCCGGTCATGATCAACGCTCAGTTGCGCTTGCAGCGGTGGCACGGCACGCTGATGGCAGGTTTTGCGCGGACAAATGCGGCACGAGACGCCGATCGGTTCAAACGCAGCGCCATTCGTTAGGTCAAGATCATCGGCATACACAAGTTGGTGCGCGAAATCGACCTCACATCCAAGCCCAATTGCATAGCGCTTAGTGGGCGCGCGGTAGCTGCCGCCAGATTTAGAGACATCGCGCGCAAGGCAGAAATAGCGTAGCCCATCAGGTGTTTCGGCCAATTGGCGCTGAAACTGGGCCGGGGTTTCAAACGCACGGTGCACATTCCATAGCGGGCACGCCCCACCAAAGCGCGCAAATTGCAGCCGCGCCGCCGAATGGCGTTTGGTAATGGTGCCCGCCTGATCCACCCGCACAAAGAAAAACGGCACGCCTTTGGCGCCGGGGCGTTGCAGGGTTGAAAGCCGATGCGCAACTTGTTCAAGCGAAACGCCGAAATGTTCAGACATTTGCTCCAGATCATGGCGCATGGTCTGCGCAGCTTCATGAAAGGCGGTATAGGGCATAAGGGCGGCCCCTGCGAAGTAATTGGCCAACCCAATTTTGGCGATGGCGCGGGCCTGATCGGAATGAAAGCGCGCCAAGTCGAGCGTGGCATTCAACAAATCATCATGATCAAGCAGCGCAATTTGATGGCTGATTTGGAAGGCCTGCGTAGCGGCTGTGGAATGCGCAGAAAGTATGAGCCGCTTTTCGGCTCGGTTTAGCAGGCGCAATGGGGCATTGATGCTGCGTGTTAGCGTTATGCCGTGGCGCGAATCTAGCCAATGGGAGAGGGCGCGCAAAACATCGCCCTCACCCAAGCCAGCCTGTTTTGAAAACCGCTCGGCGGCATGGTCTACCGCATCAATATAGTTGCCGCAGTAATGAAAGAAGTCGCGCACCTCTTCCCATGGCTGCTGGCCGGGGCTGGCTTCATCACGGCCCATAGCTTCATCCAACAGGCCCAGCCTGTCTTGGGTTTGGCGGTGCGCGCGGTGCAGCGTTAAAAAGGCGCGGGCCAAGCGTGGGGCGTTGGTGGCGGCCAGTTGCAAATCAGCCAAGGGGGGCGGGTCATCAAATAGCGGGTCGGCCAGAGCCTCATACATATCGGCGACCATCCTGTCGCCATCGCCCACCGAAAGCTCGGTCACGTCCAGTGCATATTCACGCGCCAAGGCCAGTACCACGCCCGCTGAAATAGGGCGGTGGTTGTTTTCCATCTGGTTTAAATACGACAGCGATACACCAAGCGCGCGCGCGAAATCTTTTTGGGTAAGGGTCAGCCTGCGGCGTAATTCGCGCAGCTTGGCCCCGGCATAAAGTTTTTGCGTGGCCATTAACTGGCCCCCCATGTGTCGGTCAGCCGGTAACCGCGCGGCCATGGGTCGGTCGGATCAAGCATTAGCTGATGCGTGCCGGTTACCCATGCACGGCCCCGAATTGTGGGGATAATGGCGGGCAAGGGGCCAACTTGTGTAATGCCTTCAATGCAACAATCAAACCGGCTGTTAAGGATAGAGAGGCCGCGAAAACGATCCCCGACAGCCATTTCGCCACGTGCATGCATGAGCGCCATGCGGGCTGAACAGCCGGTGCCGGTGGGGGAGCGGTCAATTTTACCGGGGTCAATGGCAACGGCTGATTTGCCAGTCAGCACCCCATCCACATGCGCCACGGGTTCGGTAATTTGGCAAAAGCTGAAATGGGACCATTCGGGGAGGGTGGGATGCGTGAATGTAAATTGTTCATTCGCGGCACGCGTAATTGCAGCGCCAAGCCGGGCAAGGTCGGCGGCATTGTCAGGTGTTATCTCAATGCCAAGCTGTGCGGCGGGCAGAACGACGAAACTATCACCACCAAATGCTGTATCCACGGTCAAAGTGCCGTGGCCAGCCAGTTCCAATTGGCTATCAAGCTGGGCGGCGAATGAGGGCATGTTTTGCACCTGCACCCATTCAACAATGCCACCATTGCACCCGGCACGGACATTCACCAACCCGCCGGGCGCTTCCAGCACAAAGCGGGTTTCAGGCTCAACCATTGGCACCATGCTGGTATTGAGCAGCGCTGCGGCAACACAAATAGAGTTGGAGCCGGACATTGGTGGCGTGTGGCATGGCTCCATAATAATGAACCCCCAACAGGCCGCTGGGTTTTTGGCTGGCACAAGCAGGTTGATATGCTTGAACACACCACCGCGCGGCTCATTCAATACAAAGTCGCGCAGCGCGCCATCAGCATGGATAAAGCGGGATTGCTCCCAAAGCGTTTCGCCCGGTGGTGGGGCAACGCCACCCATGATTACATTGCCAACCTCACCTTCGGCATGGATGGACACCATGTGAATTAACTGACTGCTGCGCATTTCGCACTCCGGAAACATTGGAAAACTTCGCAAGTTTGCATATTGCAACTGTGGTTTGCAATAGAGTTTGCAAATCTGCCAGTTGCCCCTGTCGGCGCGTGGAAAAATTCGCTAAATTGGTGAAAATCGGCCTATGGGCCAGAATCGGGGGGCGACATGAACGCAATTCTGAAACAGGTTGAAGCCAGACGTGCTGAAGCGCGGATGGGCGGCGGGCAAGCGCGCATTGACGTGCAGCATTCCAAAGGCAAGCTTACCGCGCGCGAGCGGGTTGAAGTGCTGCTGGACGAAGGTAGTTTTGAAGAATTTGATACATTCGTGGCACATCGGTGCACCGATTTTGGCATGGAAAAAAACCGCATTCCCGGTGATGGCGTCGTTACGGGTTGGGGCACGGTGAATGGCCGCCAAGTCTATGTGTTTAGCCAAGATTTCACTGTGCTTGGCGGTTCGCTGTCTGAGACTCATGCGCAAAAAATTTGCAAAATCATGGATATGGCCATGCAAAATGGCGCGCCTGTTATTGGGCTGAATGATAGCGGTGGCGCACGCATCCAAGAGGGTGTCGCCTCGCTTGCGGGTTATGCCGAAGTGTTTCAGCGCAATATCATGGCCTCGGGCGTAGTGCCGCAAATTTCGGTAATTATGGGGCCCTGCGCGGGCGGGGCGGTGTATTCTCCGGCGATGACTGACTTTATTTTTATGGTCCGAGATTCGTCATATATGTTCGTGACAGGCCCAGACGTTGTAAAAACGGTCACGAATGAGGTGGTCACGGCTGAGGAATTGGGCGGGGCGAAAACCCATACGACCAAATCCTCGGTCGCTGACGCCGCTTTTGAGAATGACCTTGAGGCGTTGATGGAAACCCGCCGGCTGATAGATTTTCTGCCGCTGAATAACCGCCAAAAACCGCCCGTGCGCCCGTTTTTTGATGACCCGGCGCGCCTTGATAACAGCCTGGATACGCTAATCCCGGATAACTCCAACTCGCCTTATGATATGAAAGAGCTGATCCTGAAACTATCCGATGAGGGTGATTTCTATGAAATTCAGCGCGATTTTGCCAAAAATATCATTACCGGTTTTGTGCGCTTGGAGGGCCAAACCGTCGGTGTCGTGGCCAATCAACCCATGGTTTTGGCCGGGTGTTTGGATATTGATAGCTCTCGCAAGGCGGCGAGGTTTGTGCGGTTTTGCGATGCATTTGAAATTCCGATTTTGACCTTGGTAGATGTACCGGGCTTTTTGCCGGGCACCAGCCAAGAATATGGCGGCGTTATCAAGCACGGCGCGAAACTGCTATTCGCCTATGGCGAAGCGACGGTGCCCAAAGTGACAGTAATCACCCGCAAAGCCTATGGTGGCGCTTATGATGTTATGGCCTCCAAACACCTGCGCGGTGATTTTAACTATGCGTGGCCAACCGCAGAAATTGCCGTGATGGGCGCCAGAGGCGCATCTGAAATTTTGTATCGCAGCGAATTGGGCGACCCGGAAAAAATTGCTGCGCGTACCAGAGATTATGAAGATCGGTTTGCCAACCCGTTTGTGGCGGCTGAAAAGGGTTTTATTGATGAGGTGATTTTACCCCATTCTACGCGGCGCCGCGTGGCCCGCGCCTTTGCCAGCCTTCGCGGCAAGCAACAAACAAATCCGTGGAAAAAACATGATAACATTCCACTGTAAGGGATTGATAATGCGGATTATATTAGCCTTCGTTCTAACAGTATATGCCGGGCTCGCCGCCGCGCAAGACGGCGGCGTGATGCCGCCGTTTTATCGTGGAATGGAAAAGGGCCCAACCTTGTTGGCAGCTGATGGCGCATTTTTGCAGCGCGCACTACAATCACATGACGGCGATGCCGTTGCTGCGGCGCAAAGCTGGGTAGGTTTGGCTTGGGCTGAAATTAATGAAGGCGATGCTGAAACAGCGGTGCGGCGCTTCAATCAGGCCTTTTTGCTCGACCCGACAAACCCCGGCCTAGCCTATGGTTTGATGATCGCCACGCATTTGCGTGGTGATGATTTTGCGGTGGTCGATGGGCTATATGAAGAAGCGCTAGCCGCATTGCCGCCCGACGACCAGCAATTCGCCCAAGTCGATTATGCACAAATATTGGTGATGCGGGGTGAGGTGGCGCGGGCCGTTGAAATACTCGACCCCTATAAAGATGACCCCCGCGCAGCCGAAATTTTGGCGCATATTAACCAACTAAATTCTGAGGCCGCACAATGATTAAACATCGTGGGTTCCCGGGGCGACTGCCCGGTAGTGATTTTCAATTCACAATTCGGCGCGCCTCCAAAGACATCACGCCGCTTAAGGCGCGCGAGCGGTTTAAGTATCGCAAAGGCAAAGATCTTGACGCCGATCGCTGGTTTCTGGCCTCATTGATTGATATGTTTGGTGAAACACCGTTTGAGCGCGGCAATCTTGATGCCGGCCGCCTGTCTTGGTTTTTGGGGCGCGAGGTTGTGCCCGCCGAAGACCCGTTTGACCCCGCATCTTATGAAGCCTTGCTGCGGGTCGATATGAAGGTGGCCGAGGCCGCTTTTCCTGAATTGTTTAAATAGGTCAGATATGCAACAGTTTCGGCGAAAACGCGCGCATTTCAAAACACCGCTAGCGGTTGATCGCTGGCGCGCGTATTCTTTACCCATAAAAACCTTTGTAGGAGAAACTTCATGCGCAAGAAATTCATCGTACTCGCCCTATCGGGCCTATTGCTGGCTGGCTGTGACACCCTTGGCGAAAGCGCGTTGTTTGGCGCAGGCGTTGGTGCAGTCGGCGCAGTGGCTGTTGGCGGCGATCCGGTTACGGGTGCAGCTGTTGGCGCTGTTGGCGGCGTGTATTGCCACCAGACCAACAACATTTGCTAATTTAATCCGGCGCGCTAAAGCGCGTCTGATGACCTTTTTCGGGGGTATGGCGCAGCCGCGTCATACCCCCGTTTTCGTTTCTACACCCCACCACAGCCGTTAAGCGAGGCCATATGTTCAAGAAAATACTCATCGCCAACCGTGGGGAAATTGCCTGCCGTGTTATCAAATCGGCACAAAAGCTGGGTATCAAAACCGTGGCGGTGTATTCCGATGCCGATCGCAACGCGCTGCATGTACAAATGGCCGATGAGGCAGTGCATATCGGTGCTTCGCCTGCCAACCAAAGCTATATCGTGATTGATAAGATCATGGCGGCAATCAAACAAACCGGGGCTGAAGCCGTGCACCCGGGCTATGGGTTTTTGTCAGAAAACATGAAGTTTGCCGAAGCATTGGAAGCCGCTGGCGTAGCATTCATCGGCCCACCTTCGGGCGCGATTGAGGCGATGGGTGATAAGATCACGTCAAAGAAATTGGCGGCTGAGGCGGGTGTGACAACCGTGCCGGGCCATATGGGGCTGATAGCCGATGCTGATGAGGCTGTAAAAATTTCCACCCAAATCGGTTATCCGGTGATGCTCAAGGCGTCGGCCGGGGGCGGTGGTAAGGGGATGCGTATTGCTTGGAATGACCAAGAGGCACGCGAAGGGTTCCAAAGTTCCAAGAACGAAGCGGCCGCCAGTTTTGGTGATGACCGGATTTTCATCGAGAAATTCATCACCCAGCCACGCCACATTGAAATTCAGGTGCTCGGCGATAAACACGGCAATATTTTGTATTTGAATGAGCGTGAATGCTCAATCCAGCGCCGCAATCAAAAGGTAATTGAAGAAGCGCCAAGCCCGTTTTTGGACGCTGAAACCCGCAAAGCCATGGGCGAGCAGGCTGTCGCACTATCACGCGCGGTGGATTATTGCAGCGCTGGCACGGTGGAATTTATTGTTGATGGCGACCGGAATTTCTACTTTTTGGAAATGAACACCCGCTTGCAGGTGGAACATCCGGTGACTGAGTTGATAACCGGAATTGACCTTGTGGAACAAATGATCCGCGTGGCGGCTGGTGAAAAGCTGAAGCTTACACAAGCTGATATTGGCATTCATGGCTGGGCCATGGAAAGCCGGCTGTATGCCGAAGACCCATATCGCGGCTTTCTACCCTCAATCGGGCGGCTCACCCGCTACCGGCCGCCTGCGGAAAGCGCGAGCGAAAAACGGGTTATCCGCAATGATACCGGCGTCTATGAAGGCGGCGAAATTTCGATGTTTTATGACCCGATGGTCGCCAAACTTTGCACTTGGGCACCGGATCGGGCCGCCGCCATTACCACGATGCGTGAGGCGTTGGACGAGTTTGAGATTGAGGGGATTGGCCATAATATCCCGTTTCTCTCGGCAGTTATGGACCATCCGCGCTTTGTTTCGGGTAATATTACCACAGCGTTTATTGCCGAAGAATATCCTGATGGGTTTGAAGGTGCGACACTGCCCGAGGCCACGCTAAAACGTTTGGCCGCAGCAACTGCCGCTATGCACCGTGTTAGCGAAATTCGGCAAGCCCGGGTTTCGGGCCGGATGAGCAACCATGAACGCCGCGTTGGCAGTGATTGGGTTATCTCGTTGGGTGGCATTGATTACGAAGTTACCATTGATGCCGACCATGACGGCTCGGATGTGGAATTTTCTGATGGGACGCGCCACCGTGTCATGTCAGATTGGACGCCGGGCCAAACGCTGGCCGATTTGCGAATTGATGGTGCGCGGCTCGTTGCCAAGGTTAGCCAGAATGCAACCGGTTTTCGCCTACGCCACCGCGGGGCAGACCTTGCGGTGCATGTGCGCACACCGCGGATTTTTGAACTTTCCCGCCATATGATTGACAAGACCCCACCCGATACATCACGCTTGTTGCTATGCCCAATGCCGGGGCTGGTTGTTACAATCGCTGTTAAGGTTGGTGATGACGTGCAGGATGGGCAGATTTTGTGCACGGTTGAGGCCATGAAAATGGAAAACGTGCTGCGGGCCGAGAAAAAGGCGCGGATTGCAAAAATCAACGCCAAGCCCGGTCAATCAATGGCGGTTGACGAAATCATCATGGAGTTTGAATGATGGATTATCGCGGCGCACCGGCGGCAAGTTCGTCAATGCGCAACGGCGTCTTGTCAATATGGCGCGCTAATTCACGCACGCTCATTGGGGCAGGGCGGCGCAGAATGATGCTGCCATCCTTATCGATCAGCACCACTGAAAAACCAAGTGGGCGTAACTGGCTGCGCAGCGCGCTTTCAGGGCCTAAATCGGCCAGCACAACAATATCGCGGTGCTCAAGCGGCGTTAGGTCAGATTCAAGCATTGCCATCTGCGACAGAAATACCGGGTCAAGCTCGCTATCGGCAAAGATGATCAAAACCCGGTTGGTCCAGGCAAACTCATCCAATGGCCCGGCGCTAACGGCACTGGCCAATAAAACGAACACAAACACTAAAGCACGACGCATAGACGACTCCCTTTCCTCGAAAGATAGGTGGTTTCGCGGGGATTGCTATGGCCAAGTCGTCAATTTAACGGGAGTTTTTGCATGAGCGATATTGAA
>Ga0105054_10005190_pt1 | contig 18865 bp, 10 predicted proteins | sample BON02_FD_78091 | JGI IMG/M metagenome (GOLD analysis project Ga0105054, IMG submission 78091) | Freshwater microbial communities from Lake Bonney liftoff mats and glacier meltwater in Antarctica - BON-02 (megahit assembly) | ecosystem: Environmental > Aquatic > Freshwater > Ice > Glacier...
CACGCGTTGTACGTATTCTTTTTCCATTTCCCTAAGAGTAAGAAAACCAGTACTAGGAAAGTCTATTTGAAACTTTAGGAAGTCAGGAAGATCTTTTACGTCAACCATTCCATCGGACATGATTACCGTCCTTTGAATAATATTTTCTAATTCCCGAATATTACCTGACCAATGATAACGTTCTAAGATTTGTAACGCCTCTGGCGAGATACGAAGTAATCTGTCTTTGTATTCAACGCCGTATTTACGTAAGAACTTCTCGACCAACAATGGAATATCAGACTTCCTTTCTCTTAATGGTGGTACAGTAATTTCAACAACGGTCAAACGGTAGTATAAATCTTCCCGAAATGTTTTGTTCTTGATATCCTCCAATAAATTAGCATTGGTAGCAGCGATAATCCGGATATCTACTTTTTCTGCATTTTGTGAACCTACTTTAGTTATTTCCTTCTCTTGTAAAGCACGTAGCAATTTAGTTTGAACAGCCAAAGATGCTGTTCCTATTTCGTCTAAGAAAAGCGTTCCGCCTTGAGCGGCCTGAAAGAATCCGTTCCGGTTTTCGTTGGCTCCTGTAAATGCACCTTTAATTGAACTTTTGAAGTTCCTCAAAACGCGATTTTCTTTAGTACAAATTATTATTCCTCTTTATCCATTTATCAACTATTAGGATTTAAACTAGAATAGACCGAATCATTTGTTGATTTAATAAACTCTCCTGACTTTTACGCTGACTAATCTAGAAATTATGTTCATTGACAATGAACATCAAGATATAATGAACAAGGAATTAGCCAAAAGTGTGTCAAAACCACCTTACCCAAAAAGGTAAAAAAAACTTAGATAAAAAATTTCTGTACGCGTCTACATAAGAGGCCAATTAATCAATCCAAAGATTAAAAATTTATCACTTTATCCAATGCATCATCCGTTTCCCTGTGCATAAAATTAGCTTGGTAATTTATTGTAGTAGTTACAGAGGAATGACGATATAATTTTTGAAGCATCTGAATCGGAATCTTATCTCCAGCTATATTGCCAAAGCTATGACGGGCAATATGCATGGTAAGCTTTTTGTCAATACCCGCATTCTGGGCAACTTCTGCCAAGTATTTATTAAATTTCTTTGTCGCTGTCTTTGTTTTGGCAAAAACGTCTTGTATCCTTTCTGAGTTGGCTTTCTTCATTTCTGGAAATATAAAATCTGTGTCGCTAAGTTTGTCTAGTACATAATGCTCTAGAATTGGCCAAAGCTTCTCGGGTATTTTGAGGGAAAGTAATTTATCGTTTTTGTTCATGCGGTAATGCAAGCGGTCGTCATACATATCACTCCATCGTATTTGCAACACATCGCTCACCCTCATGCCAGCCAAATAAAAGCTGAACAACCATACATTTCGAGCATGGCTTTCTTGCTTATTTAAATTATCCAAACCTTCTATATCTTGAATTTCTCTGATGGTCAAGCCAACCTTTTCGGTTTCAGGAAACTTGATACGGATTTTATCCGAACCAAAAGGATAGTGCTTGCGTTCAACCATACCCTGTTTAATGGCCCTATTATAAAGAGTTCGAATAACTACAAGGTTATTTACAATACTTCGTTGCGATAGCTTTTTACTCACTTTCAAATAACTCATAAAACGTCTCAGAAAGGCCTCGTCAATCTCTTTGAAGGTTAGAGAACTGTTATCGGCAAAACGTGCCAAATGGTCAACACGCACTTTATCCGAAGCATAACGGGCCAATTTTCCATTTGCCTTAATCTCTTGAAGATAATTTCCGGACACTTCCTTAAAAGTCGTTTTATGTAAGGGAGCTGTGATTTCCTTCTTTATCTGTTTTGAAGAAATATCTTCCTTTAATGTTTGAAGTTCCAATAATATCTTATTGGCCTCCGAAAGCTTTGCCAATAAAAGGTTGTTTAGTCTAGCGGCGTTGGGATGGTTTTTCCTCACAATACGCTCATTATCGTCCCAATGTTTAAGGTCTATAAATTGACCTGTATAGAGATATGATGTTCGCCTATCTTTGGTAATACGAACGGCAATCGGATATTTACCCTCTTTGTTGGGTTTTTTACGTAATGTTACTTTTACACTTGACGCCATAGCTTACAGTTAATCAACTGGTTAAAGATACGGAATTGGTACAACAATTGGTACAACATAGGTACAACAAATTGTGGTTTTACTTGTATTTTTGTGAATTCTTAAAAACCTAAATAATTCATAAACAATTGATTATAAGACCACATAGCGCCAAATGAGACCAATACGGGTTGGACTTAAAATCCAATGGACATTAGTCCGTGCGGGTTCAAGTCCCGCCTCGAGTACAAATGAAGAAAGACCAAAGTGAAAGCTTTGGTTTTTTTGTACCTTCATTTTTGCCAAATTTATTTGAGTAAAAATGCAAGGAACAAAAAGAGTAGTCCTGCAAGGACAAGTCCTTTCTTATCAACATGTTCGAATGGGACTCGCCGACAGGCAATTGTCGCCTCGAGTACAAATGAGTGAAAAAGCCCTGACCCTTCGGTCGGGGCTTTTTTGTTTTGGGACACGAATATTCTAACTTAGAATATCCCGCACTACGTTTCCATGAACATCTGTTAACCTAAACCTTCTGCCCTGATGTTTGTAAATAAGACGTTCGTGATCAAAACCAAATAAATGCAATAGTGTGGCCTGAAAATCATGTACGTGAACTGGATTGCTGATAATATTATAGCCAAACTCGTCGGTTTCACCATAATTGATTCCCTTTTTTATTCCTGCACCTGCCATCCATATAGTAAAACACCTAGGGTGGTGATCTCTGCCGTAATTCGTTGCCGTAAGGGTTCCTTGGGAATAGTTGGTTCTGCCAAACTCACCGCCCCAAACAACCAGTGTATCTTCCAATAAACCCCTTTGCTTCAGGTCTTGGACCAAAGCAGCGGACGGTTGGTCCGTATCTTTACATTGCCCCCTTATTTGTTTGGGTAGATTTCCGTGTTGATCCCAACCGCGATGGTAAAGTTGAATAAAATTTACATCCTGTTCCACCAAGCGTCTGGCCAACAAACAATTGGCAGCGTAGGTGCCTGGTATTCTCGAATCTGGTCCATACATATCATATATATAATCCGGCTCCTTGGCTACATCCATAACTCCAGGTACCGAAGTCTGCATGCGATAGGCCATTTCATATTGTGCTATGCGACTTAGGATCTCTAGATCTTGTTCGGATTTATATTGCATAGTCTGTAATTCCTTGTAATAATCAAGAGATGATCTACGCGAGTAATCCGAAATTCCATTCGGGTTGTTTAAGAATAGGACTGGGTCCTTACCCGGTCTAAACTGAACCCCTTGGTGTAATGAGGGCAAAAAGCCGCTCCCCCATAGACGTGAATTTAAAGGTTGCGGAGCTGGATTTCCGCTGCCATCCGAAAGTAGAACGCAAAACTCTGGAAGGTTTTTATTGGAGCTTCCCAGACCATAACTCAACCAAGAGCCCATACAAGGTCTCCCAGGTTGTTGTGAACCTGTCTGAAAAAAAGTAATTGCCGGATCATGATTAATGGCATCGGTATGCATACTCTTAATAATGCACAAATCATCCACTATTTTTGACGTATGCGGCATTAATTCACTTATCCATGACTGACTCTCCCCATACTGTTTAAAATTAAACTGGGCTCCAGCCAAGGGGAATGATCTCTGCCCTGCTGTCATACCAGTTATCCTTTGCCCTTGCCTAATGGAATCCGGCAGCTCCTGCCCATTCATTTTTTCAAGTAAAGGCTTATAGTCGAACAAATCATGTTGCGAAGGCCCACCGCTTTGAAAAAGATAAATTATCCTTTTTGCTTTTGGAGCAAAATGGGGCACCAAGTGTTTTGCCAGATCCATTTGTGAATTTGTGGAGGTATTGGTTTTTCCCAATAAATCCAAAGGATTGGTTATGGCTGTCAAGGCCAATCCCCCAATACCAAAACCAGCTTTAGAAAGAAAATGTCTTCTATTGATTTCCAATCCCTGTTTTAATTCGGGATGATTGTGGTAGGCATTTAAATCCGAAAACTTCATAGGCTATTTCCTTTATCTTTTCACAATGGTTTCATCAAAATTCATAATATTGTTGCATACCACCGTCATTGCCGATACCTCAATAGGTGAGAGCTCCTCTACAACCACCCACTCACCAATAGCCAATAATTCGGTTGCAAGTTTCGGGTTTTGACTAAAATGTTCTTTTTGTTCTAAATAATGCCTACCCAAAAGTTCCATCACCTTTGAGTCCGGTTTTATACCGGTCAGTAATCTGTACGCCAGGAGGATTTGATCATTTACAGTCGATTTTTCACTTATGACCCTTTCGGCCAAGACCCGGGCAGCTTCAACAAATTGTGGATCGTTCAACAATGCCAGGGCTTGCAATGGCGTATTTGTTTCCTGTCTTCTAACAATGCAATAATCACGAGAAGGGGCATCAAAAATAGCCATGGTAGGAGGCGGTGAAGCTCTTCTCCAAAAAGTATAGATCGACCTGCGATAAAGTTGCTCTCCAGAGTCTTGTCTATAAGTATCCAATATATTCGAATTCCCGGTAATCTCCTCCCATAATCCTAGAGGTTGATAAGGCTTTACACTTTCTCCGCCAATGCGATCAACCAAAAGGCCGCTTGCTGCAAGGGCACAATCACGTATAAACTCCGCCTGCAATCTACGATTTGGTCCCCGTCCTAACAACACATTTTCGGGATCCAATAGCCGCTGTTGTTCAGTTACTCGAGAAGATTGACGATAGGTGGCGGACATTACGATTAATTTTTGAATTTTTTTTACGTCCCAGCCCGATTCCTTAAATGTCGCCGCTAAATAATCCAACAGTTCCGGATGGTGGGGCATTGCTCCCTGATTGCCAAAATCTTCTATCGTCTTAACGATCCCCTGTCCAAAATAAAGCTGCCAATACCTATTTACAGCTACTCTTGCGGTAAGGGGATTTCTCTTGTCAACCAACCATTTTGCCAGTCCCAATCGGTCTTTTGAAAATTCATTGGAAAAAGGCAAAACACTTTCAGGGGTTCCGGGCCGGACCACTTCTCCTGGGGCATCATACATTCCCCTATCCAGAATATGGGTTTCCCTTGGCGTTTCAAGGTCTTGCATGATCATAACAGTTGGGACTGTGTCCAAAATTTGATTTTTCTCCTTCCTCAAAGATTGGATTTTATGTCTTATGCTTTTATGCTCCCCATTGGCGGTAAGATAATAATGGCTTTTAAGTGTTTCCTCAGAAAATTCTGTGGCAACCATTTTTTGACCGCTATATATAGCATACGTTTCCAATTCGCTCAATACTCTACCGTAAATTTTAAGGTCGTCCATTATGGCATATCCTTTTATGTCCTCTTGGTAGTCTTGCCTACCCCCAATGGCTAACGAATTGCCGTTGGTTGCAAAGCTTTTTGACAATTGATCAAATAAAACGGTAGTATCCGTTTTTTCACCATTCTCATATATTTTAATACCTGTTGCACTTCCAGAGCCATCATAAACCATGGTAAGATGAACCCATTCCCCTTTCGTTAATTTACCGTCAGTCCTGACCGATATCAAGTTTGCAGGTAAACCATGGGAAAGCCTAATAGTTGGGTAACCGTTTATAATGGCTACCTCATATCCCCTGTACCCCGTATTCTTGCCTCCAAGCCGAAACAGCAATGGCATATATTGGTTCTCATGATGGGATTGGATCCAAAAACTGAAGGAAAAAGTATCTGCACGATCAAAATTCAATTTCTGGCTATTAATGTTCATTACATCATAACCACTAAATTTAAGTCCTTTGCCATTTTTACCTTGGACTAATTGGTCCCGCCCCGGTAGACTAAATGAAACGTTAAGGTTGTTCTGCTGGTTAAACTTGGAATTTACCTGATGATCAAAACCTAAATCCATTATCAAGTCCTTTTCCAAATCCAATGTAGGATTGGAATAAAGTTGTTTTTCTATCGGGCGTGACGTATCGGTATAGGACACTTCCAAGCTATCAATGCTTGTAGAGATATAAGAAATCAGATTCTCTACTTCCTTTGTCGTCAACATTACCTGAGGTCCGGAATTACCATCATTCTGAGTCATACCCCGCTCATTGACATTGTTGAAGAAACTGAAAAATTGATAATATTCCTTTTGGGTAATGGCATCATATTTATGATCATGACACCTGGCACATTGCATGGTAAGCCCTAAAAATACGGTCGAAACCGTTTCTGTTCTATCGGCGGCATACTCCACCATGTATTCTTCCTGTACTATACCTCCCTCCGCGTTTAGTTTTTGATTTCTCAAAAATGCAGTAGCCAGTTTTTGTTCTTTGGTGGCATTAGGTATTTTATCTCCAGCAATCTGCCACGTAAGAAAACGATCGAAGGGCATATTTTTATTGTAGGCATTAATTACCCAATCTCTCCAAGGCCACATTAAACGATACCCATCCGTTGAATACCCATGCGAATCTGCATAACGCGATATGTCCAACCATTCTACAGCCATCCGTTCTCCATAATGTTGGGAATTCAAAAGTCTGTCAACCACCTTTTCATAGGCCACTGCGCTCCCATCCAAAAGAAAATCATCAATCTCCTTAATCGTTGGTGGAAGGCCTGTAAGGTCCAAGGTGACCCTTCTAAGTAAGGTTTCTTTGTCGGCCTCCTGGTTAGGTGCCTTTTTTTGATTTTCCAATTTGTCCAAAACAAAATTATCAATTGGATTCCTAACCCATTGAGTGTTTTTGACTACAGGTAGCGATGGTATTCTGGGAGTGATATAGGACCAATGAGGTTTGTATTCTGCACCTTGATCGATCCATTTAGCTATCATGGCCATTTCGTACGGAGTCATAGAAAGACCACTTTCAGGAGGAGGCATTTGCACTTCTGGATCAGTAGATGTCATTCTTTGGAATGCTTCGCTTTTGTCAACATTTCCAGGAATAAAGGCAAATCCGCCCGATTCCAAAACTTTTTCGAGAGCTCCTTCCTTAATGTTCAGTTGCAGACCGGCCTTAAGTGCATTTTTATCAGGGCCATGACAAGCAAAACACCGATCGGAAAGTATAGGTTTTATGTGATAATTAAAGTCCACCTTATCAGGTAATGAAGAAGCGTATTCTTTATCATGGTTATCACCACAGGCCAAAATGTTAAGCACCAATAAAATGGATAACATTTTCACTTTACCCCTCCATAAATAACCAAATGCATTTAAATAGAATTTTTGTTTGCGCATAATACCTTCTGGAACAATAAACCTACAACATGGGTCTGCTAATTATTCCATTATTTTTAACGAGTATAGTATGAATTTTTACGTTTTTAAAATTTATATAACAATATAAACACAATATTCGCTTAAAGAAATTTGAAGCCTACTAAAATTCACAAAGATTTACATCTCCTGCAAAAGACAAATATTATTTATTTGATAAAAATTTATACCTGGATTCAATCAGAAATAACCAACCATGCTCCCTCCTTTTGGGTTTTCTCGAAAATAATTGTTGATTTCAGCCCTGCCCAAGCCTGAATATTCAGCAAAATAATACTACCTAATAAATAGGGAATTACGATTAAATGAAGTTGTAAAGTCCGGCCGTGCTAAGAATGTCACTGTTTTGAGTTGGGTTTCAAATTATATTAGCTTTCATTTGCAATGTACAACTATTGACAAAAAGCGAAATGGGAAAAAATACTCGATATGTAATAATGCTGGTCATCGCCATGAACTTTATATCCTGCAAGACAAAACAGAGGGATGTTATAACTGTTAAAAGTCCATCTGGTATCTTATCCCTAAATATCGCAAAGGAAGGCCAGGATGTATACCTCAACTTAACTAAAAACAAAGAATTTCAGCTTAGGATTGGATTGGATAGCATCCTCAAAGACACTGCCGTCTTTGGTAAGGCTTATATTATAGGGAAGGCAGAATATACCTCAGAAAACAATGTGTGGAGTCCGGCTTATGGGGAACGGGAAGAAGTTAATGACATCTATAATCAAGTTGTTATTCCATTAATAGGCAACATGGGTGCTGGAAAAGAGATAAGGATAATGTGCAGGGTTTATGACGAAGGTATTGCTTTTAGGTATCAATTTAATGCCGAAAATTTTAAGCAATTTATTTTGAGCGAAGAAACTACTTCCTTTAGTTTTGAGAGTGATCACTTGGCTTGGGTCAGTACAAATGCCCAAGGAAGCTATTCGGAAACAAATATTAGTAAGATTGATGCTGCAGTAGAACGGCCATTGGTTTTGAAGAAGACCGATTCAACTTATATGGCTTTGGGCGAAGCGGGATTGGTTAATTACGCCAGAGCCAAATTTAAAAAAGACCCGACAAAGGCCAATACATTACTAATTGACTTGGATGGGGAGGTAAGCCTTGAGAAGGCCGGTTATGTTTCCCCATGGCGCTATGTTATGGTTGGAAATAGTCCAGGGCAATTGCTGGAAAACAACTTTTTTGTAGAAAATCTAAATGAACCCAACAAATTGGAGGATTTATCATGGATCCAACCAGGCAAGGTTATAAGAGAGGTTACGCTAACCACTAAAGGTGGTCTGGCCTGTGTGGATTTCGCTGTAAAACACAATTTACAATATGTAGAATTTGATGCCGGTTGGTACGGACATGAATATGAAGACAGTGCAGATGCCTCTACGATAACAGTAGACCCAAATAGATCTCCGGGCCCATTAGACCTGCACAAGGTTATTGCCTATGGTAAAGAAAGAGGTATTGGAATCATATTATACGTTAACCGAAGGGCAATGGAAAAACAATTGGATGAAATTTTACCATTGTATCAATCCTGGGGAATAAAAGGAGTAAAATATGGTTTTGTAAATGTAGGCCCCCAAGACTGGACATCCTGGCTGCATGATGCGGTAAGAAAGGCAGCTGATCATAAATTAATGGTAGATATACATGATGAATACCGTCCAACCGGGTATTCTAGAACGTACCCTAATTTAATGACTCAAGAAGGAATAAGAGGAGATGAAGAAAGTCCCAGCATTTCACAAAGCATAACGACACTTTTTACACGAATGTTGGCTGGGGCAGCTGACAATACCAATTGCTATCTAGCCTCACGAGTATCCGAAAAAATGGGAGGTAAAACGGCCCAAATGGCCAAATCTATAATGCTCTACAGCCCTTGGCAGTTTCTATATTGGTATGATAGACCAGAGGGTTCGCCACACAAAGTTGGTGGAGCCGGGGATAATGAAAAAATATTAAAAGAGGACATTGGTTTTCAATTTTATGATCAACTGCCAGTGGTTTGGGATGAAACCAGGGTATTGGAAGGGATTATAGGTGAATATGCCACTGTAGCACGTAGAAGCGGGACAAGCTGGTATATAGGATCCTTAACGGCCAATGAAAAAAGAGAAGTTATTATTCCATTGGATTTTCTCGAAGCATCTGCAAATTATGAAGCCATAATCTACTTTCAGGATGCAAAAAGTTTAGAAGAAGGCCAAGTTATGATAGAAAAATTAAGTGTTGATGGCAATACTACCATCAACAAAAGTTTAGAAAATAATTCAGGTTTGGCAATAGTCTTACACCGAATAGATATGTGAAGTTTTAACAACATATAAAATGGAAAAAACCATTCAAACTCTAAACTAGGTTTGCCAATCTGCAAACCTCTACCCTATTTGTGACATCTCAAAAAACAAGCACCAAGCCAATCGATTTGGATCGATGATGTTTAAAGAAACAATAAAAATTTCTTAACAAATACGGACTTAAACTAGGCTTTCTTAACGACCAAAACCACCCAATCTTGGTCTTTTTCTTTTGGAGGCATTCCCAAGGATTGTGGACCACTACCCGAGATAGCCTTTATTTTTCCTTGTTTTAACGGACCTCCCTTTCTGGGGTTGTACCACTGTACTTCAAACTCCAGGTTGTTATCACCCAGATCCAAAGTAGATTCGCCCCCGTTCTTAAGATAGACTACGTAATTAGTCCCTGTCTTGGCCAAAACATAGTCCCCCTCGGAAGAAATTAGTGAATCGTTGGATTCCATTTCCCAAACTGGAACATTATTATTTTTAAAGAATTCCAAGCATAAACGGCCCTGGTCCCAGAAGAGATCACGTGAACGAAAGTCTTGACAGCTTAGGTCCGAGTGTGGGTGTTTGTATCCAAAATACCACTCTGTACCCCAGGCCCCGGCCATCATAGCTCCCCATAATCCATTTTTTCGAGCATTATTATGTTGAGGGTCTTCCGTATCGGTAATAAGTGCGTGTTGCGCATCCCCCGGTTCATCGCAGGCTACCGCCCAAATTTTCCCACCTTCCTTAGATTCCTTAAGTATTCTTAAAACCGATTTGTGCACATTACTAAAATCGTCCCTATTGGTCTGTAGGGATGCTCCTGTAAATTTGGAATTTGGACCGTATAGCCCATCAAACCAATCGCCGTTATGGATTACGATATGATGTTTGTAAGGATCAATGGAAGAAAGGTATTCCGCCAAGCGTAAACGCTCCGCAACATCAATGGGAAAGGTAGGAGGTGTCGCGGTCCAATCCCCCGTCTCTTCTGCCAAATTCCAGTTTAGGGCCAAATGATGCCCAAATCGGGCAATTAGTTCTCGAAAGTACAATTTGGTATAAAGACCGGTCCCTCCATTGTCGAGTAGTCCCTGGTTTTCATGTTCCAAGGTTTTAAAATGCAAAAACATACCGAGTTTATCGGCATGTTCAAAAAGCACTTCCCATTGATCCAATTTAGAGGTATCAAAACGATCGTAGGTATCATAATCCACATATGGGAAGACGTTTTGATCATCACCTGCAATATTCATGGTAAGAAAGGAAAAGGCGTTCATGCCTTTTGAAGCCAAGTAATTGATCGCTCCAACCAGCTCTTTTCCCTTTCCACCTTTCCAAGTAGGGTCTCCTTCTTTCCAGTCCTGCAAATGTGCCTCCCAAGTTTTCACCAAATTGTCTTTATGTCCGTCATTGTGGAAAGTACCATCAAACTGATCGTATGCCAATAAGTTCTCTGGTGCATCGGAACCACATTTTAAAAAGTATTCACCTGTTTCTGCAAATTTGAGGTAGCGTTCCCCTACATATTGTAGGCGGCCTTTGCCCCTAAAATCCCGACCCGACTTATCCGATTCCACAATGCTGAAGACACCTGTTTCCCCATCCATGTATTCGCCACTAGATAGCTTTTCCGAAGTCCGGATAGCAGCCCATTTCCCTTTTTTAAATGCTACTTTATAGGTCCACTCCCCAATTTCATCTGGCGCAAAATGGACTTTCCAACTATTTCCCGCAATAGCACCTGTGTTGCCGGCATTACCATCGGCTGCATAATATCCAGGTATTTGGTATGATGTCCCACTTTCGGTATGGGTGAAAACAACATTTAAACGATAATTCAGAAAGGGATTGTCATCTGAGGTTTCTGAGGTCTCAGGCCCTTCAAAATTTAAAGTTACTTTATGCCATTTTTTAAGTTCGCCAGATATTTTTTGTCCAATTAGGCCGCTTTGAATAAGAAAGAATAATAAGCTAGTTAGAAAAAAAGTAGATTTAAATGATTTCATAACAAGTGGTTATATGGTTTTAATTTAGCATTTCAATATAGGAATAAAAAGCACCATAGGTTTAATCCCCTTCAAGAAAATTAGTTTACTGTATCCTTTTCCTGCAGCCAGGTCCAGCACAAAATTCACCTTATCAATTTCCTTTCCATAGAATTTTTCCATCAGTCCGTTTTCTACGCATTGGTTCGAAGTGACTTTATTGGATAGGCTTATATTGTCAGTATTTCTGCGTTTATATAAATGACGGCATCTGCCCATATTGACTTAAAAATTATCATCAATCTCAAAAACCATCTTAAATAAACTTTAATGGCCTTGATCAAATATTAATGACCAAGGCTATTTAAGATATAAAAACCACTGAATTCCTTTGTAGACCATTCTACACAATGTAAATCCAAAGTTGAATGGCTCCTAACTACCTACATTAATCTCCGGAAAGACGTACTCTAAGTGTCGTTTTACGGTCGTTAATAGTGTACGCTGGCAGTCGTAATTCGATACGTTTTAAGTTCTCTATTTGTCTATCTAATTCCAATGGCGCCGGATGTACAGAAACAACGGATACCGATATTTCGGGATGAGACAAATTTTCCAACTTTAATTGCTTACCGTCTTGGCGTAAAATTGCCCCACCTTTAACAATCTCTACGTCTGCCACTGTAAGCATTTGCCAAGTGACCAATTGCGTTGAATCGGAAACTACTAAGGAGTCCTCTATAAGCAATGATGTTGGGCTATCTTTAACAAACCGACGCTGTGCTCTTTCTAATTGTCCTTCAAAGGCTGCACTAAGGTCTAAGGTGGCCTCTGGTTGATTACCATCCTTAAAGTCTGTAAAAGAGGCCATTCCATCCACCTTATGGTGTTGGTTGTTCACGGTCAATGTACTATGTCCAAAATTATTTTTCGTTAAAAGCGACCAACGTTCGCACTCTTGGCATCTGTGCCAAAGGTCAAAGCCTGTCTTTTCTAGATTATGATAGTTTTGGTTTCCGGCGTCTATAGACCAACGCACCCCGTTAAGTTCAAATATGAAAGACCCTCCATCCATATTCCCGTGATTAACGGTCCCTCTTCCCCCTTTTCCACCAAAATAGTATTGGTGGGGATCGCTAGGTGGAGATTTAAAAATAACAATAGGATTGTCTCCATCACCTTTCCAAGCCAAGGGAGTTTTTTGGTCCTCTTTTTCCTTAAATTGGGAAACCCATACCAGTCCTGCTCCAGCATTTCTACCCAATTTTCCCATTTCGTTGGCGGGCGCTAAAAAACGGTCTTCCTCAAAAAAAGCCTTATTGCCAGTTTTGGAAGCGAACCAAGCCAAAGTAATATCCCCCTGTTCGCTACGTTTATCACCACAATCCGCAAAGTTATAATACCACCCTGAGGGTGCATTACAAAGCAATCTAAAATTAGCACTTTCCATAAAAGCAGGAAATTCTGCCAATCCGAAATCAGTATCAAATGCACTTTCGAACATAGCAGCCGTGAATACCGTAAAAGAAGTACCATAGGACCAATAGGTTGAACCTTCAGGATAAATACCATCGGGACCATAGGAAACAAGAGCCTGTGGGATACTATCTAAAGCCCTGCCAATGGTCCTGGCCGCCAATTCAGGATCTTTATCGGCTGTAACTATAGCCGCGGCTATCATACCCCCATGACATACTTGATTCCAATTATTGTTACCTCCTACCCAGCCTGTATTGCCTTTTTCATTGTAACTAGGTTTAATTCCTTTCTCGATAAGCGATGTTTTGGCTAAATCGACGGTGGTGGAAGGCAATGCCTCACCGGCCCAATCGATGCCAAAGGCCACAGCCATCGACATCTCTGCCACATCCAGGTAATGTGAAGGGTTCCAGTCCGAAAAATTACAGACCGCCTTCAGTTCTGCATCAATACGAGCCAGGATAACCGGATCCTTTTCAATGCGATATACCATCCCTAAAATATTCATACGATACAACATTTCCCTTGAGACATGAAGCAACCGTCTGCCTTCCAATTCTCTTTCCAGTAGCGGTTCTTTTTGAATGTCAATGGCGTTGGCCTGAATTGCCTTGTATAGATTCTGAACAACGGGATCGGTTTTTAGTTTTTTTATAAGGTCTTTTTCGATTTTAGGGTTCAACACCAGTTTTGGTCCGCCTTTTTTAAGTTTTTTTTGGAGGTATTGTACACTAATCGGGTTCTGTAATTTCGGTAGATTACTTGTAGCCTTCTCTTGGGTTCGCGCTAAGTGTATATTAAATAGACACATTACGGGCACTAGCAAAAGAAAGCGTTGAACTTTTTTACATGACATTTATATTAGTTTTAAAATTAATTAGGAAATGGTTAAGGCCGTTAAAAGAACAAAGCCATCGACTGAGGATGGCTTTGTCTTATTAGATTTATATTTATTACCACCCAGGGTTTTGACCTAAATCCGGGTTTTGCGAAATTTCCGAAAGTGGAATTGGCCACAAATAATGTTTGTTCTCATCAAATTGTGGAGTCGCCCAATCGGAACTGCCATAAGGATCTATATAGGTCTTTCCGTTTCCAGCATCAACCGCCGTTTTAACCGTAGCCCCTGCATAACGTGCCTGAGCTGTGGCATCCCACAACAGACCCAAATCTTTTTTCTGCAATTTGGTTCCTTGTTTCCAACGTCTAAGGTCATCATAGCGAAAACCTTCCATAAATAACTCCACGCGACGTTCCCTACGGATCTCCGCTAGCAATGGTGTAATTCCGTCTCCCACATAACGTGGATCAACTGGGACATTGGCCATATCAAGATGTGGCATGGCCACCCGATCCCGCAAGGCATTGATTGTCATATCCAAAATGTCAGGAGTAATAGTGCCCAACTCGGCTGCCGCTTCTGCATAGTTAAGCAAGGCCTCACCTAAACGCATGGTAATAGCCGGTGTCCATGAAGTGTTGTACGACCTATAAGCTGCCGCAACATCATAGACTTTAATAATTTGATAGCCAGTAGCACTTTTTTCTCCTCCTACCATACCAGTAACACGAGGATACGTAAAGTCACCACTATTACCAAAATTGTAATACCCACGATCATCTGGATGCAGAATGGTTTGTCTTAGTCGCGGATCCCGGTTTTCAAAAACATCTTCAATTTGACCATCTCCTGCATACAGTCCGGACAAGGTAATGGGCAGACCATCGGTACAAAGGTAATCTTCGACCATACTTCTAGTGGCCCCTCCGTTATAACCCCTCCAATAGGACATTACATGATTGGTATACTGTCCTGGATCATATTTTCTCCATAGTATAACCTCAGAATTACCATCAAGGTCCAATTGACGGTGATAAGCGTTGTAGTCATGCTCAGAATCTCCAGTACTATATAGTGAATATGGCCCGTCCTCTATAAGTTCTTTGGCCGCATTGGCCGCCTCGGTAAGCCACATTTCACTATTGGTCCCTCCGTGGTATTTTTGCCAAGTACCTTCAAAAAGACAAATACGTGATTTCACCAACAATGCTGACCATCGGTTCAGTCGTCCATGATTGCCACCATCTCCCCATGCTTCCGGTAGATTTGCAGTGGCAAAATTTAAATCTGCCAAAACATTTGTCATAACCTCACTACGTGGAGTTCTGGCACTGAACAACTCTTCTGACTCTGTGGAAAGTTCTTCATCGATCCAGGTGATGTCACCAAATTTTGAAACCTTATCTGCATAGAACCAACCTCTAAAAAGACGGGCTTCGGCTCTATATTTATCTTTGACCTCTTCTGAAACATTTGCTAAATCGTAGTTCTTCAATCCAATGTTCAAGGAGCGAACAAAGTTCCATCCCTTATAACCATACATTTCGGGTCCATCGGGTACTACATGAATGCCTGCCCGTAAGGATCGGTACCTATCATGCCTACTATGCTGCGCTGTGATGTTATCAGAGGCCTCATCCAAATACCATATACCCCATTTATGGCTGTTAAACCCATCAAAATGCCCCATCATAATAGGCACATTATCATCATTTCTGGCAAGGTCATAAAAGTTATTGTTATAGACCTGAAGGTCACTTTCAGTAGACCAGAAAGTGGCATCACTCACACTATCAAGTGGTACTCTTTCTAAAAAATCATCGTTACAGCTAAACAACAGAAGTATTGCCGTAAACCACATTATGTTTTTAATTATATTAGTTTTCATAGTATATATTTTCTTTAGATTAAAAGGATACATTGACTCCAAATGTGAAAATTCGCTGTAAATAGTATTCCTGTGTCACTGTAAATATCGATTCAGGGTCTAGTGGTTTATGCATCTTTGTAGACTCCCAAAGGTTCTGTCCCGCTATGTACAATTGTGCTTTGCTCATACCAAGGTTCTCTAAAAGCGTGCTTGGCAAATTAAAACTTAAGGTAACATTCTTAAGTCTTATATACGCGGCATTCTGTACATAACGAGATTGTGGTAGAATATTACGCTTATCGGAAGTACCGATCAAGGGCGCAGCAAAATAAGCATCCGGGTTATCCGGGCTCCATGATTCGGTTATGTAATATTTTTCAACAAGATTGGCGTTGTTGGGGTAAAAGGCATTCCAGTTACCGTTGCTAGGAAGGTAATCTCTAAATAATCCCTGAAAAAATAGATCTAGTGACCAGTTTTTATATTTGATGTCTGGGTTGATTCCAAAAGAATAACGGGCCGTAGTATTACCAATTATTTTATAATCCCCCGGATCGTCAAGCGTCTGACTTCCACGATCTATTTTACCGTCATTGTTCAAATCTGCATATTGAATATCCCCAGCAGACCAATTGTTACCTATAGGCGATTGATCAGGTGCCGCTGCTACCTCAGCATCTGTTTGAAAAATCCCTACCGTTTCATAACCCCAAATATCTCCTACTTGTTGCCCAACATAATACTCTGATAAGGCTCCGGATGGGTTAATGTATTTAGTTATTTCGGTCTGACTGTCAGCCAAGGCTAGATTCAAGCCCCATCGACCATGTTCCCCGAAGGTATCTCGCCATGTAAGGGAAAGTTCCCATCCTTTGGTACGTAAATCAGCCGCGTTGCTCGCTGGCGCGCTTACACCTAAAAGTCCTGGATAATCTACAGACATCAACATGTCCTTGGTATCCCGGGTAAAATAATCAGCCGTAATAGCTAGCTTATTTTTAAAAAGTGCCAAATCAAGACCTATGTTCTTTGATTCTACTGTTTCCCAAGTTAAGCTAGGACTAACCAAACCGCCTGGACTTACGTAAGGCGTTCTACCTGACCCCAAAATGTAAGGTGAGGTGCTAGATCCCAAACTGGTGATGTATGGGTAATTTCCATAATTTTCTTCCACCGACTGATTTCCCAAGGAACCCCAGGAACCACGTATCTTAAATTGCTCTAACCATCCCTCAGTACTAGCCATAAAGGGCTCTTCAGATATATTCCATCCTGCAGAAAAAGAAGGAAAGAAACCAAAACGATCGTCCGTTGGGAAACGTGATGTACCGTCATAACGCCCATTGGCTTCAAACAGGTATCTATCTTTATAAATATAATTCAAACGATAAAATCCACCTCTTAGTGAGAACGCAGTTTCATTTCCATTCGTAGTCTGAGCCCCAGTGGTTGCACTAATATTATTAATCAATGGTGTTATTAAAGTCTGCGCGCGAGCAGAAAAAAAACGCTTATGCCCCCATTCTTGGTTGAAACCGATCATAGCTTTTACGAAGTGATCTTTATCTGTCCTATCAGCATTGAACTCGTATTCTGCGAAAGCGTTAAAAACATAATACTCATTGCGATTATTCGTTTCTTGTATATAATCATTTCCACTAAGACCGTTATTAAGTATAGGGTCGGCATTTAGATCTGTATCAACGATTTCAATTTTACTGGCCACATCCTTGTCATTTCTGTTAAAGGAATTATACGAAAAATCACTTCTGATTTTTAGGCCAGGAGCAGGATCTAAGGTAACTCCTTGAGTCAACCAAATGTCACCGGCTACAAAAGTATCGCGGCCTCCATCTTCCAAATATGGAAAAAAGGTTCCGAAATATTCACCTATAAGTGGCGCATAGGTATCCCGGTCACCCGGAGTTTGATAAAAGGGAAGGTCCGGAAATTTCAGCGGCGTAATTGCCGTAACCCTCGCTACGGTATTTATGTTAACGTCCCAATTGTAAAAATGGGGCTTGTCACTATTTTGATTGTTATATACAATCTTAGAATCAAAATTCAACCAATCATTAACCTGATAATCGGTTTTCATCAAAATATTGTAGCGCTTGTACTTCTCGTTCTTTTCTGAATTGTTGATGTATCCGTCTTTACTCAGGTATCCAAAAGACACATAATAGGATGCCTTTTCAGTGGCACCGCTAATACTGAAGTCATAAGTCTGCTGTGGACTAAAGTCTGCAATAGCCTTATTGTTGTAATCGTTGTTTCCGAAATAACGTAAATTACCGTTTTTAACACCCCATTCGTTTTCGGGTATGGGATTTTCTGAATACCTTTTAGCTCCAGCTACATAATCCTCATCATATCGTGGCTGTCCACTAGTACGAATAGTAGCTTCATTAAGATAATTTACCAGATCATATGGATCGGTTACAGGATCGATAAAAAAAATGGGTTTGGCATAAGATTGTTGTGTACTAAAATTGATACTGGTTTTACCCACCCTACCCTTTTTCGTTTCTACCAAGATAACCCCAAAAGCACCCCTTGCACCATAGACAGCGGCTGCCGAAGCATCTTTAAGAACGGATACACTTTTAATATCATTCGGGTTAATACGTTCAAGATCCATAGGAACCCCATCTACCAAAATAAGGGGACTCCCACCATTAATGGATTCGAAGCCTCGAATGTTAAAATCGGCGCTTCCTGTAGGATCGCCGTTTCTAATAGATATATTAAGGTTGGGAACCACCCCCTGTAAGCCTTGACCTGCCGAGGTAATAGGCCTGTTCTCTAAACGTTCTGCATCGGCAATACCTACCGAACCTGTCAAGTTCTTCTTTTTCTGGGTACCATATCCTACCACAACAACTTCTTCAAGTTGTCCGGCATCGATGGCAAGACTTGCATTTACAGTAGACTTAGGATCAATCCCAAAAGTTGTGTGTGAATTGAAATAGGAGTCCGATCTTTGCAAGAAAACGATCGGCATTGGAATTATCTTTGGACCTATTAAAGCTTATACTACCAGAACTATTAATAACGCA
>Ga0105054_10005192_pt1 | contig 18862 bp, 14 predicted proteins | sample BON02_FD_78091 | JGI IMG/M metagenome (GOLD analysis project Ga0105054, IMG submission 78091) | Freshwater microbial communities from Lake Bonney liftoff mats and glacier meltwater in Antarctica - BON-02 (megahit assembly) | ecosystem: Environmental > Aquatic > Freshwater > Ice > Glacier...
CTTAATGGTTAAAATAATTGGAAACATTTTTTTACCATATAAGGGATTATAAGGTCATATAAGGAGGAGAATAATCATTGAATTATAGATAGTCAACATTAAAATCAAGGATAGATGTCGTATAAATATAATCTAAATCCGAAGAAGCATCTACCTCTTTCAAGTCTTTACCTCCAGTTAAAAAGGAAGGAACTGTAAGACCAAAATGATTTGCAGCTGATTGATAATAAATACTTTTAGAAGGGTGTTCTGGATAACAGCCGTTTATTATTTTTCCCCAATAATTCGATTCAATAACTTTATGGATTAATCCAATTGCATCATTTAAATGGATTAAATTTAGTGGAGCATCACCATTTGGTATGTTTTGTTTTTGAGACAAACTCTTAATTGGGTGGCGATTTGGACCAATCAGACCTGCCATTCTTATAATCGTAATGTTATCTCCTAACTGCTTTCTCAATTTAATTTCAGCTAAAACTGTTTCTTTTGAGTCATCCATTTTATCAAATGGACAATCAGCAGTCGAAAAACTTAAATGCTCAGGGTAAACTCCTGTTGTGCTGATAAATATGACACGAGTAGACGTACTTACCTTTTTAGCTAATATTTCAAGTGCTTCTGAATATGTTTCTAATCCATCCGATTTTCTTGGTGGAATATTTACAATTAAAACAGAAACATCTTCAATGATTTTTTCAACTTCACTAATCAACGATAAATTCCACAAAAAAGGATTTATATTTTCAGCTTCTAAAACAGCTAATTTGGATTCAGAAGTTGTTGTTCCATTGACAACGTTACCTTTATTTACTAAAAATTTAGCGAGTGGAAAACCAAGCCATCCACAACCTATGATAGCTAATTTCATCTTTTAATAAGATATTTGAATGAAAAAATAATCGATAGAAACATATCGATTTATCTATTTAACGTGCTTTTAATTGCAGCAATTAATCGCTCTACATTTGGAAGCGCTTCTTCTATTAAAGTTGGTGAATAAGCCATTGGTGTATCCGTTTGAGTAACACGCATCACAGGAGCATCTAAATAATCAAAAGCATAACGCTGTAAATGATATGCAATTTCAGAAGAAATAGAACCTAAAGGCCAAGCCTCTTCAAGACAAACACAACGATTTGTTTTCTTCACCGACTCAACAACAGTAGCGTAATCAATAGGGCGAACAGTTCTTAAATCAATAATTTCACAAGAAATCCCTTCTTTTGCTAAGATTTCAGCAGTTTGATGAGCAACCTTAATTATTTTTCCGAAAGTTACTATTGTAACATCAGTACCTTTTCTTTTGATGTCAGCAACTCCAATTGGAACAATGTATTCTCCTTCAGGAATTTCACCTTTATCACCATACATTTTTTCTGACTCTAAAATTAATACAGGGTCGTTATCTCTAATAGCAGCTTTTAACAATCCTTTTGCATCATAAGGAGTAGAAGGCACTACAACTTTTAACCCTGGTACATTTGCGTAAAACGACTCAAAACTAACAGAATGTGTTGCTCCTAACTGACCAGCAGGACCATTACCACCTCTAAATACAATAGGACAGTTGTATTGTCCTCCCGACATTTGAAGCATTTTCGCTGCACTATTCATAATTTGATCAGCAGCTAAGATGGCAAAATTCCATGTCATAAACTCTACAATTGGTCGTAAACCATTCATAGAAGCTCCAACAGCTATACCTGTAAAACCTAATTCAGCAATAGGAGTATCAATGACACGTTTAGGACCAAATTCATCCAACATTCCTTGCGAAACTTTGTAAGCGCCATTGTATTCAGCTACTTCTTCACCCATCAAAAAAACATTTTCATCACGGCGCATTTCTTCGCTCATTGCTTCTCTTAATGCTTCTCTAAATTGTACAGTTCTCATGCTTTATAAAATTTTCCTTTTTAATTTGTTTTAAAGGGCGTTCAAAAATAACAAATTTCGACACGAATAACTATCATAAAAGTCATAAACTATCTAAATTCAACAATATCGACGATTAAAGTGTCAAATCAACATTAATCTCGCAAAAAGTATCGACACTTAGTTAAGATTGTAATTATTCATCATCTCTTCAAGACGCGTAATAATATCTTCTCTTAATTCTAAAGGTTCAATAATTTCAATTCCGCCTGCATAACTCAAAACAGCGCGTATAAATTCTTCTGAAATCAATATTTTTAATTCAAAAGTAGTCCTGTTTTTCCCTTCCTTAACAACCAATTGAGAAGAATGAAACGGTTGAGAAATAATGTATTTAGCTGAAACATTATCTGCTTTAAAAATAATATCCGAAGGCTCATCTTCACTACTTGTAATCCCTATAGCGTGTTTGAAAAATAAGTCTGGATCGAAACTAATAGGCTTTTCTCCCTTTTCATCTAGAATAACCACATCAGTCATTCTTTCCAACGCATAGGTAATAATATTTTTTTTATCTAAATCAAAAGATATCAAGTACCATCTATTTCTATACTCCTTCAAGAGAAGAGGCATGACTTTACGGTTTTTTGACCTATTGGTAACAAAACTAGTGTATTCAAAAGAAGCTAGTTTCGAAGCTCGAATAGCTTGCAATAAAGGTGATAAAAATTCATTTCCGCTGGAAGATAATGCGACTTCAAACTGGACAAAATTTGAAATATCTTTATCTCTCGGGTCTTCAGAAATTGTAATACGATCGACAATTTTATCAATTGCATTACCAAACTGTTTAAACATATCAACTTCTCTAAATTGCTTTAATGTATTTATTGCAAATTTTATAGAAGTAATATCATCATTCGTTAATGGTATATCATTGATAGAAAATAATGGATTTGTATAGTAATAACCCCCTTCTCTTTTGTTATATTTAATCGGAGCATCGTGTTCTATACGCATTGCGAAAAGATCTTTTTCAATGGTAGAATCGCAAATATTTTCTCCTTCTGCACTACCAAAAAGAGCTTCTTCGCATAATACTCTCAAATCCTTTTTAGAAGGGAAAGGGCGGTAATTATTGCGTAGCGATCTATCAATAATCCGATATCTAATTAGAGCGTTTTTTATATGAGGCATACTAAATTATATTTCTATTGATTCTTTTGGCTTACAATATCCAAACAATTCATAAAACTTAATTGCTTTCACGACTTCTTCAGGCACATCCTCTTCCCAGTTGGAAGCATTTGCTTTAATCTTAGAAAGTACATCATCAGACATGATAGAAAGTAATTTAGGATTATACTCTTCAATAGCTTCCAATTTATCGTTGTCTTTCATGTATTGGAGTAAACCATTCATGTTGGCAGGAATGCTGAGATTTTCTAATGAATACATATCACCTGTTTCAACATCAATTGCAGGATAAACAAACATTTTAACATTATGACCGAATCCTTTTCCAAAAGCTTCTAGTATACCACCAGGCAAGTTATCATAATAGCGTTCATCAAAAATACTGTTTAAATTATAGATACCTAAAATAATCCCCATCTTCTTTTCTTTCGAAATTGAAGCAAGGTAATCAACCATTTTATAATGCTTCAAATAGTTTGAAATCATTACTGTATATCCTAAAGAACCTAGTAATTCAGCTCTATCTAAAAAATCTTTATCTAAAATTTTTCCGTCAGCAGTTAAATCTTTAAGAGTTAACTCAAAAACTACACTTACATTTTCTTTTACAACCTCCTCTTCTTTAAGGAAATGATTTAAACCCGTTTCAATCATATCGATATGAACCTTTGTTACCGGTCTAAACCTCCCCCTCATCAAAAGAATATTTCTCTTGTATAAAGCTGTAGCAGGTTGAAGTACATTGCCACATAAATCAAACATTGTAGCATCTGTCATTCCTCTTTTAACAAGATTCAAAGCAATTACTCTATTGTCTGTATTTTCGAAATCAGGACCTGACACTCTAATCATATCAATTTCCATTCTTTCGCGAGGAAGGCGGTATACTAATCCATCCAAAAACTGATCTAAATCTTCATTTAGAAAAAAAGCAGCATGAATTAGATTTACACCCAGAATTCCTAATGAATCTTGTTGCGCTTTATTACTTATATCATGCATTTTAATATGCAAAACTATATCATTCGGAGGCGTTTCTAAATTCATTTGAAAACGAATACCAACCCAACCTTGACCTTGATTTGTTTTGTGATAATTAAGTGATTCTACAGTATTACAAAAAGAAAAAAAGCGAGACTGTTTGTATTTTTCTGGAAGTCGAAATTTCATGGTTTCAAATTCTGTTTCCAGCATTGTCACCAATCTTTCTTCACACACATACCTTGAAGCTTCTCCATACATAGAGTCAGAAACTTTCATGTCATAAGCTGATTGAGAAAAAGCAATTGTTCCAGAACTACCTCCAGCTCTAAAAAAATTGGCTACAACTTCTTGTCCTGCACCTATTTCGGCAAAACAACCGTATATATCTTTTGTAAGATTTATCTTTAAAGCTTTCTCTTCTGTAGTTAATCTCATTTCTTTTACCATTTCACTTAATCTCTAAAACACAAATCTATAAAAAATAGCGTGATGAATTCGTTAAATACCCGTTAAAAATATCAGATAGATATTCGTGACATTAATCATACAACAAATAACGTTGTCTAATTTTTTTAAAATTGTCTAGACCTGGCCTCCATGAAGATCGAATCTCTTTTACAGTCATTCCTGAAACAATTTGTTTTTGTAAAGTAGTATTTCCAGCTAATCGGTTAAAAAAAGCTGGCTGATTAATGAAGTCAACTGAGTCACCAAGAACAATTTTAGCTTGAATTATCCAATTTAGATTTAATTCATACGATCTTTTTTTTAATGAATTTCTCAAATCATATCCGTAACAAAGTATGTTTTCACACAATGGACTTTTAGCGCCAAAACAAGATATTGGTCGAAATTCAAACCCTTTATTTGGAAATTTAGGATGTCCATACACTTCAAACGGCCGGTCTGTTCCCCGCCCTATACTTACAGTCGTTGCTTCAAATAAGCACAAGCTTGGGTATAAAGAGATGGCAGCTTCAGATCTTAAATTAGGAGATGGTGCGACTGGTAAGACATATTTAGTTTTATGTAAATAATGTTTACAAGGTACGATCCATAAATTGCATTGTAAACTATCACTTAACCAATATTCTCCATTTACCATCAATGCGTATTCACCAATCGTCATCCCGTACACGATAGGTACTGGATCCATTCCTACAAATGATTTCTGAGAAGCTTCTAATACAGGTCCGTCAACATAATGACCATTCGGATTTGGTCTGTCAAGCACAATTACTGTTTTACCATTTTCTGCACACGCTTCCATTACATAATGTAACGTTGAAATATAGGTGTAAAACCTTACGCCAACATCCTGAATATCATATATAACAATATCAACATCCGCTAATTGTTCAGGATAAGGCTTCTTGTTTTTACCATACAAAGATACAAGAGGTATTCCAGTTTTAGCGTCTATTGAGCTTCCTACTTTTTCACCAGCATCAGCATCACCTCTGAAACCGTGTTCGGGAGAAAATACTTTCTGAATTTTAACACCTAAAGCAAGTAAAGTATCTACTAAATGAGTTTTCCCAATTAATGACGTTTGATTTCCTACAATAGCGATTCTTTTCCCCTTTAACGAATCAAGGTAAAGATTCATTCTTTCCCCTCCTAAAACAGGTTCGTGTATTTTACCGTGGAACGTCTTTTCTAATCGAATTTCAGAAGGAAGGTCTTCAATAACTGAAATTTCAATTTTTTCTCTTATTTTTTTTTCGGATTCATTTTCACTTGCACTTAAAACACTACAAGAAGAAATCAAAATCAATAAAATACTTTTTAAGCACAAAAGCTTTGTGTACTTTAGCGCCAAAAAAAAAATTCTATTGTCTTTTGAATATTTCATATCAAAGCGAATTCTAAAAAAAGAGGTCGAAGGTAACAAAGTTTCCCGACCAATTGTTCGTATATCTATTATAAGTATTGCACTATCAGTTGTTGTTAACTTAATTACCCTTGCTGTGGTAACAGGTTTTCAACATGAAGTTAGAGCAAAAGTCTCTGGGTTTGGATCTCATGTATTCATACTGAATTCGGGAGAAGGAAGCGTCTACGAATGTGAGCCAATGTACAAAAACCAAGCCTTTTTTTTAAATATACAAAAACTGAAAGGAATATCTCATATTCAACCTGTTGCTTATAAACCTGCTTTATTTCAGTCTGATAAAAAAGAAATTACATACACTTTATCTAACGGGAAAGATACAACTCAACTTCAACAAGAAATTCAAGGAGCGATCCTTAAAGGAGTTGGAATAGGATATGACTGGTGTTTTTTTAAAGAGCATTTACTTTCAGGTAAACTACCCAATTATAACACATCTATCATTTCAGAAGAGATTTTGATTTCCTCAAGAATTGCAACTGATTTAAATTATAAAATCGGAGATGAGATACGAGCTTATTTTGTAAAAAAACAACCCATTAAGCGAATGTTTAAAGTGGTTGGGATATATAATACTGGGCTTGAAGAATTCGATAAAAAAATGGTTATCGCTGATCTTCGAATAGTACAAAAACTCAATGACTGGGGTATTCAAGCATCTATTAATCTGCAAGACACACTTTCAAATGGGAATTTAATTGTAAAAGCAACCGTTTCTGGAGGAAATGGGAATTACAGATACGATTGGGGAAAAGGGTATGAAAATTACGAAGGATTTACTTTATGTCCTACAAAAGACACCTTAATTCGGGTAATTGTATCTGATTATTGGACACATGTTGATGGAATAAATGAAAAAACAAGCATACCAGACACAGCTTATTTATCAATTAAGATTAAAGGAACAGCTTATAGTTATTGCGATGTAGGCCTTAATGAAAATAAAGAAATTATCAAAACATATCTAAATAAGGACGGTACTAAATACTCGTTAAAATGCAGTAATAAAAAATTGATTATCAACAAATTAGATGGTAAAGGAAGTTTTGATAATTACGTAAGTGGATTTGAAGTAACAGTAAACAATTGGGACAAATTATCTGAAATTGTAAAAAAAATTAAAAAAAAGATAGAATTTATACCTACAGAACATGGAGAAGAATTAAAAGTTACAAGTATAGTTGACAATCAATCTGATATATTTGTTTGGTTAGGGTTTTTAGATCTAAATGTTTATATCATTCTAATTTTAATGATATTAATTGGAGTTATCAATATGGGGTCAGCACTTTTAGTTTTAATATTGGTTAGGACAAACTTCATTGGAATGATGAAAGCGATGGGATCAAACAATTGGAGTGTTCGTAAAATCTTTCTTTATCAAGGAGCTTTTTTAATTGGAAAAGGTATGATTTGGGGTAATATAATTGCTTTAGGGTTTTGTTATCTTCAAAGTGAATTTGGACTACTTCAATTAAATCCTGAAGTATATTATTTGAATAAAGTTCCAATAGAATTAAATTTTTGGCATTGGGTTCTACTTAATGTTGGCACACTCACTGTTTGTGTCTTATCCTTAATCATACCTAGTTACGTTATTACACGAGTAAATCCAGTAAAAGCGATTAAGTTTAATTAAACAAACTAATTTTGTTTTAATTTGTATTCAGTCGTCCAAGCAATTGTGAATGCTCTTTGTTTTGCTAAATCTACTTTTTCTCCTTGAAATAGCTCATCAATTGTCTCATTAAAAAGCGACAACCATTGTTCAAAATGATGCTTTTCTAACGGCATCTTCATATGTTTATCTACAACATTTGTGGTATAACCGACTTCATCTAAAAGTACAAACGACCAAAAATGAACCATTTTAGGGAGATGAACGACTAAATCAAGGTGTTTAAAGAAAGGAAATAAGAGCTCGTCCTTTAAAATTTTACCGTAAAAATCATCTACTAATTGTAGTACATCTTCCTTTGTTTGAATGTCTCTTTTCATTTGAACCAACTTGAATACATTACATAATTATTCGCTATTCGTAGCACCTCACCTTCAAAAAGTTCTGGACTTAAATCCTTCACTTTTTTTGCTGGAACACCAGCGTATATACTTCCGCTTTCTACTCTAGTGCCTTCTAATAAAACAGCACCAGCAGCAATAATACAATTAGATTCGATATAGCAATTATCCATTACAATTGCCCCCATACCGATCAAAACATTATCTTCAACCGTGCAACCATGAACCAAAGCATTATGTCCGATAGAAACATTATTTCCTAATTCAACTTTCGTTTTTTCAAATGTAGCGTGAATTACAGCACCGTCCTGAATGTTCACTTTGTTTCCCATTCGAATTGAATTAACATCCCCACGAACCACTGTATTGAACCAAAAAGAACACTCATCACCTGTACTAATGTCTCCTACCAAAGTAGCATTAGGAGCGATAAAACAATCCTGACCTAACTGTGGTACATTTCCTCTACAAGGTATTATAAACGCCATATTAAAATTATTAAATTAATAAACTACCATTACATTAAATACTTTTTCCATCTGTTCAACAACATACGAAGATGAACAGTTGAAATTATTAACAATCAAGGCAAATGCGATTTTTTTTCCTGAATCGGAATCAATGTAACCGGAATAAGCCTTTACCCTGTTTAAAGTGCCGCTTTTAGCTCTAATTTTACCGTGTCCCAATTGATTTTTACATACCCCTGATAAAGTACCCGAACAACCAGCTAAAGGTAAAGTTGAAAGAAAATCTTTGTAATTGAAAGACTTGTACATCTCGTTCAACAAAGAACAAAAATGTTTTGCACTAATTGCATTTGAACGCGATAATCCACTTCCATCTTTGATGTACAAACCTTTAAAATCGATTTTATTACTCCAAAATTTTTCTAATTGTTTCAAAGAACTTTCTGTACTGCCATTCCCTGTCAACTTATAACCAGATAAACATAACAATTCTTCAGCAAAAAGATTTACACTTTTCATATTAGTATGTGAAGCGATTGAAAGAACCGACTGTCCTGTATGCGTATAAATTAACTTAAAACCATCTCGATATCTAATAAATTCTTCATTCGTATCTAATTGTCGAGCAGTTTTAATTCCATTTACTAAAATACCGTTTACTTTTAATGATTTTTCAAACTCAAAAGCTAACTGAAATTCAGGATCAGGCATGCTGCCTTTAACAACAAAGGCTTTCGAATTAATTGGCAATGTACCATTTCCAAATCGATCAATAGAATAAGGCGCTCCAAAAATAAAAGAATTGTCCCCATTCTTTTTAGAAGAAGTAATATAATTATGGAATTGGAAATTAAGTATTTGAGGAAAAATTGATACTAATTCTGTTTTTGCTCCTACATAACTTCCAGTTTTAAATGTATATCGTAGCATATTATCGTACACAACTAAACCTGAAGGACCAGCTCCATAATAATTACCCATATCAGACCAATTCCAGCCGTCGGGGGCACCCGAATAACCAAACTCAGAACCATCTAAAATTAAAGAACCAGTAATTGATTTAACACCTATTTTTTTTAATGTATCACACCAATCTTGTAGAAATTTATTTTCTTTTCCTTCATCGGTAAAATACTTACTGCCCAAAGAAGCATCCCCACCACCTCTGATCCATAAATTTCCATTTAAAATACCATTTGAATCTAATTTCCCTTCAATGTAAAATCTAGTTAAAGGCTTGTAATCAGGCCCCAACACTTCAAAAGCAGTTGCTGTAGAAAATAATTTTGTAATAGAAGCAGGTTGTAAAGAAGTATTCGAATTCAATTCAGCGATTGTTTCATTAGTAGATAAATCAATGGCACAAAATGAAATAGAAGCATTTGTAAAAGCTGTATTATTTTTAAAAAACAAAATCGCATCTTGAACAGAATTTTGTCCAAATGAATATTGAAGTATGAATAATGTAAAAATTAAAAAAGAACTTAGTATCTTCACGTTTATTTTTTGATAAAATTGAGAATAAAATTGTTACTACAAATGATAGAGACTCAAAACTTTTTAACATTCATTTGACTAAAACAATTTTATTTTCCAACAAAGTACGAATATATAAATAGATAAAATGCCAAAAATATTAAGGATAATCAATCGTTTTAATATAGGAGGACCTACTTATAACGCCACTTTTTTAACTCGCTATATATCTAACGATTATGAAACCTTGTTAATAGGAGGTTGTCATGAAGAAGGAGAAGCAGATTCATTACACATTCTTGAACAATATGACTTAGACCCTTTGCTTATTCAAGAGATGCAACGAATCCCTAGCTTTAAAGGTGATAGGGCCGCTTACAAAAAAATCAAACAAATAATTCAAGAATTCAAGCCCGACATTGTACATACACATGCTGCAAAAGCAGGAGCTTTAGGTAGAAAAGCAGCTTTTGCATGCAAAGTACCTATCGTTATACATACGTTTCATGGGCATGTATTCCATTCTTACTTTGGGAAAGTAAAAACATCGATTTTTAAATTAATTGAAAGACGGTTAGCAAAAAAATCAGATGGAATTATTGCTATATCAGAAATTCAAAAAAACGAATTAGCAGAAATACACAAAATTTGTCCAGCTTCAAAAATACACGTGATTCCATTAGGATTTGATTTAGAGAAATTTCATTTAAACAAAATAGAAAATAGAAAAATCACAAGAGAAAAATTTAATATCTCTCAAGATGAAATAGCAATTGCAATAGTCGGCAGGCTCGCTCCGATAAAAAACCATTCATTATTTTTAGATGTCGTAGAAAAGACATTGGCAGAAACAACTAAAAAAATTCGGTTTTTTATTGTTGGGGATGGAGAAGAAAGAGAACGAATTGAACTACGAGTGAATCAAATCATCGAAAAACATGGCAGGGTTATTGAGATGACATCGTGGATAAAAAATATTGGCGAATTCAATTCTGGAATGGACATACTCTGTTTAACATCTGATAATGAAGGTACTCCCGTTAGTCTGATTGAGGCGCAAGCAGGAGGTTTACCGATTGTTACAACAGATGTTGGAGGAGTAAAAGACATCGTTTTAAACGGAGAAACAGGATGGGTAGTTCCTAAAAATAATATATCTTTGTTTACAGAAAAATTAGTCCTATTAATCGAAGATGAAACAGAACGACTACGGCTATCTGAAAAAGGATGGGATTTTGTGAAAAGCAAATTTCACTATACCATTTTGGTAAAGAATATGGAGGAATATTATCAATACTTATTGAATAAAAAGAAAAAATAAATGACCTTTTGGAAAATATATAAATTTACTGGATTAATACTAATAATTCTATCCATTAACAGTTGCGGAATTAATGGTAACATGATGTTTAAGACTCCAAAAGACGGGTCTTTTGTTTATGATTCAATTCCATTAAGGCCACAAGAAGATTATAAAATTTCTATTGATGATAAAATCACTTTTTCACTTACCACAAATAATGGCAAAAGTTTAATAGAAGGTCTTACTGGCACATCTACTTTTGGAGTTTCAGGAGGTAATTTAGGAGGTAATTTAGGTATAAATGAATATATTGTAAGATCAAATGGATTCATTGAATTGCCTGTACTTGGGGATTTAAAAATAGAAGGATTAACAATAAAAAGGTGTGAGGACACCTTAGAATATTTATTCAAAAACCAATACCAAGACCCATTCGTTCAATTAAACGTAACCAATAGAAGATGTGTTGTTTTTTCAGGAAATGGAAGTTCAGCTGCTATTGTACCAATTATAAATCTAAATACAACATTACTAGAAATTTTAGCAGCAACTGGTGGGATTTCTCAACGAGGAAAAGCACGAGTAATTAAAGTTTTTCGAAAAGTGGGTGAAAAAAGAGAGATATACCACATAGATGTATCTACGATAGATGGATTAAAATATGCTGATATGATTATTCAAGGAAACGATTATATTTATGTAGAGCCTCGACCTCAAATCATAATGGGAGCAATTGCAGAGTGGGCTCCAATATCGAGTTTAATCACTGCAAGTGTATTAATTTTCACATTAATTAAAACATTATAAATTGAAAGAGAAAGCAAAAATAGTCAACAAAGAATTTGATGCTCAAATACTTTTTACAGTCTTAAAAAGACATTGGTGGACCCCCTTAATTTTAATGTTTGTTTTTTGGACGTTTGCATTTTTTTATATTCGCTATACAAAACCAACATTTGAATCTACCATGCTCTTGCAGTTGGGGAGTAGAGACAATGCTAAAGAAGTGATGGCCATTCAAGGAATTGATCGAGGTGATGGAGATATGTACTCTGAAATAGAACTTCTAAAGTCACAACTCCTTTTTATTCAAGCAATTAAATCATTAAATTACCACACGAGTGTTTTCTCTAAAGGCTCAATAATGATCGATGATAAATACAAATCTGGAGACTTTCATGTACAACCATTTGACCTAAGAGATTCTTCATTAGTAGATGTTCCAATTATTTTAACTGTTGATGATCAACAGAATGTTTATTTAGATTACATTCATTTAGGTAGAAAATTTGGAGCTAAAGGAAAATTAGATCATCATTTAAAAAATGAGCATTTTGACATAATAATTAAAGCAGATAATATAACTGAATTGAAAAAAGCTTCAGAAGTGAATCAAATTTATTTTCAATTTAACAATGTAGTCAACCTAAGTAACCGACTTATGGCGGGCTTACAAGTTATTCCTGCAAATGAAGCTGCCAAAACGATCCAATTATTGTACTCTGGCACTCATCCTCAAATGTGTCATGACATAGTATTAGCAGTATCTTCAGCTTTTTTAAATTTTGACGAGAATATAAAACGCCAAAGTGATGAAAATGTATTGAAATTCATAGACGAACAATTAGAATCATTGTCTTTTCAATTAGCGAAATCACAAGATAGCATTATGATGCTTCAAAGGAATACTGATTTCATGGTGCCTTCTCAATTTGAAACTACAATTTATGGAGATGTTTCAAAACTATCAGAAGAATTAGTAAAACTAGAAGAAGAAATTAGAATCATCAAAAATGTTGGGTTAAAATTAAAAATGGATCCCAATCGATTAGAGGTCTATAAACTTCTTCCAGAAATGTTAGGTAAAAGTTACGAAGTTTTAGTTACAGATAAAATTAGTGAATTATTAGTTCTATTGGAAAAAAAAGAAACCTTATTGTATGATGTAACAGAAGAACATACTGGAGTAAAAGCTTTAAACCAAAGAATTCTTTTAAAATCAAATTCTATTATTAAAAGTTTAGGAGTTGTTTATGAAAGATTGAAAAGTGAAGAAATGGAATTAACTAATAAAATTTCAATATCACAAGCACGAGTAAGTGGACTTCCTGAGCAAAAAATTGAGTTTGGTAGATTAAATAGAATTCAAGACTTAAATGAACAATATTTTAATTTGTTAACTGAAAACAAGTTTTTATATTCAATTTCCGATGCAGGATACACCAGAAACAATCAGATGTTAAGCTTACCAACAATGAGTGAAGTTGCTATGTCTCCTAATAAAAGTTTAATTTATATGTCATTTATTGCTATTGGATTAATTTTAGGAGTCGGATTACTATTTGTGAAATTCCTTACATTCAACGAAATAAATTTATTGGATGATTTGAATAAATTATTACCGAATAATGTAACAACTTTGGGAGGAGTTCCTTTGGTTAAAAATGCAATGCAACATTCTCAATTACTCGCCTTAGATTATCCAAAATCACAATTAGCTGAAGCATTTAGAAATATTCGGACGAATCTTAACTATATAAAAACATCTTACCAAACAATTGCAATAACCTCTTCTATTTCTGGAGAAGGGAAAACTTTTGTTGCGCTTAATTTAGCTGGAATTTTGGCTATGTCGGGAAAGAAAACTATATTAATTGATTTAGATCTTAGAAAGCCAAAAATCCATTTAGGGTTTAATGTTGAGAATGATCGAGGAATGAGTGGTTTAATAATAGATCAATATTCAATTGAAGATTGTATTCAAAAATCTCAAATAGAAACATTGGATTTTATAACTGCTGGACCTATCCCTCCAAATCCATCAGAGTTAATTATAAGCGATAGTTTTAAAGCTAAATTAGAAGAACTTAAAAAAATATATGATATTATAATAATTGACAACCCCCCTGTTGGTTTAGTTTCAGATGGAATTAAAAATCTAACAGATGCCGATATTCCTATTTATGTGTTTAAATCTCACTATTCGAAACGAACCTTTATTAAAAAAATAGATGATTTATTTGAAATGCAACAATTAAAATCTTTGAATGTGATTTTAAATGGTGTGAAATCAAGCAGAAAAAACGGATCTTATGGTTATGGTTATGGCTATGGTTATGGAGGTTATGGAGGTTATGGAGGTTATGGAGGTTATGGAAATGAGGATAGCTATTTTCAAGAAAAAGAATCCAATAGTCTTTTTCTCCGAGTATTAAAAAAAATAGGAATTCTTAAATTATTGAGAAGATGGTTATAAAAAATTGTAAAATAGAAGGTTTATATACAATTGAACCAAAAGTATTTGAAGATTCAAGAGGTATTTTTTATGAGACATTTAATGAAAAAATATTTAAAGAAAAGACAGGTCTAGACTTGACTTTCTGTCAAGATAATGAATCATATTCAAAAAAAAATGTTTTGAGAGGATTGCATTTTCAAAACCCTCCATTTTCTCAAGGAAAACTAGTGAGGGTTATATCTGGTCGGGTAATTGATGTTGCTGTTGATCTTCGAAAATCTTCAAAGACCTACGGTCAATATGAAATCATCGAGCTTTCTGATGAAAATAAAATACAATTTTGGATTCCACCTGGATTTGCACATGGTTTTATAGCGTTAGAAGATAACTCTATATTTAATTACAAATGCACTAATTACTATTCCCCTGTTTCTGAGAGAACTATACAATGGGATGATGAAAAATTAAATATACAATGGCCAATTAATCAACCTATTATTTCTGAAAAAGATCAAAAAGGAATAGATTTTACTACCTTTGTATCTGAATTTGAATGATCGTATAAGTTTTGCATAAAATTTTAGAGTTAATTGGGTTTTGTCTTGGGGGGATTTTAATCTCTGTAATTTGTAATGAAGTACTTCTTCGGTTTTCAAAATCTTTAGGTATCCGAAACAATAATGATGTTGTTATTAGGTGGAGTAACGAATCGAAACCATCATTAGGTGGTGTAAGTTTCTTTATAGTCTTCTTATTTACATCAATTATATATTCAATTATGTATTTTGAGAAAAACATATTCCATGATTTTGAATATGTTGGATTAATTATAGCTGGATCCATTGCATTTTTAATGGGACTTGCAGATGATGCTTACAATACAAAACCTTTTGCGAAATTAGCTGTACAAATTCTTTGTGGTTTTATTTTTATTTGGACAGACACAAAATTAGATTTATTTCATGCTGATTTTCTAGATGGACTGGTAACAATAATTTGGGTTGTAGGTATAATGAATTCTTTAAATATGTTAGATAATATGGATGGGATAACAGGTACAACTGTTTTATTTATTTTAATAACCTGTCTTGCCTCAGGATGGATTTTAACTGGATTCAATACTCAGATCTGGTCGATTTCGTTAGTAGCAATGATTGGTGGTTTAGTTGGTTTTCTGTATTATAATGTAAACCCATCCAAACTTTTTATGGGAGATGCTGGTAGTCAATTTATTGGGCTATTTGTAGCTTTTTTCTCCATAAAATATTTATGGAATGTTGGGCATGATACTTCGCATGGTTCTTGGTTAGGAATCATCATTACGCTGATCGCTTTTACACCAGCAGCTGCTGATACGTTTACAGTAGTAATCAATCGTTTAAAGAAAGGGCAGTCGCCGATGGTTGGAGGAAAGGATCACACCACCCATCATTTGGTATATGCTGGGTATAAAGATAAAACTGTATGGTATATTTTTACTGTAATTGGATTTATATCGTGTGTTTTAGCCATTTCAATGATTGATTTAGTGAAGCGCGACGTAACGCTTCCTATTATTTTATCGAGTGCCTACTTTTTGATTGTATTTGGTTTTTTATATAGAAATACAATCAAATACAAAGCCCCTTAAAAGAATAAACCCTATCAATCATATATCTGATGGAAAAATCAAACGATTTATTTGAATACGGCGCAATTGAAATTTTTGGAGCTAGGGAGCATAATTTGAAAGATATTGATCTTAAAATTCCTCGAAATAAATTAGTTGTTTTCACTGGATTAAGTGGTAGTGGAAAATCATCTTTAGCTTTTGACACCATTTTCGCTGAAGGACAAAGAAGATATATAGAAACTTTTTCTTCTTACGCTCGTCAATTTTTAGGAGGATTGGAACGGCCAGATGTAGACAAAATTGATGGGTTAAGTCCAGTGATTTCTATCGAACAAAAAACAGTTTCTAAAAGTCCCCGTTCTACAGTAGGTACAATCACAGAAGTATATGATTTTCTGCGACTTCTTTACGCGCGAGTTGGAATTGCCTATTCCTATAATTCTGGGGAACAAATGGTGAAGTATTCCGATGAACAAATTGTTGATTTAATTATAGAAAAATACGAAGGGAAAAAAGTAATCCTATTAGCACCTAAAATCAAAGGTCGAAAAGGACATTATAGAGAATTATTCGAGCAAATTCTAAAAATGGGATTTACAAAAGTTCGGGTAAACGGAGCGCTGGAAGACATTGAAAAAGGTCTTAAATTAGATCGTTACAAAGTTCATGATATAGAAATTGTAATTGACCGTCTATTAATTTCGAAAAACGACAGAAAAAGAATCTATGACTCGGTTGTTACTTCGATGAAACACGGGAACAAAGAAATGATGTTGATGGATTTTGAAACAAATGCAACCCGTCATTTTAGTAGAACATTAATGTGTCCTACTTCAGGAATTAGTTATCCTGAACCTGAACCAAGTTTGTTTTCATTTAATTCACCTTATGGCGCTTGTCAGTCGTGTAGTGGATTGGGGGAAGTTTCAGAAGCTAATATTGAGAAAATTATTCCAAATCCAAAATTATCGATAAAAAAAGGTGGATTTGCACCGTTAGGAGAATATAAAAATGGGTGGATTTATGATAAATTAGATAGCTATTTATCCCAAGAAGGTTTTTCAATTTCAACTCCTTTGGAAGATATTCCAGAAGAAATAATGAATGTTTTATTGTATGGAAATGATGGATTAGAAATAGTTGGAAAGAAAGAAGTGGTTCGTTTTGAAGGAATTATCACTTTTATTTCTCGTCATTCAGAGGAAAGTACAGCAGGAGTTCAAAGATGGGCACAAACGTTCATGAATAAAGTGAATTGTCCTACCTGTGAAGGAACACGATTACGAAAAGAGGCGCATTATTTCAAAATTGACAATCAACACATTGGAACTCTTTCTTCAATGGATTTAAGCGAATTGAAAAATTGGTTTGATCAATTGGAAAGCAAATTATCCGTATCGCAATTGTTGATTGGTACTGAGATTTTAAAAGAAATTAATACCCGTTTAACTTTTATTTTAGATGTAGGCTTAGAATACCTAACGCTTCATCGGTCTGCAAAAACACTTTCAGGTGGCGAAGCGCAAAGAATTAGGTTAGCAACTCAGATTGGTTCAGAATTGATGAACGTATTATACGTTTTAGATGAGCCAAGTATAGGATTGCATCAACGTGATAATACCAGATTAATAAATTCGTTAAAAAAATTAAGGGATGCTGGTAATTCCGTAATTGTTGTAGAACATGATAAAGAAATGATTGAAGCTGCAGATTTTGTAGTTGATATTGGACCTGGCGCAGGAATTCATGGAGGAAGAATAATGAATGCTGGAACTCTTGATAATCTAACCAGTAGAGATTCACTCACAACACAGTATCTTCAGGGTAAAATGAAAATTGAAATTCCTAAAAAAAGACGAAAAGGAAATGGTAAATTTTTAGAATTAATTGGAGCGACTGGACATAATCTTAAAAATGTAAATTTAAAAATTCCTTTAGGCACACTTTGTTGTGTGACAGGAGTTTCTGGTAGTGGTAAATCATCTTTAATAAACCACACCCTCTACCCTATTTTATTGGCTCATATTTATAATGGCGTAAAAAAACCATTGCCTTATAAATCGATTAAAGGAATTGAAAACTTAGACAAAGTAATTGAAATCGATCAAAGTCCTATCGGAAGAACACCCCGATCAAATCCAGCAACATACACTAATATGTTTACCGAGATTCGATCTTTATACGCTGCGCTTCCAGAAGCTCAGATTAGAGGATACAAACCAGGTAGATTTTCATTCAATGTAAAAGGTGGGAGATGTGAAACCTGTGGCGGTGGTGGACTAAAATTAATTGAAATGAATTTTCTTCCAGATGTATATGTAGAATGTGAAACATGTAATGGAAAAAGATATAATCGTGAAACATTAGAAGTTCGGTATAAAGGAAAATCAATCAGTGATGTGTTGGACATGACAATTGCTGATGCAATGGTGTTTTTTGAAAAAATTCCTAAAATTCATCGACCACTTGAAACCTTGGTTTCTGTTGGGCTGGGGTATATTAAATTAGGTCAACCCTCTACAACATTATCGGGAGGAGAAGCTCAACGAATAAAACTATCTACAGAATTAGCTAAAAAAAGCACCGGAAATACCGTTTACATTATGGATGAACCATCAACAGGTTTGCATTTTGAGGATATTCGTATGCTTTTGATTGTTTTGCAACGACTTGTAGATGAAGGAAATACCATACTTGTTATTGAACACAACTTGGATATTGTTAAAGTAGCCGATTATATTATTGATATTGGACCTGAAGGCGGTAAAGGTGGAGGACAACTAATTTGTGA
>Ga0105054_10005197_pt1 | contig 18848 bp, 14 predicted proteins | sample BON02_FD_78091 | JGI IMG/M metagenome (GOLD analysis project Ga0105054, IMG submission 78091) | Freshwater microbial communities from Lake Bonney liftoff mats and glacier meltwater in Antarctica - BON-02 (megahit assembly) | ecosystem: Environmental > Aquatic > Freshwater > Ice > Glacier...
TATAGTCGGTGTTCTTTATTCGTTTCCGCCAATTCAGTATATAAAAAACTATAGGTTGTGCCTGCAATAAAACGTTGCTCAAAGCTTCTTCTTAGGAAGTTATTGCCGTTTAATATCGAGTCGAATGCAGGGCTGGTTTGAGCTAAACCCGTAAAACTTACTGCCAAGGGCTGGTATTCTTGAGATACAAAACGGTTCTTCTGCCATTGAAAGCCGTAACCAAGTTGTGCAGCATTGAGTCGGTATAAATCTACCCGGTTGAGACTGCTGGCACCCAACACAAAACGCGTTTTAGGCACACCATAACCCATCTTTTGGTTAATCTCAAAAGGAACTATAAGTCGAGGCACAACTAATTCGGTTTGTAGGCTGACTTCATAGGCAAACAAGCCCGTTTGTCGCCCGCCAGCCAGCTGCGTTTCAAAACCAAACTTTCCAGTGAGTTGAAGTAGCTCGCCGCCTTTAAATAAATTACGATTTTTATAATTTGCCAGTAAAGCAGGCCCCACAAAATTGTTCGATTTAGAAAGCGCCTGAGCTTCAAACCGCAAGGCCCTTTTGTTGTGCGGCGACAAATAAACCGCTACATCTAGAAGTGCCTCCCCCTGCTTGTTAAAACGAATACTATCACCCGTGCTGTAGTTAATTTGAACATACTTAAAATTACCTACCGAGCTCAGCCGGTTGGTGGTAACCCTTTGGTTCGTTAAACTGTACGCATCTTTTGGTGCAAATTGCAGGTAATTGCTCAAATACCTCGGCTTGAAAGTTTCCTCCTCCTCTACATAGGCTATTTTATCGAAGTAAACCGTATCTCCAGCATCACTACCATCGGTTCTGATTTGGTGATTGGGAAAGATGGTAATACCCGACAAACGGTAGGGATACTTGGCTTCTGGGGGGGTAGCCTTTTTTATTGAAAGATAAAGTTTGAACGTCCGATCACCTTGGCTGGTATCTACCCGAAAAATGAGGTAATCGGGGTTAAACTGATAAAAACCTTCATTTTTGACCGTGATATCAAGCCTTTCTCTTTCTGCTTTTAGTCTTTCTAAGTCGTAGCGTTCACCTATGCGCCAATCTGTACTGAGCAAGCCATCGCGTAAAATTTTATTGAGCAGCGTACTATCTCCGAGATACGTGTATTCTTGAAGACGGTATGGACTTTCCAACTTCGCCGTATAGGTGATGTAGTATTTTTTGCGTTTGACCGTAGTCGTTTCTGTTATCTCGTGATCGAAAAACCCTCTGTTTTCAAGTCGGTTCGTGAGTAACATTTTGGTGCGTTCAATAGATATTTCAGCGGCATATACCGGCTTCTCACCAAATTTTTTGTTCAAATACCGGCCCACTTTACGTGTTTTTGGCCGTTGAGCCCTGTAGTACAACCACAGCGGAGTGCGTAACCCCAAAAAGCTGGCATTGGGATCAGGTTGGAATACATCTTCCATTTCCTGTTGCAACGCTTTAGGTTCATTCACTCCTGAATCCATTTTAATCCTCAGCGTCGACCCGCCGTACAAAACTTCAGCTTCGGGCACAAAACGCTGTACGCGACAACTTGCCAGGGCAATTATTACCCATCCACCGAGCAATATCCGTTTCATCATGGCTGTTCCTCCGGCTTTATTTCCGCTTGAGGAACAACGGGTTTTTTCTTGCGCAACAATTCATCAAAACCATTAAACTCCCGGCTTAACACCAACGATAAGCCGGTTACCACCAAGGGCCCTTCGGCTAAACCCTCCTGCTGGTTGCGGCGAAATCCGCGCAGTCGGTAAGCACCATCCGTACTAAGTCGATATTCAACACTCACGTCGCCTATGATATCGTTGCTGGCCTGAGGACTGCCCTGTACATCTACTTGGCGGCCTACCTCCACGGCCAAACGATTATCTAAGAAGCTTTTTCGCACGTTGACATTTAGCTGCGTACGATCCTGAGCTTGTCCAGAGGTATAATCCGTATAACTATTTAAGTCCATATTCAGATCTACACCTTTGACGTATTGGGAGGAAAGGCTGTTCAACTGACTGCTTAATAACTGACTAACACTGGAACGCGCCATAGCACTGGCCCCATTTCCTCCTCCGTTACTGGCACCATCGGGTACAAATCGGTTCAGGACCATGAGTGAAAAAACCTGTTTGTTCAAATCGCTTTCCTGTTGGTTCAACTGTTGTAGGCGGGCATATACGTTACCATCCAGCGCACTTCGTTGTAGTTCAGGCATGTCAAGCCTAAAAGAAATACTTGGCTTCAAAAGATTTCCTTCGATGTTCATATACACCTCAAAAGGCAAATCCTGGCGGTAACGCGTTCTGGTGCTTTCATCGGCACCGCTCAACTGTGCCGACATCAAATCGCTGGCACTTGTTTTAATTCTATATAAAGCCTGCAAGTCCAGGGTTGCATCGGTGATGTCGCCGTTCCAAGTGATACGGCCTCCCGGCACCAATTCAAATTTGCGTTTTACGAGCTCATACAAACTGAGGTCGTATTGACCCCGGCGAATTTCATAGACACCCGTCATGCTACTTCTGCCGTTGGTATAGATATCGTACTTCAGATTGGCTTCGCCCGAAACGCTAAGTTGATCGCCTGATCGTTCATCCATAATCAGTATCAATTCGCTCTCTTTGTCGACCTCCAACAAGCTTTTTAATCGCATGCCCAAAAAAGGCGTAGTTTGTTGTTCCTGAAAATCGATGAGGGTATCCGTTTTCGGGTCGATGCGGCTGAAAATAACAACTCCTTCTCTTTCGACCACATCCAACTGAGATTCCGGAATGATGATATACAATTTACTGCCCTTATTTAATCGGGCACGTGCATCTATGATTGGCTTGGAAGGAGAACCACTTATGCTCAGGTCCAAATTCATCCGCAAAACGCCAAAATAGAGGTCGTTATCCGCTCGAGTAGAGTTCAAAACCCTAAAATCCTGGGTTTTCAACTTTAAATCAAGTGCCGCTTCGGGGCGTCCTCCTGTTAAAATTCGTCCGTCGATACGCATGATTTGTTTGTTCTCGTCGGTGAGCTCGAATTGATTGATGACTAGGCCTTCCCGATTAAAACGTATGACCTTTTCGCCCAAACCAAAGCTGCTGTTAAAGGCTGCTATTTTAAGGTTAGCCCCTTTAAACTGCATCTCGCCAACATAAACCGGGCTACTCAATGGTCCGTTAATCTCTAGTTTACCGAGCAGTTCACCTCTGGCTTCGCGTATGGCACTGTCGCTCAGCACCACCAATTGTTTGAGCGCAAAACGTTTTAAATCAAGCTCCATGTCCAAAGTGGTTCCTGATGCTGGCATGCGATAATTGCCCGCGACGGTTAAGTCGATGTCTGGTCCTTTTACAGCGGCGGATATTTGATAATCGTTTTTCGCCGGCATGGTAGCATCGAGCTTCAAATCACCCAAAACCTGCCCAAATATGGCGAGGTCTGTGACACGCAACACCGATAAAAGTCCACTTTGGCCTTGATCATCCACTAGCGCGATGTAGCCACTCAATGCTCCAGCTGCTAACAAAGTATCGGCTTGCAATACGCTGGTAAGCGCTGCCAACGGAAAATCTTCGGCGGTTACCCGAATTTCTGTCGGGGTGGAGCTAACGTTTAGTTTTTGCGCGTTGTGGCTGAGGGTAAAATCAGAAAATTCAAGTTTTTCACCGAAGGTTATCCGATTGTTGGGATGGGCTTGCCAAAGCTTGCGGTTAAAAAGTGTGCTGTCAGGAAGCAGGCTGATATAGCGATTGTTCTTCTGCCAGCCGCCTTGACTTTCAAGCCGGAAAACAGGCTCCTGAAGTACATCTTTCACCACAAAGCGGGCGTAGAGTAAAGAGTCTACTACACGCATATCGAGTCTGGTTTGGTGTATATCGACCTGCCCTTGTTGTAAACGGTCAAAACCGGCTTTGAGCTTCAGTCCCTTTTCTGCTTCGAAATCAAGAAAGAGGTTGCGTACAGCGCTGCCTTGATAATCAAGGTTTTTGACCTGCGCCAAAACAGCAAGCTGATGTTTGTTTTGGTCGAATTTGAAACTAAACTGACCAGAATCCAATGCCGATAAGCCCGGCAGCAACACCTCGCGCAGTAAGCGGGTGTCGTGCAGGCTAAAATTGCCTTCGGCCACCATATCCACACGTGAACTATCGGTGATACCGCTGCTGTCCAGTTTCCATTGGGCCCTTAATTCATTGGTTACCGCAGCCAATAAGGCCTCCAGACCAGCATTCGCTTTAAAAGCACCACTAATTACATCACTTTCTAGCGCCAACTGGGTAGTAGATGGCGCCATACTTCCCGTTAAATCAAAGTTTTGAAGCGGATAGGCCAAACCATCTTGCAAAACTAAACCGTCGCGTAGCTCGAGCTGTGCCTCTAGGCTATCAACCGTTCCGTGCCCGCTTGCATCCAACAAAAACCGCAGCTCAAAGGGTTCATCTCTAAATCCGAGTCTTTTTAAATCGGCTCTGTCCAGTTGTGCGTACAACTTATACGCTGGCCAAATGCTGTCGAGGGTTGCGCTGGCATTTATCGCTAGACCGAGTGCGGTGTCCTGGTGATTTATCGTGGCTTCCCATAGTCCAGCAGCAGCTTTTGCCTCCAGAACCAGCGCTTTGTAATCGTAGCCTTGGTATTGTAGCTGATTAAAATCAATACTGGCCGTAACTTCCATGGTTTTTGGGTCGAAACCACTGCCCCTGAGGGTGCTTACCCAGCCTACCTCACCCAATAAGCTATCGTTCAACAGTCGACCTACATCCAAAGCCCGTGCGCTAAGTTGCATTTCGTAGCTTGGTTGTGCTTTTTGTAAGCCATTCACTTCAGCAGCGCCAGTGACCACACCCTGATCGGCCTGCAAATCGAATTGTATAGCGGCCGTTTCTCGGTTAAAAGTTGCTGATCCTTTTACGGCCGTGGCTGCCGGATACCGATACCCTTCCGCTTTGGCCAACAAATTCAAATCGTGGGCTGTGCTGCTCGCTTCAAAGTGAGGCAGGCTAATGTCACGCTTCAAACTATCCATGGGCGCATTCAGCGTGGCTGAAAAAGCAAGCGTAGTGGCCTCTCCCCAAGCCAACTCCCACGCATCCAACTGCATGGCGTTAATGTTGCCGGTCATGGTTCCTGAAACGGCCAGCGGCCAAGGGATAAAACGATTGATAGTCGTGTCTTTTGCCAATTCAGGGGCGAAAAATAAGGCGTCTTTAAGCGATAAAAGGGTGCCGTCGGCGAGTTGAATTGAAACTTGTTGTTCAAGTGGTTTGGCTAATACCGACTGAAAAGTGCTGTAATTCACTTTTACTTCAGCCGATAACGTGCTGTTATCTGTTTCGAGCTCCAAATCCTGCAAGCTGGTCTCGGTTGCGGTGGTGGTGAGTTGAAAAGAGGTGCGTACAGCCAGTCCACATTTTTCACGGGCATCTAACAGCAACTTCTTCCAAGCAATCTCCCCTTTCGCCCCGCTGAGTTCTTTCAGCTGAAGCTCGTTGAGCTGAAGCACCATATCGGCTGGATTAAATACAGCGGGGGTGGGCTTGCTCCCTTTTTCTTGAATGCGTATGGCATAATTGGTTATGCCTAGTTCGGTCAGACTATACCGCCAAGCAGGCCATTCAAATGTTGCTGTTTCGGAAGCTTCCGGCTTTACCGCGGTGGCTGCCTCAAAAGTCAAAGCCAGATCGAGACTATCGGAAAACAAACTGCCAAATTGGAGTGCTTCGCCAGCTAGGTCGATGGTGGCTTCGTCCAGCGTTAAACTATTTAAGCTGGTATGCAACGTCTGACTTCCTGGCTGTTCCAGTTTGTAACGAATATTTTTTAGGTCGATGTTTTTAAGTCTGATCCAGGGTCCGGCCGTAGGGCTGGTAGTTGTACTCGTGGGTGACGGATGTAGGCGCATGCTGCCGTCGAGACCAACTACTTTAAGGGAATTAACCCCAAAACGCAGTTTATCTAGGTCTACTTCATCCGGGTCGAGTTCCAAAAGCACCAATTGGAGCTGGTAATCGTCGCCGTTCAGGTCGCTGTGGTAGTGCAACCGAAGCTTGGCTAAATTCACATCCGATAACGTGAGTTGCAGGGGTTTGGAAGCTGCCGTGTCGGCTACTTTCGGCTCGGTGCTGGCAAAGGCATCCAATAGATAGGAGAAATTAAAGCTGCTGTCCTGTTTTTGAACTATGTGGGCGACTACATCTTCCCAATACAGCGGCTTTAAGCTGATCTTACCATTATACAATGGCAGCAGATAAATACCTGCTTGCAATTGGCCACTATATAGTAAAGTATCGCCGTTCTGGTCGGGTATAAACAACCCATTTAACGCAATGCTCCCATTGTAGGTGAAGCTAAAACCTTCTACTTGTACGGCAGCACCCGTTTCTTTGGCCAGATAAGCGGCGGCTTGCTGTCCCAACCACCGCTGAATGACGGGTATACGCAGTAAGATAAACAGGAGTATGAGCCCGACCAACACAGTCAGCATGCTCCAGCCCAAAAAGCGACCGGTTTTTTTTATCCAGGCAGGTATGGTAAACAAATGAGAAATGCTAGGATTAAAGATACCAGCCATAACGGCCGAATACGAAAAACTGATTAATAAGCGTGAATTTTGTAATTAAAAGGATGCCTACCCCCGGGAATTACGTCAGCTAGGCGTTATTTTCGCCGCGCAGCCTTATGGCAGCGCCATCGCTCAAGTGGGCAATTTTTATCTGGCAGCTCAACCTACTGTAGGCGGTGGTATTAAAGAGCGTATCAAGCATGTCTAATTCAGCGTCGGTGGGCGGGTTGGCTTCTCCTTCGCGCAATTCAATGTGACAAGTGGCACACAATGCCATGCCGCCGCAGGTAGCCAAAATAGGGTAATCGCTGCCTTTGAGCACCTCCATCAGGCTCAGCCCCATATCTGTAGGGACGGTTATGGGAGTTTTCTCTCCATTTTCTTCATCCACAAAAAAGGTGATATCTCCCATTAGAAGGTGTGTATACCATTTACGGTAGTGTATTTAAAGCTTAATTTTTGCTCTGGATACACATGTTTAAACGCACTTTGGGCCATCAATGCGGCTTCGTGGAAGCCACATAAAATCAACTTCAACTTACCGGGATAGATATTGATATCGCCTACGGCAAAAATGCCAGAGATGTTCGTTGAATAATCCACTACGTTCACCATAATCGCGCTTTTATCAAGATTGAGACCCCAATCTTCTATTGGGCCGAGTTTTGGACTCAGACCAAAAAGTGGGATAAGATAATCGGTATCGTAAGTGGTGACCTCTTTTTGTTTGTTGCTTATGGAGACTGCTGTTAACTGTCCGTCGCCATGCAAGGCGTCCAAACCGGAACCCAATAGCAGTCGGATTTTACCTTTTTGCGCCAATTCAGCCACCTTTTCAGCTGAATCGATTGCTCCACGGAAACTTTCGTTGCGGTGTACCAGCGTCAGTTCGCTAGCGATATCGGCAAGGAATATGGCCCAGTCTAGGGCGGAATCGCCACCACCAGCGAGCATTACCTTTTTATTCCGGTATTTTTCAGGGTCAAGTATCATATAGCTGACCCCTTTGTTTTCGTAGGCTTCCAGCCGTGGCAACTCCGGTTTCCTAGGCTCAAAACAACCCAATCCGCCGGCGATTACAATCACTTTGGCTGCGATTTGTGTTCCCCTATTGGTGGTCACCACAAAACTTCCATCGGCCTGGCGTACCATACCCTCTACCCGTTCGCCCAGTGTAAAAGTGGGGTTGAATGGGGCAATCTGCTCCATGAGCCTATCTACCAATTCACCGGCAAGCACAGTAGGGTAGCCTGGTATATCGTAGATCGGTTTTTTGGGATAAATTTCGGACAACTGACCCCCTACCTGTGGCAAAGCGTCGATCAAATGACACCGCATTTTGAGGAGGCCGGCTTCGAATACAGCGAACAAACCAACGGGGCCGGCGCCAACTATGCAAATATCAGTATTGATCATATTTTGAGATGCGTGCAAAAATACATGATTCAGATAGTTTTATCTGACTATTTTGCGCTCCTTTAAAACCTGCGAAACCTCAAAAAGTTCCGAGAAATTGGCTGTTAATAGCTGGAGTCTGGCTATAAAAATGGTTCATGCGAGACGTCCTATCGCTTTAAAGCGACCAAAAACGTGTTCTCCATGTGGACTATCAGGAAGCTCCTCCGTGAGATCTTGACCGGCCCAATGTTCATAATGTTTGCCATTACGCCACATTTTACTCTGGCTTACATCGTAAATAATGCCTTGATAAGCTATCCAGATTTCAGCACGGTCCTGACCGTTGCGCAAGGCGAGCTGAGCCCGACTGTATACTGGTAAATCTGCATTCATGCGGACAACAAACCTTTTGCCAACATATATTCGGCGATTTGAACAGCATTGGTTGCGGCACCTTTGCGGAGATTGTCGGCAACTACCCACATATTGAGGGTATTGGGCTGACTTTCATCGCGGCGAACACGGCCTACCAAAACCTCGTCTCGGCCTGCCGCATTTAAAGGCATCGGATAACTGGCGTTGGCTGGGGCGTCTACCAATGCAACACCCTCACTTTCGGCAAGTAAACGGCGGACATCTTCCAAATTAAAATCGCGGGCAAATTCCACATTAACCGCTTCGCTGTGCCCACCCATTACTGGCACACGAACAGTGGTTGCTGTAAGGCGGATATTAGGGTCGCGCATGATTTTTTTAGTCTCGTTCACCATCTTCATCTCTTCCTTGGTGTAGCCGTTGTCGACGAAAAGATCAATTTGTGGGATACAATTCATATCGATTGGGTGAGCATACGCCTTAGGACCATCGATGCCTGCTCTTTCGTCCATCAGCTGGGCAACGGCCTTCACGCCTGTTCCCGTCACGCTTTGATAGGTAGAAACGACGATGCGCTTCACCTGATAAGCGTCGTGCAGCTTTTTGAGGGCCACCACCATTTGTATGGTTGAACAATTGGGGTTAGCGATGATTTTATCCTTGGAAGTAATCACATCAGCATTCAACTCGGGAACCACCAACGGGGTGTGGGCATCCATACGCCAAGCGGAAGAGTTGTCGATGACTACGGTGCCTACGGCTGCAAAACGGGGCGCCCACTCCAGGCTTACGCTGCCACCCGCTGAAAAGAGCGCAACATCCGGGCGCTCGGCAACAGCCTGTTCGAGGGTAATGGCCGGATAGGATTTACCTTTGAAGTCGACCAGTTTACCCACCGAATTTTCGGAAGCTACGGCTAAAAAAACCGTTACAGGGAAATTACGCTCGGCCAAAACCTGGCGTATTACTTCGCCTACCATACCGGTGGCACCTACTACTGCAACTTTCATGATGCGTGATTTGAGACAAAAATTGACGCAAAAATAAGGTTTTTTAATGCGTGATTGCCGTATGCGTTTCCTTCTCCTCATTCTGTTGATTTTGGCGAATATCCCACGTTTGTCGGCACAGTTCGTCGACGATTTCAGCGATGGCAACCTCAGCCAAAACCCGGCCTGGTCGGGTGATACCAGTCATTTCAAACTCTTGCAAGGCCAGCTGGCTTTGCGAGCAGCCGCAGGCGTGAGTCGCAGCCAACTCACCACAAGCAGCAATGCGCAGCTCAATGCCAGTTTTAGCGGCTGGGTTCGGTTGCAGTTTAATCCGTCCTCGGCCAACTACCTCGATTATTACCTCATAAGTAACAGCGATTCACTACATCTACCCCTCGATGGTCTATTTCTACGTTTCGGGCACACCCCCGATGAGGTCAGTCTGTATAAACAACAAGGCAGCACACGCACCAAAGTCATCGACGGTCCCGACGGCATGTTAAACTACAACGACAACCAACTCCGCTTCGAAATAAAACGCGACAGTGCTTGGGTTTGGACACTTCGGCTAGACACCTCTGGGCTGGGCCAAGCCTGGCAAAATGTAGGCAGTTGGACCGATTCTACCATCTATGCTGCCAACTACAGTGGTTTGATTTGTATTTACAGCAGCACCCGGGCCGATAAGTTCTATTTTGATGATTTGAATGCCAGCGGAAATTCCTGGCAAGACCAGCAGCCACCCCGTTTAATTTCCTCTACCTTTTTGCCCCCCAGAACATTACGTTTGATTTTTGATGACTCCCTAGACCCCGCGACGCAAGCCACTCAATTTATACGACAAATCAACCAGCAGGGCGCAGAAAACATAAGCTGGGAAGCTATCAATCAGCTACTCGTACGTTTTCCTGCTCCCCTTTTGGCCGATATTGATCATGAAATTCGTTTAATTGCCCTTTCAGATACCAGCGGCAATACCATGGCTGATACCAGTGTTTGGCTCAATTGGCACCAGCCTGCTTTTGGCGAAATCATCATCAACGAACTTTTGGCCGATCCGAGCCCAGTCCAGCTTTTGCCAGAAGCAGAGTTTGTGGAGCTCTACAACCGCAGCAATTTTACCTTAAACCTTAAAAATTACCGCTGGCAAGACAGCGGCACAGCGGTTCAGTTGCCCGATCACAACTTGGTCCCGGGCGCTTTTGTTCTGCTTTGTCCCTTGAGCGCCCTGGCACAGTACATGAACTACGGCCCTGCTGTAGCTTTGACGAGCTGGCCCGCTTTAAACAACGACAGCGACCGCCTCCGGCTCAGTTCCAACGACGGCATCCTCATTGACAGCGTACATTATCAAGTCGGCTGGCTGGGAAGTGCGGATAAACAAGCCGGCGGCTGGAGCTTAGAAAGGCGGGATCCAAACCAATTTTGTTTACAGCGTGAAAATTGGTCTGCTGCTGTTGATGCCAATGGCGGCACACCCGGACAAGGCAACAGCATAGCCGCACCCGTCATCGACAGCCTACCGCCTGTCTTGAGTAAATATGACCTGATTACGCCGGATAGTCTTTGGCTCACTTTCAGCAAAGCCGTATTTAACGCCGGACAGGCCACCATACGGCTCAATGAAGATACGTTGTCGTTTTCACCAGCTCAAAATGACACCGGAACGACTTGGCTCGTTCGATTCCCCGCAGGTGGATTGGGCAATCAAACCTATACCCTTTCGGCGCGTGGGTTTCGTGATTGTAGTGGTTTTACAATGGCGGATACGCAATTGATGCTCGCTTGGCCCGCTTGGCCAGAAATGGGTGATTGGCAAGTAGATGAACTGCTTTTTATTGCCAAAAGCAGCAATGCCACTTTTGTTGAGTTGCATAACGTAAGCAGCAAAATATTGAATTTGAAAGATATCAGTCTAGCTAATCCAACAGAAGCGGGCGGTGTCAACCAGGTACAGCTCTCCGGTCAAAATCGACTGGTGCTTCCCGGCGAACGTTTGGTAGCCACCCGCAATATCAGCGGGGTCAAAACCGACTACCCTATCCACGGAAACAGCTTTCAAGAGCTCAAAAGCTGGCCATCTATGCCCCAAGCTGGTGGTGATTTGGGACTTTACCGCAGCGATGGGCGAGAGCTGTGTCGCTGGAAGTATCATCCCGACAACCACTTCAAATTGTTGCAACAAACCCGTGGCGTAAGTTTAGAAAGGATAAATAGTACTGGAGACCCCATTTGGCACTCCGCTGCTGTACCGCCAGGCGCAACGCCAGGCTTACCGAACAGTCAGCAAATCAGACCAAAAGCAACGCAATCGGAAGTTTTTGTGCTCGACAAAACGCGTTTCAGCCCGAATGCCGATGGGCTGGAGGATGATTTAGGGGTCTGTTGGACAAATCAACCGGAAGGTGGGTTGTTAAACATCCAAATTTTTAGCGTGACTGGAAAACCACTCCGTCAGTTGGCCAATCAGCAGCTGATGGCCTCAGCAGCTTGCCTCTACTGGGATGGATTAGATGACAGCGGCCGGCGTTGTGCCACCGGTCGTTACCTCATACAAATTAGTGTGTTTTGGTTGGATGGTCGCCAGTTGCAACAGCGCCTACTTGTTGTGGTAGATGCGCTCGATAATTTTAGTCCTTAAGGGTATCTATACAGCGTACAACGGCCTGCATTTTCCGGTGGTTGAGTGCATAATAAATATGTTTGCCATCGCGGGTGGCAAACAAAATTTCGCTCTCACGAAGTATCGCTAAGTGCTGACTGGCTACGGATTGTTCAATTCGGAGTTTGAAATAAATCTGTGTCACGGTAAGTTTTTCAAACTCGTCCACCAAACGCACAATATTTAGTCTGAGCGGATGATTAATCGCTCTGAAAATGCTGCTCGACAGCTTCAGGTCTTCGAGGCGAAGTTGTTCTCTGGTGATATTTTCCTTTGCAAGTCCCATAATTATCGCTTTGTCAATCGGTTATCCAACTATGTATAGCAATTGAAAGGGGAAAAAGTTTTACGTGCCCACTTTTTTCGCCAGCGTAAAAAAAGCTTTTCGGTAATCAGGCTTAAAATAAGCAACATTTTCTGTTTGCTGCTGTAACAATTTAGCTGTTCCTGGCTTCAATAAATGAATGGCATTTTCGTAGCCTTCGGCACCAAAACCAGTTCCATTTCCTTCAAAAAGGGCTTCATATTTGGGTGCCCCCGATCCAAAAAACAACAATTCATGGGCCGAAAAATCGGCATAAGCAGCTGCGGTTAATAGCAGTGCGGCGCTGGCTTTTTTTTGCGTGAAGTCGCCTGCAAAAACAGCCGTAAAGACCTCATCGCGCCGGGCATCTATCATCGGCACCAGAAGTTGATGTGGCTGAATAGGGCCATGCGCTGCCACATAACCCCGTGCCATCATTTCGAGCGTATCTATGGCGATGAGTGGCCATCCACTCCCGTAACAGAGTCCCTTTGCTACAGAGGCTCCTATGCGTAAGCCCGTATAACTTCCCGGACCTGCGCTTAAGACAACGCCATCAAGTTCCGAAAGCTGTAAACCTGCCGACTGTAAAACTTGCTGAATGAGTACCGTAAGCATCTCGGCATGGCGGTACCCTTCACCTACTTCTGCCTGTGCAAATACTTCATTTGAATTGCCCAGTGCAACAGAACAGCGTTGATTAGCCGTATCCAAGGCCAATAAAGCGAGCTCAGAAGGTGACTTCAAGATCAACAATTTTGCCCTTGCGTTCTACCTCGAGTTGGGTGGTTTTCCCCTTCTCAAAAGCCGCCAATGCCTTCATATAAGCCATCATATCCGATACGGTGTAATCGCCGAGTTTAACGATGATATCTCCTGCTAACACACCGGCAGCATGACCTGGTTTACCTTCGGTCACCCCATCTACCTTTACGCCTTTACCTTCGTAAAAGTAATCGGGCATAACACCTAAGGTCACTTTAAAGCGGGGGGTATTTCTGCTGTCCTCATCGGCTGTTTTGGTGAAGGGCAGCTTTTCGTTGGCAGGCAATTGATCGATAATGCGTAGCATATAGGCCACCACTTCTGCTTCACCTGGGTAGTTCAGCTTTTCAGCATCGTCTTCTGGTTTGTGGTAGTCGCGGTGCGTGCCCGTAAAAAAGTGTAAGACAGGGATGTTTTGCAAATAGAAGGACGTGTGGTCTGATGAACCTGTGCCTGATTCGGTGGTTTTAATGCGCAGCGGACCTGCTTGAGTCTCGACTACTTCTTTCCAGAAAGGCGAAGTGCCGACGCCCAATACACCCAGCTGTTTGGTCGTGCTATCGAGTCGACCAATCATATCCATATTGAACATACAGTTCACCTGATCCAGGGCAATTGTCGGGTTTTTGGCGAAATAAGCCGAGCCCAGCAGGCCCAGCTCTTCTCCGGAAAATGCGAGAAACAGATAATTAAAACGCGTGTCCGCCTTTATCTTGAGTTCATTGGCCAATGCTATCAGTCCTGCTGTACCTGACGCATTGTCGTCGGCACCATTGTGAATAGCCTTTTTGGCGGTCGATAAAGAGCCTCCCAACGATCCATCCCCGAGGTGATCGTAATGCGCGCCAATCACCACGGTGAGTGGTGCTTTGTTATTGATCCAGCCTGCTACATTGTGACCGGTAGTGGTGATTTTGCGTATTTCGGTTTTCAGGCTAATTTCTTTTGGCAATTTCGCAGCTAGCGGCTTTTTCAGATAAATCGCTGGGAGTGCCGCCGCTTGGGTACGGCGATCCAAAGGGTCGGTAGGCAAGGCAGCACCTTCTTCCGTCGGATAAAAAACTACCCCAATAGCGCCCATTTTTTTGGCTAATGCCAACTTCTGCTCAAGCGTGGCATCGGCGCCAAACTTTCCATGCGGGTTGTTTCCATCGGGACTACCGAGGCGGATCAGAAATATTTTGTCTTGCAAATCTTTCTTCCCTGCGTAATCGTCGTGTTTCAGTCCAGCGTTTTGGATACCAAAACCCACATCTGCTACTTTGCCTTTCACGCTCCCTGAAGCCGACACGGAAGGCACGGCGTATTCGGAGGCAAAATTGAGTTTTTCGGCATCAAAATACACCGCCGCCGGACCATAGGTTTGTTTGGCAGTAAATGTAAAACCTTGCAACCAGTCGCCATTTTCACCGGCAGCTTGAAGTCCGATTTTTTTAAATTCCTGTATGATGTACCGAGAGGCCCCAGCTTCACCAGGGGTTCCGGTTAAACGACCAGCGAGACTGTCGTCGGCGAGATAATAAACATGATAACGCAAACTTGCGCTCAATGCATTTAAATCTTGGGAGATACCCTGCAGGGCCGTGCCCAAAAACAGTAAGAGTAAGACTATCTTTTTCATCCGAATATGCTGAAGTTCATTTGTAAAATTACGACGATAAAGAAGAGTACGAAAATAACCTTCATCGTTCTGGGGGTAGCAATTTGTGCCAAACGCACGCCATAAGGAGCTGCCAATAACACACCCAATGCCATGGGTAGCACTGCTGGCAACGCCAATAAGCCAAGCTGCCATTCACTTACCCGCCATTCGGGCACTTGAAAGGAGTAAAAAGTCACGGTTGTCAATGCCATAAGGGCTATGGCTCCCAATGATATCGAAGAAGCCTTTTTGACAGGGTATTTCAGCACATCGGCCAACAAAGGCACCAGGACAACACCTCCACCCAAACCACTCCAAGCGGATACAACACCACTCAAGGCACCGACCAGAATAAGTTTGGTTTTATCGCCCTTTTGCTGACTTTCAATGGTGGAACGGCTTTTACCCAAAATCAGGCGTACCATCAAGGGTAAAAGCAAAAGCGTGAAAAGCAAGGCAAACTGTTCCTTTTTATACCAAGTGATTTGCTGCAACAGTACAGAAGCTAACAAGGCAGTCACCGCCCCTGTTCCTCCGACCAAAAGTGTATCGTTCAGGTAAAAATTTTTGATTTTTACCTGTTTCCAGGAACCAGAAAGACCAGAAATCATGGTCAGAAACAACGAATTTCCTATGATAAACACCACAAACTCACTGCCAAAGCCCACATAAGCTGCATAATAAGCGGTGAGCACGGGCACATAAACAGTTCCTCCTCCCACGCCCAAAAACCCACCAATAATCCCGCTTAATAAGCCAAAAAGCAGAAAAATCAAAAGCTGGGTCAGCTCAGGCAAAATCAGTTGGGTTTAAGTATGCTCGCGTAACGTTTTGTATCTGCAAGTACCGAAAGTGCCTCTTTAATGTCTGGATCGCTGCGGAAGGCTGCTCGGGTACGACCTTGTTGGTAATAATAACGGGATGAGATTTCTTGCTCCAGAAAATCAATAATTTCGTCTTTGTGCTTGCGCACGTCGAGATCTTTGTCGTGTTTTTGTTTGGCTTTCATGGCTTCGTAATCGGCCTGAATCGCATCAAAATATTTTTCCTTGACGGCCTTGTCCTTAAATTCTTCCAATGCCTTTTCACTTTCCGTACTGTAATCGTAGTCCTTCTCCTTAATGAAAGCGAGGAAATCCTCGTACTCGGCTGCCGATAGTCTGAACTGCTCAGGTTTAGGCAATACTGGATTTACCGAGCGGTAAAGGGTAGCATAATCAAAAATATGGCGGCGAATCAGTAAAGACGCGGTGATATTGCTTAATACACGGTTTTCCATGGCAACATCGGGGCTCACACCACCGGCATCGTAAACCAAACGTCCATTTTTAGTTTTAAAAGCAACCCGCAATGAATCTGCCTTTTTTAAAGAACGATTTTGGGCATCCTTTTCAGCATAGTCGATGGCTTGAATACAACGACCACTGGGGATATAATATTTAGCTGTGGTTATTTTAACCTGGGTATTATAGGTTAACGGGCGAACCGTTTGCACCAATCCTTTACCAAATGATTTCTGGCCAATCAACACACCCCGGTCGTAATCTTGAATCACACCCGATACAATTTCAGAGGCAGAAGCAGACGAACCATCGATAAGCACCACTACTGGCATATTCAGATCAACGGGCTCGTGATAGGTGCGGTAACTTTTGTCCCATTCCTTTACTTTGCCCTTGGTATCAACCACCAAGCTGCCTTTGGGAATGAAGATACCGCTGATGCGGATGGCTTCATCGAGCGAGCCGCCCAGATTGCCTCTTAAGTCGAAGATGAGCTTTTTCATGCCCTGACCTTTGAGTTTGTTGATTGCGGCAATTACCTCGTTGCCGGCATTGGTACGGAAGCCGCTAAGGTTAATATAACCTGCCTCACTATTGAGCATGCCCGAAAAACTGACACTTTCTACCTTAATTTCTTGGCGCGTTAAGACTTTGTCGAGCGGTTGTTTTTCACCAACACGCTGTATTTTCACTTTAACATCGGTATTCGGCTGGCCTTTGAGCAATTTACTTACGTCGTCGGTACTTTTACCTTTAACTGTTTTTCCATCGATTTCTATCAATAAATCGCCTGCCCGTAAATCGGCTTTTTGTGCTGGAAAGTTTTCATAAGGATCGGCAATAATCACATCGTCGTCTTTTTTGGAGATGAGAGCGCCAATACCGCCATACTGACCAGTGGTCATAAAGCGGAAGTCCTCCATCTCCGACTCAGAGATGTAGTCGGTATAGGGGTCTAGGCTTTTAAGCATGGCATCGATGCCCGTACGCATAAATTTTGCCGGCTCTATTTCATCTACATAATAGGTATTCACCTCCCGGTAGAGAGAAGCAAAAATTTCAATGTTCTTGGAGAGCTCGAAATAGTCGTTGACAAATGAAAACGAAAAAAAGCTGCCTAAAACCACAGCAGCAATAACCAAAGCCCGGCGTGCGCGCAGACGAATTTGTGAAAACCAGTTTTTCATAAACATTTTTTTAATTCTAAGGTAACGGGTCATGTCCATGTCCTCCCCAGGGATGACAACGACTGATCCGCTTAATTGTTAGCCAACCGCCCTTAAAAAACCCATACCGTTGAACCGCCTCTATGCCGTAGGCTGAGCAAGTAGGATGGTACCGGCAAGCATTGGGCAATAAAGGCGATAAAAGAACCTGATAAATTTTTATTAGGCCAATCAGCAGGTACTTCAAGGAGCAGTAGGATTCACAGCATCCAGCAAACGATGTAAAGCGTACACCAATTGTTTCTCAAGAAACGCATAGTCGCGGATTTCTTTTGCAGAATAGTTAACTAAAAATACGACTTGTTTATTGCTGCTGATGAGTTCCTCGTAAAATTTAGCTTTGTTTAACCGATAAGCTTCCTTTAACCGCCTACGGACGAGGTTGCGGTCGGTGGCATTTTTAAAGCGCCGCTTAGGCACTGAAAATACCACTTGCGCCGGAAAAGGCAGGCTACCATCCGTTATTTCGAGCAAATGTATGGCGAATGGAAAAACAAAAAAGGAAGAACCACCAGTAAACAGGGCATCCAGATAGGATTTCCTGCAGAGTCGTTCTTCCTTTTTGAAAGTCAACATGGCTCTCAGCGCCCAAATAGGCGCAGCCTATAATTAAGCCTTATGGCGCTTCTCGCTAGAAACTGAAAGTTTCTTGCGGCCTTTACCACGACGACGTGCCAGTACAGCACGTCCGTTTGCAGTTGCCATACGGTTACGAAAACCGTGCTTATTTCTTCTCTTCCGTATGGATGGTTGGAAAGTCCTTTTCATCGCCGCTCGTTTTTAAACAGGACTGCAAATATAGAAGTCTGAAAACGATATCCCAAGTCGAACTTCAAAATTAAACGAAATAAATACCTACGCACACTAAATTCGGTTCAAACAAGGTCTAATTGTCCTTAAAATCTAAAATCTTCGTAGTTTGTAAACATGTTGTATGCGCCTTTAAAAGCTGAAGAGGTTCGGCTTGTCCACCGCACGCTAAAAGACCTATGCCATGAAAACCGGCTACGCATTATTGAACTTTTGCTCAAAATACCTGAGCTACATGTCACCGAGCTACAGGAAAAACTACAACTCGACCAGGCCCTCGTATCGCACCACCTGAAAATTTTACTTCGCTCCAAGCTGGTTCAAATTCGTCGCGACGGCAAATTCAGCTACTACCGTATCAACCAGCAAAAGATGCTTGGGCTCATCACAGCCCTGCACTTTTTGAGGCAGGGGTCAAGTAAGTATAGACTGGATGAAGAGTAGTTTTGTGTGCAAGTGTGGCGTTTCGCAGGGCTCAACTCGGGGAATGTGCTGATGCGTTAATGACATTCAGTCTCAACGAGAAGGTCGTTAACTTTTGAGATTAAATGTAAAGGCAAATCAGCACATCACCACATCAGCACATCAGCACATCACCACATCAGCACATCAGCACATCAGCACATCAGCACATCACCCCATCACCACATCACCAAATCAGCACATCACCACAACAGCAAATCAGCACATCACCACATCAGCACATCAGCAAATCAGCAAATCACCACATCAGCAAATCACCACATCAGCAAATCAGCACATCAGCAAATCACCACATCAGCAAATCACCACATCAGCACATCAGCACATCACCACATCA
>Ga0105054_10005200_pt1 | contig 18838 bp, 14 predicted proteins | sample BON02_FD_78091 | JGI IMG/M metagenome (GOLD analysis project Ga0105054, IMG submission 78091) | Freshwater microbial communities from Lake Bonney liftoff mats and glacier meltwater in Antarctica - BON-02 (megahit assembly) | ecosystem: Environmental > Aquatic > Freshwater > Ice > Glacier...
CGCTGCGATTGGGACAATCGCCCTCCCTTTTACGTCGGGAAATGCAGTTACGGGAGGGCGGATGTCCCATCCGCAGTGCGTCGGGCGTGAGGCACCGGGCATTTGGGGTCTGGCGTCGGGCGTGGGGCAGTGGGTGCCTGGTTCCGCGGGGTATCAATCTTCGGGACTTGGTCGGCATTTTTTAGCCGCTCTGCCCACCGCTGCGATTGGGACAATCGCCCTCTCGGTAATGGCGTTCAGCGGCAGACCGTTTTTTAACTGGATTTGCCCGCGTTGTGCCTATACCGCTATCAGCCGTAAGTTTACACCTGCTATGAATGATTCCGAACAAGCGCCACTAATCCATGAAGAGGGAGAGGTCGGCTTCGTCGAGTATCAGGATTTTGTCTACAAAGAGCCGTTCAAATTCGTCTCTGGAGGCAGCCTCCCTGGGCTGACGCTGCGCTATGAAACTTACGGCCATCTGAACACGGCCAAGGACAACGCGATACTAATCTGCCACGCCCTCAGCGGCGACCACCACTGCGCCGGCGTCCATGGCATTGAAGAGCGCAAGCAAGGCTGGTGGAACTTTATGGTCGGCCCCGGTAAGCCGATCGATACGACGCGCTATTTTGTGATCTGCACCAACGTGCTCGGTGGCTGCCAAGGCTCGACGGGTCCCGGCTCGATCAATCCCGAGACGGGCAAACCCTACAATCTCGACTTTCCTAAGCTGACGGTGAAAGACATGGTCAAAGCGCAGTCGCTCTTGATCGATTCACTCGGCATTGATCGCTTGCACGCCGTGATCGGCGGCAGTATGGGCGGCATGCAGACTATGCAGTGGGTAATCGACTTTCCCGAGCGCGTCGGTCGCTACATCGCGCTGGCTTGTGGCGCGCGCCACACCGCGCAAGCCATCGCCTTTAACGACACGGGGCGCCAGGCCATCATTTCCGACCCTGCTTGGCAGCAAGGTCATTACGATCCAGAGCATGGGCCCGATCAAGGCCTCGCCGTGGCGCGTATGATGGCGCACATCACCTACCTCTCCGATGTCGGCATGCAGAGTAAGTTTGGCCGTAAGCGCCGTGTCGCCGACGAGTCCAAAGAGCACTTCGAGGTCGAGTTCGAGGTCGAGAGCTACTTGCGCTATCAAGGTGCTAGCTTCGTGACTCGCTTCGATGCCAATGCCTATTTATACCTCACAAAGGCGCTCGACCGCTTCGATCTGCATAGTCCCAAGTCCCTCGATGCCACCCTCAGTGGTGTCACCGCGCCCGGCCTCGTCGTTGGCTTTACCTCCGACTGGCTCTATCCGCCGCAAGGTAATAGAGAGATCGTCGAAGCGCTCCTGCGCCTCGGTAAACATGCCACCTATGCAGAGCTCGCGATGGATTTTGGGCACGATTCTTTCCTCGTGCGTTCACCGCAACTCTACGAATTGATTCACCGCTTTCTCACTCGCTGATCCGCCATGAGTCCCATCGATAAAAAACGTCAGGCCGACTTTCAGATCATTGCCCATTGGGTCCAATCGGGCGAGCGCGTACTCGATCTAGGCTGTGGCCGTGGCGTATTGCTTGAGTATTTGCAGCAGAAAAAGTCGATCTACGGCGTCGGCGTCGATATCGACCTCGATAAGATTCTCAGCTGCGTCAAGCGCGACGTGCCCGCCTATCAGGGCGACATCCGCTCAATACTCGCCACTTTCCCCGACGATGCCTTTGATCGAGTTATTTTCAGCCGTACCGTCGAGCAGCTCGGCGATGCCGACACCGTTCTGGCCGAGGGTTTGCGCGTCGGACGTCGTGTGACGGTCGGTTTTGTCAATATGGGTTTCTGGGTGAACCGTGTGAACGCCTTTTTTAAAGGCCGTCGCACGGTCAACGAAGTGTATTCAAAACGTTGGTACGAATCACTGCCGAGCAATCCGTTTTCGGTGGCAGAGTTTGAGGACTACTGCGATACGCGCAAAATTGTGATCGAAAATAAAGTGTATCTTTCCGGGGATTGGCGCAGCGAATGCACCGCATTTCCCAACTTGATGGCAGGCTATGCTATCTACGACCTATCCTCCATCGATTAATGACCGAGAAAGATAAAGCTGCGGCATTAGAAGATGCGATCGCTCGTTTCTACGAGCGTTATTCCACGAAACGTATTGCGTTGGCCACGTTCGTGGTCGGCTTGCTCAGCCTCGTTGTGTCACTCGCTGTCTATTGGGCTTTGGGCAGTGGGCTCTTTGCCGCCATTGCCTTTTTGTTTGTCGGATTTATTGGGATCAATGTCGCATTTTTAACCATCGTGCCACCCGCCAGCTCGCTGAACCAATCTCGCAATTTGATAACCAAGGCGATTCAAGATCCTGCGCGCATCAAATCTTACGATATGCAGCAGGTGCAGCTCGCTGATTCCAAAGGTAAAATTCATACGCTGGGCGCGCGCGAGCGCGGCGTCTGGGCTTCCCTCGTCGTGCCTTACTTGATCGAGTGCCAAGCAAATGGCGAGCAACCCACGCGCAAACCTTCGCAACGCCCGCTCACTGCATCTGAGCGAAAATACATCGAACAGCGCCGCAAAGAGGTGCTCGAAATAGAAAAGAAAATCGAAGACGAGCGTAAAAATCTTGATAAAGATCGCCGCGAGCTAGAGATGCGCAGTGCCGATCTGAAACAAGCGGAAGAACTCGTCATAGCTCGCTTGAATGGTGTCGAAGAGGCCGAAGCCGAACTCGAGCAACTCAAAATTGTCGCGGCCGAGCGTGCCGATGTCGATGCCGCGGCCTACGATGCCAAAGCTGCTAAGGCTAAAGCGGTCGAGCTGCGTGCCAAAGAAGTCGAGCTGGCCGAATTAAAAGAGCGCCTCGCCCAAGATCGCCAGAGCTTCGAGAGTCAAAAAGCCGACTTGCAGCGCCTCAAAAAGGACGTGACCCGTTCCCCCTTTCCCACATCAAAAGGTGCCACAGACCAAAGTATCGAAGCCCGTGAAGCCGCGCTGGTGGCTCGGCAAAAGCAACTTGAAGAGGAAGCCCAGAGCCTCGAAACACGCTCTAGTTTCGTCTCCGATAGTGAAAACTCCCTGATCGAACGTCTCGACGCCTTGACTGAACGCGAAGCGCACATCGAGCAAAGCGAAATCGACGCCGGTCTGCGCCGGGATTAAGATCGTTCGCCCTGCTTTTGTTTGTCTAGCACGGGATCGACGTAGATCGAAACATCAGCCGGAGTATTGCCTAGCTGTTCTTTTGCTCGCTTCAGCGCTTTGGCCGTGGACATGGTTGGATTCGACGGCTCGTCGGTGAAGATGTTTCGCTCTTGGATCTCGTCGTAGAGTCCGGAATTTTTCAATACGCGGGCCATCTCGGCCTTTACTTCACTCAGGATCAGGTAGCGGCCTTTTTCCTCCATGTAGAGTAGTAGTTCTTCAAGTGCCATCACGCCAGTGGCGTCGAGGTTGTGCGCATTGCGCATCTTCAAAACCACGATCTTTAAGTTGGGCTCTTCGCAGATGCGGCGCATTTGGTCGCGGAACAGATCGGCGGCGCCAAAGAAGAGCTCCCCCTCTACGTGAACAATGGAAACTTGAGGCACAGAGCGTTGCGTTTGCTGATCTAGTTCTGTGAGTTGGCCTGCTTCATTGAAGGTGTATTCGACCATTTCAGGGCGAGCGACTTTCTTCAGGAAGAACACTATCGAGGTGCCCACGCCGACATAGATCGCAGTGTCGAGCGGCATGAAGAGACCGCTGCCAAAAGTCGCGCCGAAGACAGCTGCGTCTGACTTCGTTGTCATCGTAACGATACGAATGGCGTGTTTGTTGATCAGCGAAATGCCGATCGCGATGACCAGCACGGCCAGCGTGCACTGCGGAACGTACTGCGTAAAAGGCCCCAGTGCAAACGCGCCGATAAAGACGATCACACCGCTGATGTAGCTGGCCAGCACGGTGCGGCCACCGCTGGTGGAGCTGAGTGTCGAACGTGTCAACGAGCCAGAAGCTGGCATGCCCGAGAAAAACGCGCAGGCGATATTGGCCATGCCGATGGAGAACATCGCTTGATTCGCATCGAGACGCGCGCCGGTTTTGGCGGCCAGTGATTTGCCGATCGAGATGCCCTCTAAGATACAAAGCAGGGCGATGGCCAGCGCCGGACTCGCTAAGGTATGTATGCTGCTGAGCGAAAAGTCAGGCGTTTGAAAGGACCAGTCGGCAGCGTTGATTCCAGAGAGGAAATGGATATTGCTTTCGCGTCCGAGGAATTGGATGTGGAGTCTTTCGACCACGAATTCAGTCAGCGCGGAAATGGCGAGTAAGCTAATCGCTACGTTGGGCAGCGATTTGAACTTCCTGTTCAAAAGGAAAAAGAGGGCAGCTGTGGTCAGGCTGACGCCCACCGTTGCCCAATGCACAGTGTGCATAGAGTGAAGCATCAGCACCACCGATTCGTAGAAGGTGGCACCTTTACCCGTCATCTCCAACCCCAGCGATTTGGGTATCTGGTTGGTGATGATGAGGAGTGCCGCCGCGCTGATATAGCCAGTGATGACTGAGCGCGAAATGTACTGCACCAGATTGGCCACCTTGAAGTAGGCGCCGACCGCAATAAAAAGCCCCACCATGAAAATGAGCAGCGGCACCATGCCCAGTTTCTCCGCGCCCACGATGCCTAGACTCGCGAAGGCACTCAGCAACATGACCGAAGTGGCATTGGTCGGCCCAAGTGTGATTAAGTGACTCTTGGCAAAGATCGGTGCGACCATCGCGGCAATGGCTGAGCCATAGATCCCGTATTGGATCGGCAGTCCCGCGATCAAGGCGTAGGCCATGCCTTGCGGAAATGCCAGCAGCGCGACGTTCAGCCCCGCGCGCAGGTCACCGCCGAAGTAACTGGCTTGGTAATCTTTGAGTGACTGCCTGAGCGGCCAAAAGTTAAGCGTGTTATAATCTCTGGCCGCATGCAGCCCTGTTTTAAGATGTCTGAGGAAAGCGGCCACGTTTTACTGGTAGGATATGGATTTTGGCTTAGTCGGCAGGGTAGAGAGTCGACATCACTTCTTCATGTAGCGGCGCTTTAGCCGCGATGATGCAACGCTCGTCGAAAGCGTCGCCGCCCTTCCAGCCAGTCACCTTAAAGCCCGCGCCTTCGAGGCAGGGCAGGATGGCTGCGCAGTCCCAGATCTCCATCATCGGATCACACATGATGTCGATGAAGCCCGAGCAAAGCAAAATATAGCCGCCCGCATCGCCCCAAGAGCGGTAGAGTGCTGTTTTCGGTGGCAGCGCCGTCCAATCCGCATTGTTCTGCCAAAGTGTTTTGCGGATCGGATCCGTCGTGCAGAGCGTGGCTTCGCTCAAGGGGCAAGCATCGCGCCCAGTGACAGGTTTGCCGTTCAGCGTCGTGGTCTCGCAGTCGCCGATTATGAGTTGTTTTAAAATCGGCTGATTGATCGCGCCGATCACGGGCCGCCCTTTGTACATCAGGGCAATCAACGTGGCAAAAAGCGGCACGCCGGAGATGAAGGATTTAGTGCCATCAACTGGGTCGAGCACCCAAACGAAGTCGGCGTCGGCGCGTTCGCGGCCATATTCTTCGCCGATGATACCGTGTTCCGGGTAGCGCTCGGCTAGAATCTCGCGTATGCGTTTCTCCGCATTCTGATCCGCCAAAGTGACCGGAGTGGCGTCGGACTTGCGCTCGATTTCTACATCGGGGCCGTAGTGAGGCAGTATTTCTTTGGCGGCTTCATCGCAAAGATAAGCGATGAATTCGATAAATTCGTCTTTTTGTGCGCGAGTAATTTCGGACATGTTGTTGTGTTGATTATTGTAGCGGAACGGGGAACTCGTTTCGACTGATTCTCGTAGCGGAACGAGGAACTCGTTTCGACCTGTAGTGATATTTTGTAGGTGTAATACTCGAAATTGGGCAGTCCTTTCGCGGGAGGCAACAGCAGAGTCTGTTCAAGATGGAATTCTTGATAAGCGGCCTTGCGGGAGGGCGGATGTCCCATCCGCAGTGCAACCGGGAGGGCGGATGTCCCATCCGCAGGGCAACCGGGAGGGCGGATGTCCCATCCGCAGGGCGTCATGATGAGGCTCTTGCGGCCTCGAACTATAGAACCATTTTCCCGAGATGATCGGCTCCGTGTCCCAAACCGCAGCGATTGGGACAATCGCCCTCCCGGTTCCGCGGGAGGGCGGATGTCCCATCCGCAGCGCGTCGGGATCCGCTGTACTTTTGCCTTGAATCCTTTGGCCTTGAAGGAAGACTTAGCGTCATGGATGAGAAACCGAAGCGTTCGCGACCTTCACGGAATGAACTTTTGGAAATTCGTGGACGATCAAACATCTTGTTCGTGACAGTAGCGGCTAAAAAACGAGTGCCTCTATTCAATTCCAAGTCAGTGCATCAAGCGCTCCTGAGTGCATGGGCGGAAGCGGACTTTTGGAAAGTAGGGCGTTATGTCATTATGCCGGATCACATTCATTTTTTTTGTGCCCCCGGAAGGCATCCGCCAACGTCTTTGCGTCTCTGGATTAAATATTGGAAACGGTTGGTTTCGCAGTCGGGCAGCTTACCATCGAGTCGAGATGTGTGGTTACCTGATTGCTGGGATAGACAGATGCGCACCGGAAACCACTACACTGAAAAATGGGCATACGTGCGCCAGAATCCCGTTAGAGCTGGACTGACAAAAGACCCCGACGCGTGGCCCTTTCGCGGCGAGGTGACCCTTTTGGGCTGGCGCGATCCGTAGGCGGGAGGGCGGATGTCCCATCCGCAGTGCGTCAGGCAGGACTGGCGCGATCCGTAGGCGGGAGGGCGGATGTCCCATCCGCAGTGCGTCAGGCAGGACTTTTCGCGACTTCGATAATCAGAACTCGGACGAACTTTCTTACCCGTGCCGTTAACCGCAGCGATTGGGACAATCGCCCTCCCGACCCGTTAACCGCAGCGATTGGGACAATCGCCCTCCCGTGCTGGCAACCGCAGCGATTGGGACAATCGCCCTCCCGTGCTGGCAACCGCAGCGATTGGGACAATCGCCCTCCCTTCAACCACGAACAGGAGGTCGGATGTCCCATTCGCGGTACGTCTTCCATTGCGCGGCTAACCCTCGCATAAGCATTTGTAATTTCCTCAAAGCCCTCATATCTAATAGGCATGGAAAAAAGACGTTTAGGACGCAGCGGCATTGTCGTTTCAGAAATTTGCTTGGGCACCATGACTTTCGGCTCGCAGCTCGATGAGCGCGAGTCCTTTGCCATTATGGATCATGCCCATGAGGCGGGCATCGATTTTTTTGATACGGCAGAGATCTATCCCGTGCCGCCTAAGGCGGAGTGGGTCAACCGCAACACTCACCAAGATTGACGCGATCAGTGCAAAGTATCCATATCCGATGGGCTGATATCAATGGTCGTAGGGGCGCGACTTGTCACGCCCGCGTCTGAGTGGGCAGATTCTCGGCGGGCGTGACAAGTCGCGCCCCTACTTTTTTTATGCAAAACTACAAGATCTACAAAACTGCTCGACGCGACCTTCCCCTCGGACAACGCACCCACCTAGTCGGCATTCTGAACCTGACGCCCGACTCTTTTTCGGACGGGGGCGACTTCGTCGATCTCGATGCCGCCACCTTGCGCTTTCATTCGATGGTCGAAGCGGGGGCCGAGATTGTCGACATCGGTGGTGAATCGACACGGCCGGGGCACATTCCCATTTCTGCTGCCGAAGAGATCGCCCGTGTCGTTCCTTTTATTGAAAAGATCCGCCCGCATACCGACGCGCTGATTTCAATTGATACTTCAAAGGCCGAGGTGGCTGCGGCGGCCCTCGCCGCTGGTGTCGACATCATCAACGACGTCTGGGGTGCCCAACGTGATCCCCGTATGGCCGAGGTCATGGCAAAAGGCGGTGCCTGCATTCTCATGCACAACCGACCGGCTGAAGAGGCCGGCCTAGGCGATGTCATGGAAGCGATCAAAACGTTCCTGCTGCGCTCCATCGACTTGGTTAAAAGCACGGGTGTTCGCGACGATGCCATCATGCTCGACCCCGGGCTTGGCTTTGGAAAAAGCTACGAAGAAAACTGGGAGATCATGCGCCGCTTGCCCGAACTCGTTGCCATGGGCTACCCCGTCTTGTTGGGTGCCTCGCGTAAGTCCATGATCGCAAAACTACTCGATTTAAAAGATCCCAAAGCCCGCCTTAACGGCACGCTCGCAACCACTGCTCTTGGCATCCAGGCCGGCGTCGATTTTATTCGCGTGCACGATGTAAGCGAAAACCGTGAGTGTGCGGACGTGACGGATCATTGCGTTAGGACGCTTCCTTCTTCTTTTTAACTATCTCAAGCAGCGTTGCGCGTAGCTCTTTCAAACCGACTGGTTTGGGGATGTAATATTCCATGCCGGCTTCTCTGAAGCGGCCCCGGTCGGAGAGCACATTGAATGCAGTCACTGCGATGATGGGGATGTTTTTGACTTCGTCGCCTGCGAGACCTTTGCGGATGGCTTGCGCGGCTTCGACGCCGTCCATGATCGGCATATCGACATCGCTGAGTAGGACGTCGAAGCTGGGGTCTTTTTGTAAAGTGAGGATGGCTTCCTCGCCGTTTTCCACTTCGGTGGTTTCTTGCCCCATTTTTTTGAGTAGCAAGACTAAGAGGTTGCGGCTGGCACGGTCGTCTTCGGCCACCAAAATTTTCAGTTTCTCGGGTAGCTCGCGCAGTGTCTTCAGGCCGTTCTTGCCGCTTTGTACACGGAGGCCGCCGATTGGTTTGGCGGCGGAAGGGGAGGCCAGCATTTGCTCCATTGTGAATTGCAGAGTGGTGCGGACGCCACCTTCGGGCATCGATTCGTAGTGGAGGCTTCCTTTGTAGAATTTGAGTAAAGCTTTAGCCACAGCGAGGTGGAGATACTCGATCTTGATACGGCTACGCTCCGAGCTGCCCGCGATGTGCAGGATGTCGTTGATGCATTCCTCGCGCATATCCTCTAGCACTTCGAGTGGATTCACGATTGTCAGCAAGATGTCAGAGTTATTGATTTTCCAGCTAATGGAGAGCGTCTTTTTCTCCTCAGGCAGCCCAGTCATGGGGATCGCTTCGATGGATCCAAGTAAGGCGGACTTGATGATCGTGGTGATGTGGTCGCTATCGCCGCGCAGGCGAATGCGATTATTTTCATGCTCGGTTTGAATTCTCGTCTGTCGACCGCTGGCGCGGAAGGTGACATCTTCGCGTATTTGCTCGATGACGTCGCGCAGGGAAACCCACTCGCGATACTGCGGAAGAAATTCATTTTGGTTTTGAATACGCGCGAGATTTGTCAGCGTATGCAGCACGGAGTGCATGTGGTGGGCGCAGCCCTCTAGCTCGATCAATTGATCGGACGCGTCATTTTCTTCGCGCAACATTTGGGCAATCCCCATGATGCCATTGAGCGGGGTTTTTAATTCGTGCGAAAGGGTGGCGAGCAGCGAATCGGAGCTGTCGAAATAGGGGTAATTTGATCGCTCTGGTTTCGGCTTGGAGTCTGCCGCCTCGGTGGGTTCTTCTTTTTTAGGGGGTGGGGGCGGTGCGGCTTCTTCTCGGCGAATGGTTTTGGGTGTCGGGGCTCTTAGCTTTTCCTCAAGCTCGAGGATCTGTTTCGACTTGCGCTGTAAGCGTATAATCAAAAATAAAATACTGAATCCGAGAAGAAGTGTCGGAATAAGAGCTGCGAGAATGGGGTGCATTGTCAGAATGTGATGAGTTGAAAAAGCGGTGAGCTTAGGGGTGTCGCGAATTCTTGCAAGCTAACAGGCACACCCGCTACCTTGGCTTACGATTCCGGTTACGGTTATTCTTCTTTGGGCGCTTGGTCAGCACTTTGTCCGGTGCAGCCGCTTTTTTCTGCGCGGAGCCTGCCTGTGCGGAGTTTTGTCGAACCGCCGCAGGGGTCGAAGTCTTGCTTGCGGTTTTACGCGGGTTGCGCTGCGGGCTCTTTCGGCGACCTTTGAAGGGTTTGCCCGGCTTTTTGCCTGTATCGCGGTCGTTGGTGAGGACAACTCGGAAATCGATCTGACGCTTGAAGCGATCCACGCGCTCGACTTGCACCATGATGTATTGACCGAGCGCATAGGTGCGCTGCTTGCGGCGACCGACGAGGGCGGTGCCTTCTGAGTTGGGATGGTAGAAGTCGTCGTCCAGCGTGGAGATGTGCACCATGCCAAAGGCCAGTGTATCGGTCAGTTCGACGAAGAGGCCGTGGTTCTTTACATCGGTGATGATCGCTTTGAAGTGCTGCTTTTCTTCCTTCTGTAGCTCGCGGTCGTAGAATTCGAGCAGCTTCGTCTTAACCGACTCGCGCTCGGCATCGACGGAGTTGCGCTCGGTGATGCTGATGTGCTCACCGAGGCTCTCCAGCTTACCTTTCGTGTAGCGAATGTCGGGCTCGGGCAGTGCGGAGTCGGCACCGATCTTGCAAAGATAGCCGTCGAGCACGCGGTGCACGATCAGGTCGGAGTAGCGGCGGATCGGTGAGGTGAAGTGCGTATAGTCGGGCTTTGCGAGACCGTAGTGACCATCGGCGGAGGCGCGATATTGCGCCTGCTTGAGGCTGCGCAGCACGTGGACTTTTAAGGTGTAGCCCTGCGGGTGTTCCTTGAGCTTTTTGAGCAAGGCGGTCATCTCGCGCGGCTTTTGCAGGTTGCCGCATTGCACACCGAAGGCGAGCATGGTCTCGCGTAGCTCTTTCAGCTTTTCTTCTTCCGGCTCATCATGCACCCGATAGATGCAAGGGAAGTTCTGCTTCTTCATGGTGCGTGCGACTTGTTCATTGGCCGAGAGCATAAACTCTTCGATCAACTGGTGGCTTTCGTCGTTGAATTCTTTTTCGATGCGGTGGGCATAACCTTCTTCGTCAACGTAGATTTTGACGGATGTCATATCGAGATCGAGCGAGCCTTTGCGGAAGCGGCGTTTGCGTAGCTGCTCGGCGATGTGCCAGAGCTTGTCGATGTACTTCTTCAGCGCGGCCATCTCGTCGTCAGTCACCTCGTCGAGCGAGCGACCAGTCGAGCCGGTCTGGTGCTTGGGCGGTAGGGGCGTCTTGCGAATCGTATCGAAGTCGTCCTGCATCATAAATGCGTAGGCCTGCTTGTAGGTCAGGCGCTTATTGCTGCAGATCACGGTGTTGGCGAACTTTACCTCGATGATGTCAGCGTTGTCGTTGAAGGTGATAAAGCAAGACTTGGTCAGCCGGTCTTCGGCCTCGACCAATGAGCAGAGCCCGTTGGAAAGGGCATGCGGCAGCATGGAGATGACAGTGCCGACGAGGTAGGTGCTATTACCGCGCTCCTGCGCCTCGCGGTCGAGCGGGGAGCCGGGCTTGACGTAGGCGCTGACGTCGGCGATGTGCACACCGACGCGGACTTTGCCGTCTTGCAGGAGTTCGATCGAGAGGGCGTCGTCAAAATCCTTCGCGTCGTCGGGGTCGATTGTGAAAGTGAAAAGTTCGCGGCAGTCTTGGCGGTTGCCGATATCTTCAGGGCGCACCTTGTCGGGGATGCTTTCAGTCTGCTTTTCGACAGCAGCGGGAAATTGGGGATTAAGGTCGTATTTATAGAGGATGGCCTTGAACTCGGCGTCCGGTTCGTGGGTGCGCCCCAGCACTTCGATGATTTCGCCCTCGGGGTTGAGGTGGCGCTGCTTCCATTCGAGTAGTTTTACCACCACCTTGTCGCCCTTTTTCGGGATGGGGCGTATGCCAGAGTTTTTCGGGTCGGGTACGAGGATATCTTGAATGATCCGTGGATCGTCAGGGATGACGTAGGTGGCGTGACGGCCTTGTTCGAGTGTGCCGGGGATGGAGGTGTGTGCACGTTTGAGGATGCGTATGACACGGACATTCGGTTTTGCGTCCGGATCGTAAACCGGGCGCTGCTTACGGCCTTTGCCGTAATCGGGGCGGCGAGGCTGTTCGACCTTGCGAGCGAGCACTGTATCGCCGTTCATGGCCACGCCCGTGTCTTCGGCCTTGATGGGGTAGCCGTCGCCAGCGGGCGCGGCATCAGGGATGAGGATGGCGGAGCCGCTTTGACGGACGATGATACGCCCGCTCACTAGGTCGGCATCTTCTGGTATGCAGAGGCGATCTTTTTTTAAGCGAGCGATTTCGCCGCGCTCCAGCATCTGGTCGAGCAGCGTGTGGGCTTGCTTCGTGTTGTCTTCGTCGAGTTTAAGGACTGAGATGATTTCCATCCGGCGCATGGGGACATAGTCCTTGGCTCCGAAGAGTTTGAGTATTTTTTGGCGTAGTTCCATAGCTGCAGCTCTGCTGCGTAACAGGTTGAGTGGTTGGGTGGTTTTGTGTTTGTCTGGGGGCGCTTCGCGCCAGCTTTTAGCAGATTATGTTATTATTTACTCCATTCCACTTCACAACTCAACCACTTAACGACTCAACTAACCATTGTCTCCTTCAGGGAAGTAGGCGGCGCTACCTTTGAGGCCGAGGGCGATGGTGATGTTCAGGAAGGTGATCTCACCCATCGAGTGGCAGAGCATGAAGCGGTAGTCGTTGTGCATGTCGGCCAGCTCTTTGCGGAGTTGGCGCATCTTTTCGGTGCTGGAGATTTGGTCGGCACACATACAAGTGCGCAGATGTTGAACGCGGTGGAGAGCGAAGCGGAGGCGGCGCTTCATCAGCGAGCGCTCTTCACGTTGATACTGTTTACTTGTTTCGAAATTTATCAACTCAGTGCACAGTTTAACTACGGGCAGGTTGTTCTTGAAAAACTGAGGGAGGTAGAGTGAGCGCCGGCCTTCGTAGCATTGCTGGTCAAAGTCGATCGCGCGGACACGGTATTGGCTCTCTTCAAAGTCGGGCGTGACTTCGACCACGTAGTTATAAGCACGCATGTCGCCGAGCAGGCGGACGAAACAGCGTTCGTTGAATTTGATGAACTCCTTGGCTAAGCGGACGGAGTGCAAGTCGGGTTGCGGTAGGTAGTCGCGTATGAAGTCGTCGCCGGGCACCCCGATGATGTGCTCTTCGATTAAGGTGTCTTCGTAAACGAGGAAGTTGATGGCGTTGGGCGAGAGGAGTTCTTCGAGTTCGAGGCCGTAGATGCGGGAAGCGTCGGCCTTTTTTACGTAAAAGTAGTCGTGGTTGTCGTTGTATTGGTTGACCACGCGCACGCGCATCGGCTTGGTGTTGCCAAAGGTGCAGAAATCGACCCGGTCGATATAGAGATTGGGCAGGATGCTTTCGTCGCCACCAGAGCGCAGGATGACGTAGATTTTCTTAAGACCGTCGTAGAGTTCGCGACCGAATTGCTGCTCGTAAATGAGGGTCTGCCAGAGGGTGTCGTCGCCGAACTTGTTAATCAGTGGAAAGGAGTCCTCGTATTTGAGCATATCCTCATAGGTCACGGGTAGTTCCATCGACCGGTTGTACTCCGACAGATACTGCCGAAAGAGGGCATTGATCGGGAAGAACTGTTTGCGTTGTTGAGTCGGCGCGGCCTGCATGGTTGTTCATTCAAGTGCTCGGCACTTGGATGGCGAATGAAATTTCTTCATTTTATGGTTGCTGTCATCCGGGTTGTGGGTGTCTTCTGGAGGTGGCCGGGTCCTATGCAACGTTGGACAGGTTAACCTCGTCAGGCCCGGAAGGGAGCAGCGATCGCCTAATCCTCGTGTGCCGTAGGGTGCCTGGCCACTTTTGTGTACGTTTACCTACCAAACACTCGGGCTGACGTAATTGCCCAATGTGTCGCGAATGCTGAAATCGAGATCTGGGAGGAATTGCAGGCCAGTTAATTTTTCGATCTGCGCGATCGAAGTCAGGTAGTCGTTTAGATTTTTGCTTTCAGCATTGGTCGGGATGAGTAGCGTCAAGGCGCGGAGGCCACCTTCGTCAGTCAGATCCAGTGCTAGGGCGTAAAATGCATCAGGTATCGCGATCCCGGAAGCGAGCTTTGCGCTGTCGGGGCGATAAACGGGACCGAGGTAGATCCACACTTCGCCGAAGCGTTTAGGGTAGCGCAGCGTGAGTTCGCGCATGGTTTTTCTCCAGACACCTGTCGCAAAGGCATCAGTCATCGGTGCGTAGTTGGTGGCGAGTTGGGCATCGGAAGCACCACGTGGGCCGTGCTGGCCTATGAGTGCTTTCGCGGGTGCAATGGAGTGGGGTTGCCATTTGCCTAGAGTCATGGCTTGGGCGGTGAGTTTCGGCATGCGGGCATCGACTTGGAGTGTCTTGTCGGCTGTGGCCTTCTGGCGTGGGGCGTCATCGAAGCGAAGCGCTATGCAGGCGGCTTGCAGGCTGCCCTCAGCGAAGAGATTGATGTAGCTCGGCTGCATCAGTGGGCGAATCGGTTGTCGGCTGTGCGGCATACCCGCTAGGAACGGGGAGTCTTCGTTGCGTCCCAGTTCGCCGCCTTCCACTACCATGCCTTCGCTGCTCGGAATCGCATCGTAGAAAACATCAAATATCGCAGCAATGGGCGCGGGCGTGGCACCGTGCGTGCGTGGGCTATTTAACGCCGAGAGTGCGATCCGCTCAATTTTGGCGCGTGTTTCAAAAGAACCGAAAGTGTAGATGCCGCCTAGCAGGAGGACGGCCAGCGCGAGCGCGATCACGAGCTTGCGCAACCAGTGAGACTTTTTAGCCTTAGTTGGAGCTTTTCTACGAGGTGCCCTTTTCTTGGCAGTCTTCTTTTTTGCGCGCTTTGTGGCCATCGGATGCGATTCAAACGCACCGCTAGGGATTATTCAAGGTCGAGCTTCTTCAACTTTGGGCGAATGACCATTTGACAATAGAGCGCTGCAGAATTGAGCCGATAGTAGTCTTGGTGGGTGTCCTCGGCTGGGTAGAAAGTGCTGGCGGCTGTGATTTCAGTGACTATGGGGGCGGCGAAGTGCGCTTGCGCGGTCGCGTTAGAGGCCGCGGCAGCTTCTAGCTGCGCGGCATTGTGGTAAAAGATAGCTGAACGATATTGGGTGCCGCTGTCCCCGCCTTGGCGGTTCAGCGTCGTGGGATCGTGTGAACGCCAGAGCCAGTCGAGCAAGGTCTCAAAAGTGACCACTTCGGGATCAAAGTGAATCTGAGTGACTTCAGCGTGCCCAGTGGTGCCGGAACAGACCTCGCGGTAGCTCGGATTTTCGGTCTGGCCACCCATGTAGCCGGATTCGACCGCATAAACGCCTTCCAGTTGCTCAAAGACGGCTTCGACACACCAGAAACAGCCGGCACCGAAGGTGGCGATGGAGAGAGGTTTGTTTGTTTGAATAGTCATAATTAAAATTGTGGCGTGTCCGCAGAGTAGCGGGAGCTTCCAGCTCCCTGGGTGGCGGTTCGCAATGTTGCGGAAGCTTCCTAGCTCCCCGGTCGGCGGTTTGGTATTATAAGGGAGCAGGATGCTCCCACTACTATAAGGGAGCAGGATGCTCCCACTACTGATTACAACGAAATCACGCCCGGCACCTGCGCCACGCGTTGGTAGATCGCGATCACCTCGTCGCACGAGTGCATGTGCATCTCCATCGTGTAAGCGATAAAGCGGCCTGAGGAAGATTCGTTGGCCTTGACTGGGTCGTCAGCAAAGAGGTCGAGGACGGTCTGGCACTGATCCTTGGGCACAATGAATTTAAATGGGAACAAGGCCGGCCAGTCGTAGTTCGCGTTGAGCGAAGAGCGGAAGGATTCGAGGGATGCGTCGTCTTTCATGTAAAATGTACCTAGGGCGGGGCTCGAACCCGCACGCCATTGCTGGCAAGGGATTTTAAGTCCCCAGCGTCTGCCAATTCCGCCACCCAGGCATAAGTGTTTCGGCAAAGAAGCTGGAAAAAAAACGTGCGGAGAGTCCTTTGGCAAGTTTCTTTGCGCTGGTATGTGCAATCCGCTTTTGGGCAGCTCTTGATTGAAGCGTTCCGCCTCGATACGCTTAAAGCCCATTGCCCAGTCTTTAAAATCGCGCTTAGCCGCTTTGTCGAAGGAGAGTAGGGTGACCTTGTGGTGCCTGGGTCGACGCGAATTTTTTCAAACAGATCTCGAACGGCTTCCTTCTGACCTTCTAAGATCTGGACGATATTTCGATTGGAATAGAGCAAAAGCCCGCTGATGTCGTGCTGCGCGTTGTGTTTTCTGGAGGTTTCAAGGATTGATTTTAGCCTTGCACAGTCTTGGTCGAAACCTACTTTCGCGCGTTCCTCTGCGACGGTTGGGACCGTCGGTCTCGCATTCTGCGGGATGAATCACCACAATAATCACCACAAACCATACTGCCGCTCCGGCGAGCAGTCAACATACAGAATATGAGTAATCTCATGGAAGAGCTGCTTGCTAGCAGCAACATAGATAACCTCGAAGAAGGTTCCATTCTTAAGGGAACCATCGTCGAAATCCGTCCCACCGAAGTCGTTGTCGACATTGGTGGCAAATCCGAAGGCATCGTCCACGCATCTGAGTTCGTGGACATGAGCGACCTCCAAGTTGGCGGTGAGCTCGAAGTCTATCTCGAAAAGCTTGAAGACAAAGAAGGTAACCCGGTTATCTCTTACGACAAAGCTGAGCAAAAGAAGAACTGGGAGAAGATCGTTGAGAACTGCGTAGAAGGTTCCATCATTCCCGGTCGTGTGCGCTCCAAAGTTAAGGGTGGCCTGATCGTCAGTATCGGTGTCGACTCCTTCATGCCTGCCTCGCAAATCGATGTGCAGCCTCCCAAGAATCTCGACCAATACGTTGGTCAGACTTACGACTTTAAGGTCATTAAGATCAACCTCGACCGTAAGAACATCGTCGTTTCCCGTCGCGAGCTCATCGAAGAGCAACGCATGGAGAAGCGCCGTGCGCTCCTCGAGGATGTCAAGCCGGGCGATACACGCCGTGGTCAGGTCAAGAACATCACCGATTACGGTGCATTCGTCGACCTCGACGGCCTCGACGGCCTCCTTCACATCACCGACATGTCATGGGGTCGTATCAACCACCCATCCGAAATGGTGAAGCAAGGTGAAGAGATCGAAGTCATGATCATCGAGATCGACCGCGAGCGCGAACGTGTCTCCCTCGGCCTCAAGCAACTTGCCGACAATCCTTGGGAAAAGATCGAAGAACGCTTCCCAATCGGTTCCACCGTCAAGGGCAAGGTCGTTAACCTCGTACCTTATGGTGCCTTCATCGAAATCCAAGAAGGCGTCGAAGGTCTCGTTCACGTGACCGAGCTTTCCTGGACTAAGCGCATCTCCAAGCCTAGCGAAGTCCTTCGCATCGGCGAAGAGGTCGAAGCTGTTGTCCTCGGCATCCAGAAGGAAGAGCAAAAAATCTCCCTTGGCACTCGCCAACTCGAAACCAATCCATGGGAAATGGCTCGCCATAACTATCCAGTTGGCGCCCGCGTCCGTGGTAAGGTTCGTAACCTCACCACTTACGGTGCCTTCGTCGAACTCGAAGAAGGTATCGACGGTATGGTGCACGTTTCCGATATGTCCTGGACCCGCAAGGTCAACCACCCATCCGAGGTGGTCAAGAAGGGCGACGAAGTCGATGCAACCGTTCTCGACGTGGATGCCGACAGCCAGCGTATCTCGCTCGGCATGAAGCAACTCTCCTCCGACCCATGGGACGAAATTGAAACACACTTCAAGATCGGCGATATGGTCAAGGGCAAGGTTTCCAAGATCACCAGCTACGGTGCGTTCGTCGAACTCGACAACGACATCGACGGCCTCGTGCACATTTCGCAAGTGAGCGAAGAGCGCATCGAGAAGATCAAGGACGTGCTCAACGAAGGCGACGAAGTCGAAGCCCGCGTGATCAAGATCGACAAGGACGAGCGCCGCATTGGTCTCTCAGTCAAGGCTGCTAACTACAGCGAGGCCGACCTCGCCAAGGAACGCCAAGCCTTCGATAACGTCACCACTGGTGAAGACCTCACCAGCCTCGGCGACCTGCTCGACGAAGCGACCAAGTAAACCTCGTTTACTTCATCCATCTTACAAAAGCCCCGCGGGAAACCGCGGGGCTTTTTTTTGGCGCATATTTCGTAGAACGACGGTCGGTGCCGTAACTCGAAAGCGGTTTCCGCTTCCCCTATCCATTTTATAGTGTAGCGGATCGGCGAAGCCGTTTCGACTGTAGCCTCGAAACTCCGTTTCGGGGTTTGTCAGCGTTGACTGCCTTTGCGGCGTCCGCTTTACTGACTCCATCGATCCACTCACCTCCATACTCCTTCTCGGTTTACTCGCCGGAGCCGCGATCCCTGCTGGGGGATTACTTGCTAAAATTGAGTCGATCCATCCTGCTTGGTTGGAAAGCGAGTTTCGCCATTTCGTGATCGCATTCGGCGGCGGTGCCTTGTTGTCCGCGGTCGCGTTCGTGCTCGTTCCGCATGGAATGGCGCACCTGTCCGTTGGGACGGTCGTCTTTTGGTTTCTGGTGGGAAGCCTCGCTATGATGGCGCTCGATATACACTTGCAGCGGTCGAAGCTGAGTCTTTCAAACTTGGTCGCCATGTTGTCCGATTTTCTGCCGGAGGCCATCGCGCTGGGCGCGACCTTCGGGGCTGGTCACAGTGGGAGCGGTGTGCTCCTCGCCATACTGATAACGATGCAGAACCTACCCGAAGGCTTTAATGCTTATCGTGAGATGATGAGCCGGAATACGCTTTCGTCCAGAGCCGTGCTAATCACCTTTGCGCTGCTGGCACTGCTGGGGCCGCTCTGCGGGGGGCTGGGATATTTCTATCTAAGGGATCGCGAACTCGTTGTCGCCGCGCTCTCTGTATTCGCTGCAGGTGGCATCCTTTACATTGTTTTCGGAGACATTGCGCCACAGGCCAAATTAGAGCGACATTGGGCACCGC